>JAEEGL014740162.1_pt1 | contig 10361 bp, 8 predicted proteins | sample 9134231 | NCBI WGS metagenome assembly JAEEGL01 (sample SAMN16246548, study PRJNA631951) | gut metagenome | biome: gut microbiome; feature: rumen; material: fiber-attached | host: Bos | place: Iran: Karaj | collected 2018-10
TCCCGATGATCGCGGGCAACCGTTACCTGCTGAACGTTTTGATCGTTCTGACGCTGACGGTTCTGGTGTTTATCTACCTTCGCTACAGCAAGCACGGCTATGAGATCTCCGTTGTCGGTGAGTCCGAGCGGACGGCCAGATACGTTGGCATCAAGGTTGAGAACGTCATCATGCGTACGATGTTCCTCTCCGGCGCGCTCTGCGGTATCGCAGGTCTGCTGCTCGTTGCGGGAACCAACCATACCGTCACGACGTCGATCTCCGGCGGACGCGGTTTCACGGCCGTTATGGTCGCGTGGCTGGCTAAGTTCAATCCCCTGCTGATGATCCTGACAAGCTTCCTGATCGTTTTGATGGAGCGCGGCGCGGGTGAGATCTCGACAAAGTTCGGCCTCAACGCGTCCTACGCGGACATCATCACCGGTATCATTCTGTTCTTTATCATTGCCTGTGAGTTCTTCGTGAACTATCACCTGGTATTCCGTAAGAAAGGAGCGTGATCGGCATGTTTGATTTTATGTCTTTTATTCCGCGTGCCGTGATGCAGAGCATCCCGCTTCTTTACGGTTCGACCGGTGAAACGATCACGGAAAAAGCCGGCCATCTGAACCTGGGTATTCCGGGTATCATGTACGTCGGCGGTATCAGCGGTGTTATCGGAGCATTCCTCTATGAGCAGACGCTGCGTGCAGGTGCTCCGGTCAACGGATTCCTCGTGATCTTCATCCCGCTGATCTCCTGTCTGCTGGGATCACTCCTGATGGGCCTGATCTACAGCCTGCTGACGATCACCTTCCGCTCAAACCAGAACGTAGCCGGTCTTGCGCTGACAACGTTCGGTATCGGTTTCGGAAACTTCTTCGGCGGCTCCCTGATCAAGCTGACCGGAAGCGACGTGCCTTCGATCGCGCTTTCTACGACAAGTCTTTATTTCAGCAAAAAGCTGCCGTTTGCGGACAAGCTTGGCTGGTTCGGTCAGATCTTCCTTTCCTACAGCTTCCTCGCGTACGTTGCGATCATCCTGGCGTTTGTCACCGCCTTCGTGATCCGCAAAACGAGGATCGGCCTGAACCTGCGTGCGGTCGGTGAGAACCCGGCGACCGCGGATGCGGCGGGCATCAACGTCAACCGCTACAAATACACGGCAACGCTGCTGGGAAGCATGATCGCGTGCCTTGGCGGTCTGTACTATGTCATGGACTACGCCTGCGGTGTCTGGTCGAATGATGCGTTCGGTGACCGCGGATGGCTTGCCATCGCGCTCGTTATCTTCACGGTCTGGCGCCCGGACATCAGCGTCTTTGCTTCGATCCTGTTCGGCGGACTGTACATTCTGTATCTGTTCATTCCGACCGGCATGAACCTGTCGGTGAAGGAGCTCTACAAGATGCTTCCGTACGTTGTCACGCTTGTCGTGCTCATTATCTCGAGCATGAAGAAAAAGCGTGAAAACCAGCCTCCGCAGGGGCTCGGTGTTCCGTATTTCCGAGAAGAGCGATAGGCGGGCAACTCTTTGGAAAATCGAAACGGTGTGGGAATTCAGCTTCCTGCACCGTTTTTTGTATTGTTCACAAATCGGTAACAGATCTTCTTCGTTTTCTGAAAATTTTTAAGGTGTTTTTCAGATTTCCCCTTTACAATACAGACCATAGCAAGGAAACCACAGGACTTGCGAGCGAATGAAATATCAGAAAGTGAGGAATATACACATGAAATACGGTAAAAGAAGTTGGAGTTTGGTCGGGATCGGTTTGGCAGCCGCGATGAGCTTAACAGCCTGCAGCTCCCTAACCGGAAGCGGGGAGGCCTCGACGGTGTCTTCTTCGACTCAGGTCATCGAGTCTTCGATCAACTACGAACAGTCAAGCAACATGACCTCTCAGGAGAGCAACAAGACCTCTCAGGACAGCAGTCAGACTTCCCAGGAAACTCAGACACAGGAAAGCAGCCAGAGCGCTCAGGAGAGCAGCTCCGCACAGAGTGAGTCTTCCCAGAGCAATTCCTCTTCGAATACGGAAGAGATCGTGACCGTCGCCAACACGACCTCGGACGGAGCGATCGATGCGACCGATCTGTTTTCCAACCGTGACCTGACTCAGACCGCAGACCTTTCCGAAGCGGTTTACTATACCGTCAGTGACGGTCAGGATATCACGATCACCGCAGCCGGTGTGTACGTGCTGACCGGCAGTGCTTCCGAAGTCACCGTGATCGTTGAAGCCGGGGACGAAGACAAGGTCCAGCTGGTCCTGGATTCCCTGTCGATCACGAACTCTGACAGCCCCTGCATCTACGTTAAGAGTGCGGACAAAGTCTTTGTCACATCGACCGATTCGGAGAACGATCTGAGCGTGACCGGCACCTTTACCGCTGACGGCGATACCAATACCGACGCGGTGATCTTCTCCAAGGATGATCTCGTACTGAACGGCCTCGGAACCGTTACGATCAAATCCACCGACAACGCGATCACCTCCAAGGATGACCTGAAGGTTACCGGAGGCACCTGGGTCATCGATTGTGAATCTGATGCGCTGGAAGCTAACGATTCGATCCGCATCTGCGACGGCATCATTACGATCAACTCCTGTAACGATGGTCTTCACTCCGAAAACGATGATGACTATACCCTCGGATACATCTACATCTGCGGCGGCACGATCACGATCGACGCGGATGATGACGCGATCCACGGAACCACGATCGTCCAGATCGATGGCGGCACGATCGATATCAGCGCAGCGGAAGGCATCGAGGGAACCTGGGTCCAGATCAACGGCGGAGAGATCTCCATCTATTCCTGGGATGACGGAATCAACGCAGCCAACAAATCTTCGGCATACAGTGTGTGTGCCGAGTTCAACGGCGGAGACATCACGATCAGCATGGCGCAGGGGGATACCGATGCAATCGACTCGAACGGCAATTTGGTTGTCAACGGTGGTACGATTACGATCAGTGCTCAGTTTGCCTTTGACTTTGACGGATATGCTGAGCTAAATGGAGGCACCGTCATTGTAAACGGCCAGCAGGTCTACAACATCACCAATTCCATGATGGGCGGCGGCATGGGCGGCTTTGGTGGCGGTTTCGGCGGTCACTGATCGGTTATTCACAATAAATGCAAGCGAGGTAATGGAAATGAATACCCATCGATATAAACGACGGATGATCCCGATTTTGGCCCTGATCACTGCGTTGGCACTGACAGCTTGCTCCAATGGCACCGCAGAAACAGGAAACTCTTTCTCGGTGCAGGAAAGCTCGATCAAGATTCAGGAAAGCTCTTCGTCCGACAGCACAAGTTCAAGTAATGCTGTCTCTTACACAGAAGCGCTGGAGAGTACGTCGCTCTTTACCGAGCGCGACCTTCAGCAGAGCGCGGATCTTACAGGTGCGGTCTACTATACCGTAGAGAATGGTGAGACGATCACGATCACCGAAGAAGGTGTCTATGTGATTTCCGGAACCGCGTCCGAAGTCACGATCGCGGTGGATGCGGCCGACACCGACAAGGTGCAGCTGGTGCTTGATGCGCTGACGATTACCAATACGAGCAGCCCCTGCATCTACGTCAAAACCGCGGACAAGGTATGGATCACTACCAACGGCAATGAGAGTTCACTTACGGTGACCGGAACGTTCGCCTCTGACGGAAGCACCAATGTCGATGCCGTGATCTTCTCTAAGCAGGACCTGGTGCTGAACGGAACCGGGACCCTCACGATCACGTCCTCGGACAATGGTATCACCTCGAAAGACGATCTCAAGGTGACGGGCGGCAGCCTTGTCTTATCCGTATCCGGATGTGCGCTGGAAGCGAACGATCTCATCGCGATCGCGGACGGATCGATCGATATCAAGGCATCCTACGACGGGATTCATGCCGATGATGAAGACGACCAGACGACCGGCAACGTCTACATCGGCGGCGGCACGGTCACGATCCAGGCGGAGGATGACGCGATCCACGCGATCTGCGCAGTCCAGATCGATGATGGTGAGATCACGATCAACGCAGCGGAGGGCATCGAAGGAACCTGGATCCAGCTCAACGGCGGTGTGATCGAGCTTAATGCAGCAGATGACGGTATCAATGCCGCGAACAAATCGGATCTTTACACGGCGAAACTCGAGATCAACGGCGGCACCATCACGATCAACATGGGCGCCGGAGACACCGATGCGGTCGACTCCAACGGAGATCTTTTCATCAACGGCGGAACGATCTACATCACCGCACAGAATCCCTTCGACTACGATGGAACCTGTGAATTTAACGGCGGTGAGGTTTACGTGAACGGACAGCAGATCACCACGATCACGACGCAGGACATGGGAGGCATGGGCAGACGCTGATGCGAACATAAACAATTGAAGAAAGCGGTTTACGAAAGAAGCGCTGGTGTTATAATGACCTTAAGCTCTGACAGATTCAGCAGGCGAGGGGATAAGGTCAATGAAGAACACATCAGCGCTTTTTTCGATCGGTCTTGATTTCGGCACGCTTTCCGTCCGCGCCGTGTTGGTGAACGCATCCACCGGCAAGGTCGTAGGAAGATCCGAGGCGGTCTATCCGGGCGGATGCATGGAGCCGGAGAAAGGGTTTGCACTCTCAGATCCGAAGGATTACCTGGAGTGCATGGTCAAGGCCGTGCACGATCTCATGAACGTGAGTGGGACTGAACCTGAGCAGGTGATCGCAATCGGAGTCGACGCAACCTCCTCAACGGTATTGCCCGTCGATGAAGCGCTCCGGCCGCTTTCGGAACGCACGGAATTTCAGGATCATCCCCAGGCGCTTGTAAAGCTCTGGAAGCATCACGGGGGCGAGGCGGAGTGCCCACGCATCCTTGAGGCGGCGGAAGCGGTCCCCGGCCTTTTATCATCCTACGGCGGCCATGTCTCCGCGGAATGGATGCTTCCGAAGGTGCTCGAGACCCTGCATAAAGACCGAGAGGTCTTTGATAAGACCGCCTGGTTTATGGAAGCGGCGGACTGGATCACGTCGCGGCTGCTAGGCCGCCCGGTGCTGTCAGTTTGTACGATGGGGTTTAAGGCCTTTTATAAAAACGGACAATTCCCGCCGGTTTCCTTTTTTGAAACACTGGATCCTGCACTGGCGGATTTCCCCAAACGATACGGATCACTTCCTATCACCAAACCCGGTGAGAAAGCCGGATCGCTGTGTCATGAAATGGCAGAGAAGCTTGGGCTTTGTGAAGGCATTGCGGTCGGCACGGCGATGATCGATGCGCATGCCTCGTTTGTCGGCGGCGGACTTCAAAAGCCCGGGGAGCTGATGCTGATCATGGGCACCTCTTCGTGTGAGCTGATCCTGACGGAGCAGGAATGCTTGGTGCCCGGAATTCAGGGAATCGTCAAGGATGGGATCGTGCCCGGTTTTTACGGGATCGAAGCGGGCCAGAGTGCAGTCGGCGATCTGTTTGACTGGTTCGTCCATCATATGGTTCCCGGTGCGTACGAAGAAGAAGCCAGACAGCGCGGACTGTCCTTACACCAGCTTCTCTCGGAGAAAATGACCGAGCTTCCGGCAGGAACGTCCGGGCTGGTCGCGCTGGACTGGTTCAACGGGACGCGCTCACCGCTGATGGACTTTTCGCGGACCGGTGTGATCGCGGGCTTGACGCTGAGTACCACGCCGGAGCAGATCTACAAAGCGCTTGTCGAAGCGACCGCTTTCGGAACGCGGTGGATCGTTGAAACGCTCGAGAAAAGCGGTGTTTCGGTCACATCGATCATGCTCAGCGGAGGTATTCCGCAAAAGAATCCGGTGATCTCCGGAATCTACGCATCGATCCTGGATCGTCCGCTGACGCTTTGCCAAAGCAAGGAAGCCAGCGCAAGGGGAGCAGCGCTGCTCGCACTTTCCGCGAGCGGATCTGTTTGCGGATGTGATATGCCAGAGCTTGCTCACGTGGATGCAGAGACCGTTTACGATCCTAACCCGCAGGAGAGATCCGCTTACGATGAACTGTACCAAAGATACCGGCGTCTGGCGGAGTACTTTCAAAGCGAAAAGTAAGCATCGGCAAACGGGTAGTCGTTACGAAAGTGTCTTGTGTTTCCCCCTGTTTGTGTTGTATCATATTTATATTCAGAACGACTTTCCAATTGAAAAAAGCAGCCGAAAGGAAGCGTGAATCATGGCAACAAAAAAAGTCGGAACATTGATCAAAGAAGCCCGCACAGCCGCCGGCTTGACTCAGGAAGCGCTTGCTAAGCAAGTGGACGGGGTTTCCGCATCGGATATCGGTAAGTGTGAGCGCGGTGAGAAGGATCTGACCAACGAAGCGCTGAAGCAGATCGCGAAAGCAACCGGGGTCACTCAGAAATCACTGCTGGAAGCTCCGAAAAATCTGAAGACAACTACGTCCAAGACGTCTTCCTCTTCGAAGACAACTACGTCCAAGACGTCTTCCTCCTCGAAGACGACTACGTCCAAGACGTCTTCTTCCAAAACGAGCTCTAGCTCTTCCGGCACCAGCGTAAAGGTGACGGCGACCGAGAAAAAGCTCCTCGAGCTCTACCGCGCTGCGGATTCGGATACCAAAAAAGCAGCGATGAGCCTGCTGAAGGGGGAAGAGCCGGAGGGGAATGATATCCTCTCAAGCCTGCTTCAGTCCGCGGTCGGAAAATTAATGAAGCAGTAACTGTCACATTGTCCTTCTTATCTTGTCTTTATGGGTAAATAAGATACCGCTTGCGCGTCTTACGTACCTGGACACGTGATCGAGCGGATCAAAAGGAGGAACGAAACATGAAAAAGAGAATCAGACAGATCGGCATCATGCTGATCATCGCTGCTTTTATGCTGTCGCTGACCGGATGCAGCAGCTCAAAATCGGGTGGGGATTACTCGCGCAGCAATTATTACGCGGAAAACGGATATTACGCGGAAGAAAGCAGCACGTCGTATTATCAGGCATCGACGGAAACGGTTTCCGATGAAGCCTGGATCGAGGGCGAGAGCAAAGGGACGAGTTCATCAAACCAAAGTGCGTTTGATAACGCTAAGCTGATCTATACGGCAACGATCCAGCTTGAAACGACGCATTTCGATGATGTCACCAAAAAGCTCAGTGAAATGACTTCCCAGTACGGTGGATACATGGAGTACAGCAATGTACAAAACTATTCCACCTACCGCTACGGTGAGTACACGGTTCGTATCCCTTCGGAAAACTATGGGACATTTGTCTCAGAGACAAAGGGAATGGAGCGCGTCACAAGCTTCTCGGAGAACGTCCAGAATATTTCGCAGTCGTATTACGACACAGAGCTGAGACTTGAGTCTGCGAAAACCAAGCTTGCTTCACTCAATGAACTGATGGCGAAAGCGGAGGACATGGAAGACATCATCACGATCCAGAACGCGATCAACGATGTCCAATATGAGATCGACTCGCTTTCCGGCACGCTCCGGAATTATGATCAGCTTGTCGGATTTTCCACGATCCACCTGTACATCAACGAGGTTCCCGAGCTGAGCGATGTTCAGCAGCCGGTCATCGGCTTCGGACAGCAGCTCGCTCAGGCGTTTGAGCGCGGCGGAGCAAGAGCGGTCAACTTCTTCAAGCGTCTTGCGATCAACATCGCGGAGAGCTGGTTTGCCCTGCTGGTGTGGGCGGTGATCATCGTTGTCGCGATCATCCTCATCAAGCGCGCGGTGAAGAAGAGCCGCGAAAAGGAACAGGCCAACGCTCAGGCGAGACTGATGTATCAGCAGCAGCGGATGAATTATCCGCAGCAGCCTTACGCAAACCAGCAACAGGCACCTGGTCCGGTGAATGCTAAGGCTTCGGATCAGCCGGAGAACAAATAATGGGCTAAGGCCCGCAAAGGAAGTAAATTGTATGGCATTGTACGACATTGAAGGACTTGAAGCCGTTCGCCTGATCGAGGCGGAAGGTCTTCCGATCCTGAAAAACGACAAAAAAGGCGCAGGCGGCTATGCTGCGTCTTTTTGTCGTGATACGGGTAAACACAAAGAAGTGGCGATCCTGAACCTCATGCCGCTGAAAGAGACGACGGAAAAGCATCTGCTGCGCCGCATGGCGTCCTCGGAGTTTGACGTCAACGTGACGTTTCTCTATACCGAAACCTACACGCCGAAACATACGGCCAAGGAACATCTCGATGCGTTCTACACCACGTTTTCCAAGATCAAGGACCGTTATTTCGACGGACTCATGATCACGGGCGCACCGCTTGAAAACTTTGCGTTTGAAGAGGTCGCGTACTGGAAAGAGGTGACCGAGATCTTTCAGTGGGCGGAGACGCACGTCGGCTCCGTGATGTTTATCTGCTGGGGCGGTCAGGCCGGTCTTTACTACTATTACGGGATCCCGGTCCACTATCTGCCGGAAAAGATCTCCGGTGTCTATGAGCATAAGATCGTGAACCACACGCCGATCACCACCGGCTGGAAGGAACCGTTCATGACCCCGCATTCGCGTCATACAGGTACGTTCCTTGAGGAAGTTCTTGAAAAGAAAGAGCTGACGGTCATCTCGGTCGCAGAGACGGCCGGTGTTTATCTTGTCACGGATGAGCCGAAGAAGCGGCTGTTTGCGATGGGCCATTCCGAATATGACACCGATACGCTCCTGTTCGAGTACCAGCGTGACACCAAGAAGGGATGGGACGTTCCGGTGCCGGTTCACTATTTCAAGGACGATGATCCGTCCAAGGAGCCGGTCAATACCTGGAGTGAGCATTCCGTTGTCTATTACAACAACTGGCTGAAGTATTATGCCAACTGGGACTGAGAAATGAAACGCATCTATGCTGATCATGCGGCTACGACCCCGCTTCGGACTGAAGTCCTCGAGGCCATGATGCCGTATCTGACGGACTTCTTCGGAAACGCGTCAACGCAGTACGAAGAAGGGCAGGCGGCGAGGCATGCCGTTGAAAACGCAAGGCGTCAGGTCGCGCAGCTCATCCATGCCTCCCACCGTGAGATCTGTTTCACCTCAGGCGGGTCGGAGAGCGACAACTGGGCGATCACGGAAGCGGCACACTTCAATCAGGAAAAAGGCCGCCATCTGGTAACAACGGCGATCGAACACGCCGCAGTGCTGAATTCGTTCCGAAGGCTGGAGAAGGAAGGCTTTACTGTCACCTATCTCCCGGTCGATCGAAACGGGCTGGTTTCGGTTTCGGAGCTGGAGCAAGCGCTGCGGGAGGACACGATCCTTGTCAGCGTGATGACGGCGAACAATGAACTCGGATGCATCGAACCGATCGCGCAGATCGGTTCCATTTGTCATGAGCGGGGAATCCTTTTTCATACCGATGCGGTGCAGGCCTTTGGCAAGATCCCGCTCGATGTGCATGCGATGAACGTCGATCTTCTTTCCATGAGTGCCCATAAGCTCTATGGCCCGAAAGGAGTCGGAGCACTTTATATCGCAGAAGGATGCGGGATCGGGCCGTTCATCCATGGCGGTAAGCAGGAGAGAGGGCTCAGAGCCGGCACGGAAAATGTGCCTGGGATCGTTGGCTTTGGAAGAGCCGCCGAACTCTCCGGGCTTGAGATGGAAGAAAATGTCAAAAAATTAACCGCGCTTGCCGAAAGACTAAAGCGCGGTTTGGAAGATCGAATCGAAGGGTGCCGTTTTCATCAGCCGGAGGCGGGTGGCATTCCCGGACTGCTGAGTGTTGCGCTTCCGGATGCGGAAGCGGAGTCGGCGCTGATCGTGCTGGATATGGAAGGGATCGCGGTCTCGGCCGGCTCAGCCTGTGAGAGCGGCGCGGTGGAAGCGTCCCATGTGCTGAAGGCGATCGGACTTTCAGAGAAGGAAGCGAGATCCACGATCCGCATTTCGCTTGGAAGAGAAAACACCGAAGCGGAGGCGGATCAGATCGCCGAGACGATCGCGAAAGTAAATGAGCGGCTTTTGAAGCTCCGCAAGGGATTTCGTTAAGACATCGAATCGCGAAGGATGATCTCGTGCTGAAGCGCATAGCGCTTTTTCTCGATCGGTTTTCCCTCGATCTGGCGGATCAAAAGGTCAGCCGCTTTATAGCCGATCGCGTGCTGAGGCTGAGCGACGGTCGTGAGGGACGGGACAAACATCTCCGAGATGGCCGTGTTGTCAAAGCCGATGACGGAAACATCCTGCGGCACTTTAAAGCCGTGAGAGTCGAGGGCGCTGATCGTACCGATCGCGCAGCTGTCCGAGAAGCAGAAGATCGCGTCGGGAAGCTCCGCTTTGGCAAGAAGCATCGCGGATAAGGCGCGGCTGCCGGAGCGGAACGAATAGCCCTCATCCGATTGATAGAACGGAGTGATCCCGTTTTCCCGGAGCGCATGAAGCGCACCTTTTAACCGA
>JAEEGL014991602.1_pt1 | contig 10361 bp, 5 predicted proteins | sample 9134231 | NCBI WGS metagenome assembly JAEEGL01 (sample SAMN16246548, study PRJNA631951) | gut metagenome | biome: gut microbiome; feature: rumen; material: fiber-attached | host: Bos | place: Iran: Karaj | collected 2018-10
ATGGCAGTGAAGAGGAAGCCTATTCGGATGATGAAGATGCAGTCACCGAGGAAACGGTTTCAGTGAATGGAGCATACGCAGGGGATGTGGAAGATGAGGCCATTGACGGGCAGACTGTCAGCACAAACTTTGCAGCAGTAGAGATAGTATCGCTTCGTGATGAAAATATAAAGGCATACAGCATGGCAGACCATTCAATTAAGCTCTGCTATTACAGTGAGCCGGTGAATTATAAGAATGATGAAGGCATATGGGAGACCATAGATAACCGCCTTCATTTTTTATGTCCGGATGATTTTTCCGATTATTACGGTTATAAAAACAATGCATCCGATGTTGACATTAAGTTTGCCGCAGAGGCGAATGAAAACAGGCTTTTTACCATAGGCGATGGCGATGTGAGCGCATCATTCAGATATGTTAAAAACGCTGGCAAAGGTATGAATGACATAGAAGAAAGCCGGAACCGGAAAGAGGAAAGCAATGCCGGAGAGGATGAGACGACAGGTTTTCAGGATGATGATATAGAGCCGGATAAAGATGATGAACTTGAAGAAGACATACCGCTTGGGGCAGAAACAGGAAACAGGTCAGGAAATGCCAATAAGACCAAAGCATATCGTACAGTTTCCGATAACGGCATGTCCTGGAGCAGTAAGATCAGGCTTGTAAGCAATGCCGGAAATCCGGATAAGAACGAATTGTCAGAACCTGTTCTTGGAGGTTATGGTGACGGGCAGGATATGACAGGAGACAAAGATGAGCCGGAGGATCAGATTCCGGATCTTCCTATTCCCCAGACTGTATGGTATGAAAACATAGAAGAAGACGTAAGCCTTAAGTATGAGATGCTAAGTTCTGGCGTAAAGGAGAGCATTGTCATATCTTCTCATGATGCACCGGTTGCTTATTATTTTGATATAGATGGGAACGGACAGACGCTTGAACTGACAGATAGCGGCAGCGTCATCTTTAAAACAGGAAACGTAAAATCTTTTGTCATTCCTGCACCGGTGGTTAAAGACAGTGCCGGCGTAAAGGATGATGGAGCGTATTATGAGCTTTTTGATAAGGGGGATGGATCATACCGTCTCGTGTTCCACCTGTCTGCCGGGTATCTTAAGGATGAAAGCCGTGTTTTTCCCGTTGATGCCGATCCTACCATAGAGAAGTACAGGAAATATAATTCCATGGATTCGCTTGGCGAGTTTGTTAGCGTGGGCTCTGATGCGAGCAAGAGAAGGCAGAAACTCTATACCGGAATAGACAAGGTAAGGAATGAGAAAAATGCGCTTCCGAAAGAGGAAGATACCGCCGAACCTGCATCCGAGGCGGATATGCCTGAAAGCGGAGGTGATGAGGAAGACCCTCAGGACACAGATACGGAGACTCCGGAAGGTGACGAGGGCATACATTACCGTACATACATGAGGCTTTCCCTGCCGCAGATACCAAAGGGAAGCGTGGTGACGGGAGCCAGTCTCCGGCTCAGGAGCGTAAAAAAATCCGGCAGCGAACAGTATTATTACGCTGTTTACCCCACCGGCCCTTCAGAGGGAAAGATAGAAAAACTCTATGATGCAATTGACTGGAAGCACCAGCCGTTGGGAAGCAGGATGAGACTGCAGCTTTCAGACCTCGACATCATTGATTATGGAAAAAAGGGCACGGATGCCCTTGACATCACGGCGGCAGTAAAAGGCTGGACAGATGGTACGAGGACGGACAACGGATTATGCCTTGTCATGTCCAATGAGACGGATGCCGTCATAGGCAGGAAAAAGAATAAAAAGGAATCCGCGGAAATAAAGACCGGGATGAGGCAGATCGAGCCTGCCAAAGGGAAAGAGAAACCGTTCCTGACTGTAGATTATAAGGACTTCACCGGGACTGAGGACTACTGGAGCAGCCATACCCAGACGGCAGGCAATTCAGGCACCTCGGCCATAAATGATTATACCGGCAGGCTTACATTTGTGCATCAGGATGCGGCAAGCGCAGGTGGGCGCATGCCGCTGTCACTGTCCCATGTTTACGACGTGGCATTCGGTGAGAGGAATGACGATGAAGGCTGGCAGTGCGCTGACAAGGGCGGTGCCTACGGCCTGCATTGGAGGCTTTCCACTGATGTAAGGCTCCTTGTTCCCATCGGGGAGGCCGACGTCGAAGACACGCCCTATGTCTACATAGATTCTGACGGCACAAAACACTATTTCAAAAACCAGAGGGTGGTTTATTACGCCAATGGCGGCAAGCAGACCGCGAAGAAGGATGATGATGAATATCCTGCCGCAGCCGACGAGGACGGGCTTGGGCTTTTTGTGGTGCCGGTGAAGGATGAGGAGCTGAAGAAGACATACCCCCTTAAGATAGTTGATAAGGCATCGTCCACTGCCATGTATTTTGACAGCTTCGGCTATCTGGGAAAGATCACGGATTCCAACCAGCGCGAGGATAAGAAAAATGCTTCCGGAAAGGCTGAGAATTCCGTTAAATTCACCCATGACAGGGCAAAGTATAATCCCTCCTACAGCGCTGACAAGGCGAAGGCGGAGATAGAAGCCGTTAAAGCATTGATCAGTTCCATTTCGGAGATGGCAGGCGATAAGGATAAGTGCATAGAGAAGGCGCAGGAGGCGGTCACGAAGATAGATGAGCTTGAAGGTAAAGTCCTGCTCTTTTCAGTGAACTATAAGTCGGCCCTGGCATTGCAGAAAGCCAGGGGCTTTATGCAGGATATTATAGATAATTCCGGGATAAGTGATAAGGACATAAAAAGTGGTTCGGAAGATGCCGTCAAGAAACTTGATGAGATCCTGAAGCTCAGTTTTGATGTCTACCCTAAGGTGACGACAAAGGTAACTGACGCGGCAGGGCAGGAGGCAAGGCTTTCATATGACAGCGAAGGAAGGCTTGAAGCCATGTCAGACCCTTCTGAGGATGATGGCCTGATAAAATATACGTATGATGATGCCGGGAGGCTTACCGGAATATCCCATCCCTGTGGCACAAATGCGACGTATGTTTACTGGGATAATGACTGCCTTTCCGGTGTCATGGATGAGTGTGGGTCCTCACTTATCTATAATTACGATTCGCATAAGCGGATAGTGAAGGTCACCGAGTATTCATGGAAAAATGCGGCCGCATCTGAAAAGAAGCTTAAGGCAGCACAGAAAAAGCTGTCAAAGGAGGTCTTAAAAACCCATAAGAACATCAGGAAAAAAGGCAGCAAAAAAGCCACGGGCCAGAGCATCATTGTAAGCTATGAAAACTACAATGAAACTTCATATTTATTCACAGGCAGCAATGACATACCCGGCGACAAGGATGACATAGAAAACATTTATTGTTTTGACAATAAGGGGAGAACGGTAAATGTGTACACAAGAAATGCCAGGACAAAGAGAGTCAGCGGCGGACAGGTGTTCACATATGCTGACAGCGTAGAGAACGATGATGACAGTTATAACGGCGAAGCGGCGGTCAATAAGATAAAGGACAGCGCCGTGCTCGGAGCCCAGGTTGTTAATTACGTGGCTGATTCCGGCTTTGAGAAGCGCAAAAAGGATACTGATAAATGGACGGTCAATGCCGGTTCAAATAAGGCTGAGATCGTGACTTCTGAAAAATACCTGGGCAAAAAGAGCGCCCATATCCAGTTAAAAGGAACGACCGGAAAGGACTCGATGCCTTATTTTGAGCAGGAAGTCAGGGTTCCGTTTACAGGGATATATACTGCATCCGCATACGTAAAGACAAAGGACATGGCAAACGCCTCGGCCGTGATGTACGTGGCCACAAAAAAGGCGGAGGCGGCATCTGATGCCGGCGGCGAAGCGCCGGAAGGTGACCTTTCAGATGATTCAGAGGATGGGGCCGTGGATGATCCTGACGAGGCAGGCGAGGAAGAGGAATCCGATGAGGATTCCACGGCAAAGGATTCTGAGACGCTGACGGTCGAGTCCACTACGCCCGTGGAAATAGACAATGGCTGGAAGAGGATCGAGTCAAGGATAAAAGTAAAGAAAGGGGATGTAATCAACCTGAGGATAGGGCTTTACGGCGATGGCGGTGAGGCGTTCTTTGACTGCGTGCAGGTTGAAAAGAGTGAAATAGCAAACCAGTATAACCTCCTGCCCAATTCCGGGTTTGAGGGGAACTACGCTTCCGGGAGACGGGCGGATGTGATACCGGAGGGCTGGACTTATACTAACAGCCAGGGAGAAGTGGATGCCAGCCTTGTGACAAACAAGGAGCTCCATAGCACCGACAAGGTTATAGAGGGCCAGAAGGCTCTGTGCATACAGGGAAACGAAGCCCAGAAAAAAGTCCTGGTCGTAAATCCGAATTTCGGAACGGGGAATGCCTCATATACTTTTTCCTGCTATGTAAAGGCGGACTGCGCCCCGGCGAGGGATAACAGAAAGGTCGGGATATACATTGAGGGGGACATGCCTGAGTTTGATGAGGACATGGATCCCGACCTTGTAGAATATATAAAAAAACACATAGATAAGGATGACCTTCAGCCGGCGGCATACGCCGAGATAAATACCTCTGTGAAAGGGTGGCAGTATGTATCAATGGCGCTTCCGGCGCGGAGCTGGCATGGTAAGCTCATAGAGATACATTTTGACCATGAATGCGGCAGCCTCCTTGTCGATGCCTGTATGCTCACAAGGGACGGCGTGGATGTAAGGACATATACATCCACAGGCAGGCTCCTGACAAAGAAAGGAAAGGAAAGGCAGACGAAATATGCCACCGACAACAGGGACCGCCGGAAAAAGATGGTGACTCCCGGAGGAGCCAGGAAGGTCTATAAATATGACAATGACACCAATGATCTCATAAGGGAAACAAATACATTCGGACAGCCTAAAAAGAAAGTCAGCCATACGGACTATTCATACGATGAGTTTGGCAATGTATTAAAGACGGAGCTTTCCTGGAACAGCGGTAAAAAGCTGAGCACGGAGAATACATATGACAAAGACGGGCGCTTCGTGGAAACATCCAGGGACAGCCGGGGGAATGTCGTAAGCTACCATTACAACAGCAGTAACGGTACCCTTGAAAGCGTGACGGATGCCGAGGGCAAGATGACGGCTTATGAATATGATTCCTACCTTAACCCCACAAAGGTGACCCTGACAGATGAAGGCAGAGAAGCCGCAGGCAGCGTCGCATTTGGATATGACAAGGTAAAGCACTCGCAGCTTAAGACCATAACTCTTGCGGATGTACCCTTCTATGCGTTTGATTACGACAGCTTCGGGAACGTGACTTCCATAAAGAAGGGAAATGAGGCTCTTGCCGAGTATTCGTATAATGGCTATAACGGCAAGCTTAATAGCGTTAAGTTTGGAAATGGCGACAGCGCCGCGCTGATATATAATAACCTTGAGCTGATCAAGGAACGCAGCTTTGGCGGCAGCGACAGGCTGAGGTATGAATATGACAGCAAAGGAAGGCTTGCAAGGATATATGATGATAACACGAGGCTTACCTACGGAATAACATATGATGCGGCAGAGCGTGTGACCTCTTCTTCCATATATGATGAGGGAGCAAAGAAGGACAGCGTGGTGTTTTCAAGCTATTATGACAAAGCCGGGAGGCAGTCCTCGTTTTCATACTACTTTGACGGGAAGGCATTCCGTTCTGAGTATGGGTATACCACGGATGATAAGATAACCGCTGCGCTCCTTCCCAGCGGCGGATATATGAAGCGCAGGTACGACAACCTGGGGCGGACTGCGACCGAAGTTTTCACGCCCCAGAAGAAAAAAGCAACCGGGGAAGAAAAGGCACGCGGCGGCGGGGCGGAGGTCACGAGCCTCCTTTCATACCTGGGAACGGACAGGGCCGGCAAGGAAGGCATTGATACAGGCAAGGATTTCGATCATACCACCAAGCTGCTTGCGAAGCTTGAAACCACAATAAAGAAGGATAAGGAAGATATAACCGCCCTGTCGGATACCCTTGAGTATGACAAGGTAGGGCGTGTAAGCAGATATAATGATACCGAATATACCTATGACGCCCTCGGAAGGCTTACAAAAGCATCGGATCCGTCTACCGGGAATGTCTGGGAATATGCTTATGATTCCATAGGAAACCTTACCGGAACAAAAAGTAAGGTGAACGGAAAAGAATACACCGAAGAATACTCATACGATGTGGGGGCACCGGATGAGATAACCTCCTATACCCAGAACGGGGAAAAACAGACCATAAAGATGGGAAAGGGAGGAAATCCTGATTCCTACAGAGGATACACATTAAAATGGCACAGGGGAAGCGAGCTTGAAAGCGTAGAGCTTATCGGAAAAGGAAAATCTCAGAACAAGAAGAAATCTAAAGACGCTGCCGCAGGCGCGGATGAAACAGAGAATAAGGAACAGGAGAAATTCAAGGCTGAATACACCTACAGCTATGAAGGCATCCGCCTTAAAAAGAAGGTGGGTGATACCGAAACCGAATATGTAATAAACGGAAGCACCATCCTGGCCCAGAAGACAGGAGAAGGCGCGGATCAGGAGCTATTAAATTTCTATTATACCCCCGAAGGAAAGCTGCTTGAGATAGGCTATTCAAAGGGCGGTAGTCTTGAAAAACACTATACGGTCATTAAGAACGCCATGGGAGACGTGTCTGCGCTTTATACCTCAGACGGAACTCTCGTGGGTAGCTATGCCTATGATCCATACGGAAAGATCATATCCGTAAATCCCAACAAGGACTATAACGACACAGATGGAATACTGGAAAAGAACCCCTTCAGGTACAGAGGGTATTATCTTGATGCCGAGACAGGATGGTACTACCTCAACAGCAGGTACTATGACCCGGAGGTCAAGAGGTTCATAAATTCTGATAGTGCATTTGAACAGATTCTTACCAATAATTATGAAAACGTTTTACAATATAATTTGTATGTATATTGTAATGATAAACCAGTAGGTGGGTATGATCCAGATGGAGATGTTGTTGTTGCTGATGATTTTATAATCGGATTGGCGATTGTTGCTGCATATGTTTTTTATGTTTCCTGGGTGGAATCTGGCATAGGAGAGATTATTGCAGATGAAGTATGTGAATCTGTGGAATTGACTAAGAAGACTATAATTTCATTAATTGAGATAAGTAAATCAAGTAAGGATAAAAATACGGAAGATCCGTCTAATACAAATCAGCCGAAACAAAAACAGGAAACAAAGAAACGTGTAAGTGGTAAGTCGGGCAAAGAAGCTGCTACGGATGTTCCCAGTTGGGCGAAAGGAGAGGCACCATATGTAGGTGAATGTGGTAAGGATTTTGCTAAACGATTATGTGATAAAAAATATGGAGAAGGGAATTATGAAAGAGGAACTAATAGTGAATATAACAAAATAAAAAAATGGGGAGATAGGGGGTTTGAGTAAGATGAATGTAGTCTATATATTGTTTCATTCTTATGAAAGAGATAATGGAGATGAAGAAAGCAAGATTTTAGGTGTGTTTTCTGAATATAGTTATGCTGAAAATGCAATAAAAAAATATGCAAATCTTCCTGGTTTTAATAAATATCCTAATGAATATATAATTGACAAATATGTGATAAATGAATTACATTGGATTGAAGGTTTTGTGACGATGCCTATTGTATGAGTATTTAATTGAATTGGTCACAACACCCGGACATCCGTTCTTTATCTATGGTAAGGGATTTGAGTACGCAGGAAACCTGAGGGCAGGCGATATACTCGTCAATGTGAATGGAGAGCAGGTTGTCCTTGAATTTGTACAGCATGAAATCCTTGAATCTCCCGTGAAAGTTTATAACTTTGAGGTTGAGGACTGGCATACGTATTTTGTTGGGATTGATAGTGTATGGGTACATAATGTTTGCGGTAAAGCACCTAAAGCTAATTTAAAGGGTGGCAATTCTTCTAGTAAGTTTTTTTTGAATGGAAAGGCTGGAGAGACAGAATTGGCTAATATGTTTGGCGGAAAGTCACAAGCATATTTTAAGACTACAAACGGAGCAAGATATATAGACCAGTTAGCGGATGGAGTGGCTCATGAATCAAAGGTTGGTTACACATCACTTACACAATTTGTTAAAAAACAGATTTTAAAAGATGTAGAGATTCTAGGAAGAGGTGATGTAGACGATGTTGTATGGCACTTTTTTAAGAGTGGAGTAACAGGAAAAGGTGGGCCATCGCAACCATTAGCGGATTTTTTGACTGAGAATGGTATAAAATATATTATTCATTAATGTGAGGTGGTTTATTATGGAATATATTATGATGGAAATACCATGTGGTATGTTTTCTAATGAGAAGATTTCGCATATAGAAGTTCGCAAAAATTTTGAATACTATATTTCTCAGAGCAATGATAGAATTAATTATTTATGTTCATATATAAATAATTCAGGAACACATATTAAATTTGATTATTTGCCTAATTCATTAATTAATCTTTGGAAGTGGTATGAAACGCAAATAGAAGTTGTTGAAAAAACAGAGGAAGAGTTAAATTCGCAAATTTCACAGTATCCAGATTGGATGAAGGATTTTGTGTCGAGGGAAAAAATATCCGAAAATACTCTTAAAATTGCATTAGATGTGTCTTTTTATTTCGCAGAGGTAATACTTAAAAATAATAAAAAGATAAAATGGGGATATTTTACTTCACCTAGAAGTAGAGTGTCGGTTAATCAGCCAATTCTTTTGGGTTTTGTGAATGATATAGATTTGAATCCTAGAACAATCGTTTTGAATTGTACTCGAAAATCAATAAAGAAAAAGGATGAAGATATATTATTTAATATGTATAACACGTGGACGCAGTATATGTAGTTATTATCTGGTTGCCGAGATCGAATGGCATTACCTTAACAGCAGGTATTGTGATCCGGAGGTTAAGAGGTTTATAAACAGAGATTGTAATTATAAGCTGCTTAATAATGAAATGAACTATTTGGAACAATATAATTTGTATTTATATGATATCGGGGTCAAAACCCCACTCCTTTATGTAAAATAATTGTACATTGATAATCGCATATTTTGTAGTGTTTTAGCTGATTTCAAGCATCATTTCTGGTAAAATATATGTGTATCGGAAAGGAGCTGTATCCATGTCATTCTTTACCAATCCATCACAGCAGATGATGCTTGATGATTCCATGTTTCATCTTACAAGAAGAGAACAAAAAGCGCTGGAGAAATCCTGGGCGAAGCCATTTGCTGAAGAAGTCTTTCCAGTAATCGACGAGGTGGAACAATGAATTCCTCTATGCTCCAAAATCCCTCTGACCCGGATGCTACATTTCGCAGTAAGGCCGGAGAAGAACACCGGGGCTATGTGGCAAACCTTGAAGAGTCCGTCGGCGAAAACGGATCTGTGATCACCGATTATCAATTCGAGCAGAACACATACAGCGATAGTCAATTCCTTCATGACTCTTGGGAAAAGATGGATACTCAAGAGGAAGCTGTTATCCTCGCAACAGATGGGGCTTATCCTACGCCCGAAAACCAGAAGCTTGCTGAAAGTAAAAATGTTCAGATTGTCTCAACGAGGAGGGACGTACTCAGCGGAACATCCTATGAAAATCAAATGAAACCAGTCGTTATGGGCAATGCAGCGATCTACCGTGACCTGTCGGTTTTGTGCCGGCAGGTCTTTTTGCGTTATGGAATCATTGTTAAAAATACTTGTTATGGCTGCCCTTCGTGTGATACAATAGCCGCAAATCGGCTAAAATTAGCGTTTGGGAGGTATTAGTGATGAAGTATCGTAAGTTGATGGGTAGATTGTTGTCGGGATTCATAGCAGTCATAATGGCTGTGGAGAATCCTATTTCTGTTATAGCGGCATCAGAAGAAAATTCTGTAATGGCAGAGAACGATAACCTGTTATCATATGATCCCGTTGATGATGAGATATCCCCCGAGCCTGTATCTGATGAGGTTTTTGAGGAGGTAAATGGCAGTGAAGAGGAAGCCTATTCGGATGATGAAGATGCAGTCACCGAGGAAACGGTTTCAGTGAATGGAGCATACGCAGGGGATGTGGATGATGAGGCCATTGATGAGCAGACTGTCAGCAGAAACTTTGCAGCAGTAGAGATAGTATCGCTTCGTGATGAGAATATAAAGGCATACAGCATGGCGGACCATACGGTAAAGGTCTGCTATTATAGTGAGCCGGTGAATTATAAGAATGATGAAGGCGTATGGGAGACCATAGACAACCGCCTTCATTTTTCACGTCCGGATGATTTTTCCGATTATTATGGTTATAAAAACAATGCGTCTGATGTTGATGTCAAGTTTGCGGCAGAAGCTAATGAAAACAGG
>JAEEGL016172063.1_pt1 | contig 10361 bp, 7 predicted proteins | sample 9134231 | NCBI WGS metagenome assembly JAEEGL01 (sample SAMN16246548, study PRJNA631951) | gut metagenome | biome: gut microbiome; feature: rumen; material: fiber-attached | host: Bos | place: Iran: Karaj | collected 2018-10
CATGAAGAAATTCTAAGCCTTGAATACACTGAGCTTGAGGACTAAATATGTTATGATAGGTAGTGGATGAGCATTTTCATCCGCTACCTATTATTTTGTCCATTATTTGGTCCATAGCGAGGAATCCATATGTTTACATTTAAAACAGCACTTCCGGAAGATCTGAACATCCCTTCATCTGCTATACTCAGCGTTCTTAAGCGACTCAGGGAAAAAGGCGTTCCCATGCATTCCCTTCTTATAAGACGGGGAGATACTCTTGTATTTGAAAAATACTACGCCCCCTACACCGCAGATACGCTCCACAGAATGTTTTCCATAAGTAAGAGCTTCACTGCCCTTGGAATATTCTCCATGATCATGGAGGGAAAAATCGCTCTGGATGACCCTATAGTTAACTATTTTCCCGAATACACTTCAGAGGATACCCATCCCTTTATAAAGATGACCACCATCAGAAATATGCTGATGATGCGGACCTGCCACGCCTCCACCACCTACAAGGTAAATATGAAATCCGACTGGGTGGAGAGCTTTTTTACAGTGGCTCCCACACATAAGCCGGGAACAGTCTTCCACTATGACACCTCCGCGGCCCATGTTCTCTGCGCCCTGGTGGAGAAGCTCTCCGGCACTGATCTTCTGTCCTATCTAAAGGACAGGGTCCTTAAATACGTGGACTTTAGCGAAAACTCCTATATGGTAAAGGATCCCTTCGGCGTATCCATCGGTGGCAGCGGTCTTATGGCCACTCCCATGGATATCATGAAGGTTCTGTATATTCTCGAAAACAAAGGCACCATTAAGTGCTCAGATGGAATAGTCAGAGAGCTCATAAGAGCCGACCTGGTGACCCTGGCAACCTCCAATCTCTCCGACACCATTATGACAGGCCCCCTGCCCAGCGAATCCCAGGGCTACGGAATGCAGATCTGGCAGAATGAAAAGGGCGGCTTTGTTCTTTATGGTATGGGCGGCCAGCTGGCAATCCATGTTCCTGACAAAAACCTTTCCGTTGTTACCACAGCAGATACCCAGGGAATGCAGGGTGGCAATCAGATAATTTACGATGCCATCTACGAGCTGCTTCTTCCTCAGATCACTGAGGGACCTTTAGCAGGTAGTAGTCATGAAGAGCTGGAAGAATACTGCAGGAATCTGCAGATTGAAGCACCGGAACTGCCCGCCTGCTATCAGAGCGTAACTCCGGGTATTGCCCCCGGCTCCTATAAATATGAGCTATCCGGGGAAAAGAGTCTTTTTTCCGAGCTGACTCTAAACCTTAAGGAATCAGGAGAATCCGCTCTTATCCTGAAAGAAAAGGACTCCGATACAAAGCACGAAATACGCTTCGGTGTGGGATGCATGTGCCGGGGCGAATTTAAAGGCTACAACACTCCCTATACAGCCGGAGCCGTATTTACCAGAAGTAACGTGCTCTATATAAGAGTCCATCTTATTGGTGAATCTGTGGGAAGCCTCCGCTTCCAGTTATATTTTGAAGATAACGAGCTTACGGTGTTCATGCGAAAGATCGAAGAAACCTACTTCGGAGAATTCGACGGACACCTGTACGGAAAGCTCATGTGATCATCCGATATCCGGCTCATCCTTGAGCTCTATTGTGTCGCGAACCTTGCCGTCGGTCTCAAAGAGGATGATCTCATTCTCCCCATCCTTAAGAAGAGGAGCTGGAATATAAAGTCTCTTCTGAGGTCCGATCTCCCAGAATCTTCCCAGGTTGAAGCCGTTGATAAAGGCTACGCCCTTGCCCCAGCCCTCGAAGTCAAGGAAGGTATCGCCTTTTTCCGTAACATCAAAGGTGAATCTGTAGAAAGCAGGAGTTCCCTCCGCATAATCCTTGGAGAAATCAACCTTCTCGATGTTATCAAGAGGCAGTGTGTAGATATCCCAGTCGTTGTGGATATGACCGTTGATCTGAACGCAGCGGCCAATACCCTTTCTCTGGGTTTCCATGCGAGGTCCGAAGTTAACTCTTCCCATATTTTCCACAAGAATATCAAACTTCTCGTTAAGTCCCTGAAGGGTTCCTGTGGAAAGTCCTGCCTCTCCGATGGCGGAAGCTGCTGTTTCAGGAGTAAGGCCATGCTCCATCATGAACTTTCCTGCCAGCATCTGTGCAGGCTGGCTGCAGGCAAGATACTTCTCCATTGGAATATCATGCTCTTTTTCAAGCTCATGATCATACAATGTCAAAAGAGGTTTCTCCTCCACGAAAACATTGGCTCTGTCGAAGGTCTCCCAGAGTTTGAGCTTGGCGATTCCCGCCTCGGAATGAAGTCTTGATCTGTAGAGAATGTATCCGTAGCTCTGATCCAGTTCCTCCATGTTTACGGTATAAGGAAGATGCACCGGAGTGCTGAGATCATCCACCACTGAGAAAAGACTTACCTTATCCCTGCAGGTAAGGGTTCCATAGCTCTTTCTCTTAATATCTGTGGTAAATTCCACCTCAGGAATATCAACGTACTTGGAGATAACCTCCTTATATTTCCTGTATTTTTCTGTAATCCGGCCATCCTCTGTAAGGATTCCGTCATAGTCATAGCTGGATACATCAGGGGTAAGCTCGTTGTAGTAGTTGGAGCCGTTCATAAATCCAAAGTTGGTTCCGCCCTGGAACATATAGATGCTGACATTTCCAAGCTCCAGCATCTTATCAAGGTCCTCTGTACTCTGGACAAGATTGCCTCTCATATGGCCGCCGTTGCCCCAGTGGTCGAACCAGCCAACCCAGAATTCGGCGCACATAAGAGGTCCGCCGTTTGTATACTCTTTTATCACATTGAAACGTTCCTCGGTCTTGGAACCGAAGTTTCCTGTGGGATGAGCACCCTCTGCATAGCCTCCTCTGTAGCTCTCGTGGTAAGGGCCGTCGGAGGTGATAAGAGGAACTGTGACACCATATTTAACCATAAGATCATGCATGAACTTCATGTACTCGTGGTCGTTGGCATAGTAGCCGTATTCGTTCTCGATCTGCATCAGAATGATGTTGCCGCCGTTGTCTATCTGATACTTGGTGATTCTTGGCATAAGAACCTTGTAATAGTCCTCAACAGCATCAAGGAAGGGCTTGTAGCTGACACGAAGACGCATATTCCTGTCTTTTAAAAGCCAGGCCGGAAGTCCGCCAAACTCCCACTCTGCGCAGATATAGGGTGAAGGTCTGATGATAATGTAAAGTCCCAGCTCTGTGGCTGTCTGAATGAACTTCTCTATATCGCAAAAGCCCTCGAAATTAAACTCGCCCTTTTTAGGCTCAGTTATATTCCAGGGGATGTAAGTCTCAACGGTGTTGCAGCCAAGGGCCTTCAGCTTCTGAAGTCTGTCTGTCCAATATTCAGGCACTGTCCTGAAGTAATGGAAGGAGCCTGCGATAACCTTAAAGGGCTCTCCGTTCAGATAAAAAGTATCTTTGATCTCAAATTTTCCCATAATGCATTCTCCTACTTTTTCACTTTTTACACATATATAAATGTTCCGAAATGAAACGCTTATATATGGATAAAACAAACATTTTTATACAATGCTTACACTGAAAAAGAAATTTCAGTTTCCAATTTTTATTAATAAAGGGAATACTGCCATAAATAAAACAGTATTCCCTTTGTTTTTTACAAGGAAGTTCTGCTCTCGCATGCAAGCATGCTCGCCAGAACTAAGTAGTACTCTAAGCTCGGAAAGACCTCGCTAAGAGATTACTTATAGAGCTCGTCAAACTGTCTCTGAAGCTCTGCAGTTACGTCTGCGATGCCGGCCTTCTCAAGAGCTGCCTGATACTCAGCAACGATATCCTCAGCTGATCCCTGGTACTTACCGAAGGAGATCTGCTTCATATATGTTGTATGAATGTCGTTAATGTTCTCGATCTTGGACTGGATATCATCTACATTAGGAACGAACTGTCCATAAGGATAGTCGATCTTGATCTTGTCATACTCTTCATAGAGCTTGTTGATTGCATCCCAGTTAAGAGCTGAATCCTTGAGCTCGAGATCATCGTTACGTCCCCACCAGAAATTGGTAGTGATGCCGTCTCTGTTTCCGTCATAGCCTTCAGGGTTCTTTCTCATGCCGTTCTCGTCGATCTCATAAGAAACGCCTTCTACACCGTAGTTGATAAGTCTGTAGCAATCAGGGTCGTTTCTGAGAAGGTCATAAACCATAAGTGCTCTCTCAGGGTTCTTGGAAGCTGCTGAAATAGCCATTGCACCGTGAGTGATTGAAAGAGCTACGATATTCTTGGACTCCTCACCGAAATAGAAGAAGCCTGTCTCAGCCTTAGGATCATCATAAATTGTGTAACCTTCCTTGTGTGAGCAAAGATCTGTCCAGGTCTGTGTGTGGTGCTGCTCAGCTGCTACACGTCCGATCTTGAAATCTTCTCTGTTATCAGAAGCTGTGTTGTTGAGAACGTCTGTCTTCCAAACGCCGATCTCATCCCACTCCTTCATCATCTTAGCATACTCAACAAGTGAATCTGTATCTGTCATGAAAGGTGAATATACTGTGTAAAGGTCGTCCTTGGAGCCGCCCCACATAGCGCCTGAGTTGATACCGTCGATAGGCACATACTGTGAATGTGACTCAATCCATCCGCTAACCATCTGGCCATACTGTGTGCCGTCTGAATCCCAAGGAATAACGTCAGGATATGTCTCTTTTACATACTTGAAGTATGTTGTAAGGTCTTCCCAGCTGTGAACGCCGTTGGTAAGTCCGGCTTCCTTAGCCCAGTCAAGACGATATGCAAAGCCGTGGTTGGTCCACTGTGCATAATTATCTTCAGGCATCAGATAAATGTTTCCGTTGTATTTGCAAAGATCCCAGTGCTCAGGTGATACGCTCTCCCAGGTCTTAGGAGCGTAGGTCTTAAGCATATCCTCTGAAAGCTCAAGGAAAGCACCATTCTTGGCATTTGGCCATGCATCAAGCCAGTCAGAAGCTGTTCCAACAAGGTCAACTGTTCCGTCCATACGAGCCAGTGTCAGGTTGTAGTTGGAAAGATAATCTGTCCAGTCGATGTAGTAGATCTCAAGCTCTGCATTAACCTTCTCTGTAAGGATAGCATTGAGCTGATTGAGCATCTCATCTGTCATGTTTCCTTCAGGAGCTCCACCTGTTGTCATGTAAGTAACAACTACATGCTCTGATGTGTCAATTCCGGCAGCTGCATCTGTTCCGGCGTCTGATGTTGTTGTCTCAGATGTTGTTGTCTCTGTCTTGGGAGCTGTGTCATTGCCTGCAGGTGCTCCTGCATCTCCGCCTGATGAGCCACATGCTGCAATACCCATTACCATGCTTGCACTAAGCAACACTGCTAATAACTTCTTCTTCATTTGAATCCTCCTTTTATAAGAAAAAATATGTGAACCTCGCCATGAGGTCGCAACCAATTATGTACCGGGCGTCACCCCTTAACTGCACCTACGGTAATACCGCCGATGAAATATTTCTGAACGAAGGGATACAGGAAAACGATAGGTCCTGTAGCCATAACCGCTGTTGCCATCTTAAGGGACTCTGTGGGCACATCTGTAAGTGTGATGTACTGTCCTGCGATGGAATTCTTAAGTGACTGTGTCTCGTTAACTACCTTGTAAAGCTGGAACTGAAGGGGCTTAACCGCAACTCTTGAGCTAAGGAAAAGTGATGACTGATACCACTCGTTCCAATATCCCAGAGCCAGGAAAAGTCCGATTGTAGCCAGAGCCGGCTTCAGCATAGGAAGAATAAGTCTTGTAAAGATGACCATGTCTCCGGCGCCGTCGATCTTGCCCGATTCAGTGATCTCATGAGGTATGGCTTTTACAAAGTTCTTCATAAGGATGATGAGCCATGGCGACATAAGAAGCGGGAAAAATACTGCCAGGTAGCTGTCGTTTAATTTGTAGGTCTGTGTCATCAGAAGGTAGTAGGGTGCAAGACCTGCTGAGAACAGTGATGTAAAGTAAATGTAGAAGGAAATCGCATTTCTGAGAGGGAAATCCTTTCTCTGAAGTGCATATCCTGTCATCGCAATGATCAAAAGTCCAACCACTGTACCGCAAAGGGTAAGGGTAATTGTAAGTCCGTAGGATCTCCAGATCATACCGCCTCTCATAACCATTTCGTAGGACTTGGTTGTGAACTCCTTGGGTATGAGCTTAACGCCCTCCGCTCTGATTACGGACTCATTTGTAAAAGATGTTCCAATAATGATAAGGAACGGGAAAATACAAGCCAGTGCGTAAAAGGTGATCAGGATGTAACCAATGGTTCTGATGATGATATCTGACGCGCCAAGCTTAACTTTTACGCCTGTCATTTCAAGCTGCTGATTGTTCTTAGCCATTCTTCCGACCTCCTTTTCTTAGAATAATGAATAGTCAGGGTCAATCTTTTTAACAATAAAGTTGACAGCCATAACCATTACAAATCCGATAATGGACTGATACAGACCAACCGCAGAAGCTGTTGAGAAGTTAAAGTCCGTAATTGTTGCTCGGTATACATAAGTCTCAATGATATCTGTTGTTGAATACAGAAGTGAGTTGGTACCGATAATGTTGTAGAACAGACCGAAGTTACCTTTTACAATTCCGCCGAGAGCGAAAAGAAGAAGGATAACGATTGTGGGCTTAAGTCCCGGAAGAATGATGTATCTGATCTTCTGGAAAGCATTGGCTCCGTCAACCTTGGCTGCTTCTATGATCTCAGCATCGATTCCGCAGATGGCTGCAAAGTATACAACTGAGTTGTAACCTGTCTGCTGCCAGAGGTGAACGATTACCAGGATAACCGGCCAGGCCGAAGGATCCGAATAGGGCCCCCACTTCTCTCTTCCCAGGGAAGAAAGGATCTCGTTTACAAAACCATAGTCATAGTTCAAAAGGTTATAAACAAGAATTCCTACAAGAACCTGTGAAATGAAGTAAGGCAGGAACATCATTGTCTGTGAAACCTTCTTGAAGATCTTGCTCTGCATCTCGTTAAGAAGAATAGCCACGAGAATGGCAAGCAGGTTACCAAGAAGAATAAATGCTATGTTGTAAAGGATTGTGTTCTTGGTGAGATCAAAAAGCTTACCTGATTCAGCCAGGAACTTGAAATTGTTCAAACCCACAAACTTACTTCCGAAGATTCCGTCTCTGTAATTGTATTTAACAAATGCAACCCAGATACCCGGCATAGGCATGTAGCTGAACATAAAGAAAAAGACAACTGCAGGAAGACACATAAGCTCAAGAACCCTGTATCTCCACAAAGTTTCGAAAACTCCACGTTTCTTAATACCTGCAGCAGAAGATGACTTACCGTTTTTACTCATAAAACCTCCCACTTACTCACGATTGATAGAAATCTACACAGTCCCCGTATTGTGCAAAATTACTACTTGCAACCGATTTCATATCTTAATTTAATCATTAATCACTAGTTTGCGTCAACTTATTTTTTGAAACCGATTGCAATTTTGTGCATATGAAACAAAAAAGAGGAAACAAATCCCTTTGTTTCCTCACATTTTTGTATACATCGCCATGTATTGTATACAATTATACGCTATACAGTTTGAAAGCCGTTTCAGAAAACTATATTTTCGTAAAACTTATTTCTTACAGGGGCCTGTGCTCTCCCTCAGAACCAGTTTGGGAGTTACCATCTGAACATCCTCTACCCTCTCCCCCTTAGAGGCCGCAATCGCAGTGTCTATCAGCCTTTTGCCGTAATCATCATAATTGTAGTCGATGCTGGTAAGTTTAGGCACTGTAAGATCCGTGATGTAGGTATTGTCGAAGCTGATGACGGATATATCCTCAGGCACATGAAGATGATGTTCTCTTATGCTCCTTAAAGCGCCGCTGGCTGCAAAGTCGTTGATGGCAATGATGGCAGTAGGCCTGTCGGGCATATCAAGGATCTTACTGGTAGCTTCATATCCGGAATCCGGGTCATACTTACCATTGACAACATATTCCCCATGTACGGGAATGTCGTATTTCTTCAGATTCTCCTGATATCGCTGATACTTGTAATATGTGGAAGCAACCTTCATCTCACCGCCCACAAGAGCGATCTTCTTGTGGCCAAGCTCGATAAGATGCTCCATGACAAGGTTCATACCCTCAGCTTCGTTGATGACAACGCTGTGCACAGGAGCCTTGTCAAGCTTGCCGGTAACTATTACCGGAGTAGTCTTACAAACCGCTCTCACCTTCTCAGCATAGGCATCGTCAGTGATGAGATCATCTACTCGTCCGCCCATCAGAATAATGGCATCAACCTTCTGTTGCAGGAAGATGTCCAGCTGTGATTTTTCTCTTTCTTTTACATCCAGGGAATTAGATAGTGCCACATTGTAGCCCGCCTTATCAGCAGCCATCTCGCATGCTACGAAAAGGGCCGAATAATATGGGTTCCTGACATCTGCAACTATGATACCGATGGTATTGGTGGCAGTATCAGAAAGCCCCTTGGCAAGAGCGTTGGGCTTGAAATTATACTTATCGATTATTTCCTGTATCCTCTGTTTTTTCTCCTGGCGCACTGAAGCGCTTCCGGTAAGGACACGGGAAACAGTGGAAGCAGAAACTCCGGCTTCCTTTGCTATATCATAGATAGTAATTGTCTTACCGGTATTCAGTCTAACTTTTTCCATATAAACCTCATTGGGGGGACTGTCTGAAACCGATTTCAATTACATATTATGATGAAAGCACAGGGCCTGTCAACTGTTTTTTATTTATCTACTAACCCAGGTAAACTCCCGGCAGATCCTCTTCATGAATGTGTATATCATTGGTGCCGTCCTCATTCTCGGCGGTCTCCATCTTAACTACATTCACATAGCCGTCGTTGATCATATCAACCATATATTTAACAATATCAGGGTCGAACTGGGTTCCTGAACCCTTTTGAATCTCTTCAATGATCTCATCTTTATTGAGATGTCTTCTGTAAACACGGTTACTGGACATGGCATCATAGGAGTCCGCCACACCGACGATTCTTGCATAAAGAGGGATTTTTTCGCCCTTAAGGCCTTCCGGATAGCCGGTTCCGTCAAATCTCTCATGATGGTACAAAGCGGTTTCTCTGATTCCCTTGATAGAGGAAAGCTGCTTCAACATCTTCCCCCCTGCCACTGTATGATTCTGAATTGTCTTCCTCTCTTCATCAGTGAGCTTGCCGGGTTTATTCAGAACCGCATCGGGAACGCTTATTTTACCGGCGTCATGCAATAGGCCCGCATAATAGATATTCTGGACCTCATTCTCGGAAAGTCCCATCCTCTTGGCAATTTCCGCCCCGTACATTGCAACTCTCCTGGAATGGCCTCTGGTATAGGGATCCTTGGCATCGATAAAGCTGATGAAGGTATTCATGGACTGGAGGATGATCTTAACATCGTTTTTCTGTCTCTCCTGATAGTTCTTCAGATTGAACTTGGTAACCAGATAACCTACAAAGCACACAAGCCATACCATCATCAAAAACAGGATCGTGTTTTTTATCAGAGAGTTTCTGCTGAGAACCTTATAGCCAATGATATGGAGATTGGCGGGATTAAGAGGTTTTCTTGAATTAATGACGCAGCCAAACTCCAGAGTATCTCCGGCTTCTATCCTGGTATTAAAATGTTCCGGAGTAAACAATACGAACTCTGCCAAATTATCAACGGATACCTCCACATTCCACTGACTTTCCACCGTGGTATCCTCAGGAACAGCAAGGAATAGTTTCCAGTTGGTTATACCATTCATGCCCAGATTCTTGATAGTAAATTCATATTGGGTACTTGTGGCAGCATTCTTTCTCCATTCACCGGTTTTGCGCACACTGCCATAGAGCTCATCGGAAAGCCTTGCTCCCGTGAGACTGATATCCGCCTCCACCATGGAATCAACTCTGTTTTCCGATGCCACCTTTTCAGCATAATATGCAGTTATAAGAATAATTAGTACAGCACAATACAGGAAAAAAGTATTGAGCAATTTACTGACCTTCATATAACACCATTCGCCTCAGAATCCAATTACCGCATAATACTACAAATACATTATACTATCGGCCGGGGGCTATTATCATTATTACAATTATTATATTTTGCTAAAACATTTATGACTTCAATACAAAAAAGACCATACTCCATTTAAGAAGTATGGTCTGTATTAAGCTCGAAAGGACCTCGCTAGGTGATTACAAGGTAGTTCGGTTCTCGCAAAAAACGCTCGACCGAACAAGGTAGTACACCAAGCTCGAAAATACCTCGCTAGGTGATTACCTTTGGATTCGTCCTGATCCGTCGCCACCAGCGAGCTTGTTAACCTCGTCAACTGTTACAAGGTTGAAGTCGC
>JAEEGL017034077.1_pt1 | contig 10361 bp, 9 predicted proteins | sample 9134231 | NCBI WGS metagenome assembly JAEEGL01 (sample SAMN16246548, study PRJNA631951) | gut metagenome | biome: gut microbiome; feature: rumen; material: fiber-attached | host: Bos | place: Iran: Karaj | collected 2018-10
CCTTTGATATGTTAAAACAATATTCCTTTACCGGTGTAGGATTGGCAGCATTTCCTGTTGCAATAAATAAATTTTTGGAAGAATCATTAGCTTCGTGGCCACAAAATTTACATAACGATTGGTTGGAATTGATTTTAGGTATAGGTTATCCGCTATCCGTTTTGATATTTTTGTTAATTGGTGTTATGTTTATATTTTTACTTCTTAAAATTAAAAATATGGATAGAGCAAAAAGAATCTCTTTCATTTGTTTGGGAAGCGGTGTTTTAGCCTTTTGTTTGGCAAGTTCTGTTGATTTTCATTTTCATATACCATCAAATGCCTTCTTGTTTTTTATTGTTTTGGCTATGGTATCTGCCATTACATTCAACAAAGAAAATTCAAAAACAATTCATATAAGATCGTATGTAAAAATTCCGTTTATTTGTTTAGCTTTTTTATTATTATATTTTTCTTTCAGTCAGGCTATAGCTTGGAGATATGTTGTTTTCGGTAGAAATTTAATGTTGGAACATAAAATAAATTATTATGAAAAAGCTTTGAAATATTCAAAAGAACCGAAATACATGCAAAAACTTATAATAATATACTACAATACATTTTTTAACAAAAAGTTAGATGATGTTCAAAAACAACAATACAGACAAAAAGCTAACATTATGGCCGAGCAATATTTGGAGCTTTACCCGTTTGATAAACAAATTTCAAAAGTGTATAGGTACACAAACAAGAAATAATTGTTTATAAAAAAATATAAAAAACCTTTGACAAAGTAACAAGTTTAATATATAATTTATAGTACTTTAAATATGTTTTGTGTTTTTAGTGATTTCTGGAGAAATTAATGGCATTAGAAGTGTTAAGGAAAAAATATTTAGGTGATATCCTTTTAGAAAAAAAACTAATAACAAAAGAAAAATTAGAAGAAAGTTTAAAAGAAGCTTTAGCCAGAAAAGTTCAAATAGGAAAAGTCCTTTTAGAAAAGGAATATATTTCCGAGTCGGATTTGTTAGAAGCCTTGTCCGTTTCTTTGGGAGTTGTATATAGAAATCTTGAAGATGTAAAAAATCCTCCAATAAATATAATTCCTGAAAAAACAGCCAGAAAGTATGTAGTAGCTCCATTGGAAATAATAGGTAATGATACTCTTGTTATCGCTATGGCCGATCCTGCAAATGTCGTTCATAAGGATGAACTTCAAAGAATTACAGGTAAAAAAATATCCCCAGTTTTATCTTCGGAAAAAGAAATAAAAGATTTTATTGAAAATTTTTATGTAAGAACTTCTTTAAGCGGAAGTGTTGATGAAGATGATATAAGTACTAATCATGATGAGTTGGATTCACAACAGGATTTAGATGAAGATGCAGATTCTGCACCGGTTATAAGATATGTTAATTCCATCTTTTTTGATGCAATAACAAGAAAGGCCAGTGATATTCATCTTGAACCATTTGAAAAGACGGTATCCTTAAGAATGAGGTTGGATGGAGATTTGGTTTCTTTTCCTGCACCGCAAAAAAAATATTATGCCGCTATAGTTTCAAGAATAAAAATTATGTCGGATTTGAATATTGCGGAAAGAAGGCTTCCTCAAGACGGTAAATGTAGAGTAAGCGTTAACGGAACAAAGGTTGATATAAGAGTTTCTGTTTTACCTGTAATATGGGGAGAAAAAATAGTACTAAGAATTTTGGCAAAGGGGAATGTTTCTTTAGGTATAGAAAGTATCGGATTTAGTCCTTCGGAATTGGTTAAATTTAAAGAAGCCATAAGTGCTCCATATGGAATGTTATTGGTTACAGGTCCTACGTCAAGCGGAAAGACAACAACATTGTATTCTGCACTAACCCACATAAATACTGAGGATATAAATATTGTTACTGCGGAAGATCCTGTGGAATACGAATTAAAAGGTATAAATCAGGTTCAAATGAAACCTGAAATAGGATTGGATTTCTCTGCCGCATTAAGGTCTTTTTTAAGACAGGATCCTGACGTCATACTTGTAGGAGAAATGAGAGATAAGGAAACCGCACAAATTGCAATACAGGCAGCATTAACGGGACATTTAGTTTTTTCTACCGTTCATACTAACGATACTATAAGTACAATTTCAAGATTGTCTTTTATGGGTGTAGAATCTTATTTGGTTGCGGATGCAGTTAATTTAATTATAGCTCAAAGATTGGTTAGAAGAATATGTACGGCTTGTAAGCAAGAAGTTACGAATTTACCGGATTCCGTTTATGAAAAATTGGGAATTACAAAAGATACGAAAATATACGAAGGTAGAGGTTGTAAGATTTGCGAAGGTTCAGGATATAAAGGAAGAATTGCAATTTTTGAAATATTAACAATATCTAGAGAGTTAAGACGTTTAATTGCCATAAATGCACCGGAAAACGAGATGAGAGCTCTGGCAATGAAAGATGGTTTGGTTACATTGAGAATGGCAGCTGTAAATAAATTAAAAGAAGGTATAACTACTGTTTCAGAAGTTTTGTCGGTAACTTCTGCAAACAAATAAGGATATAAAAATGGCACAGTACAGATACAAAGCTATGGATTCCAATGGGAATTTTATAACTGATTTTATGGAGGCGGATTCTCAAGGCGAAGTTTTTGCGGCAGTAAAAGCCAAAAATCTTATCGTTGTTGAAGTTAAGGAAAGTAAGTCTTTCTTGGGTATGGAATTGAGTTTTTCATCGTCTTTAAAAAAAAGAAATGATAAAGGAAAGGTTAAAGGTAAGGAACTTGCTATTTTTTGCAGACAGTTGGCAACACTCGTTAATGCCGGTGTTAATGTTTTAGATGCATTGGAAGATGTTTCAGGTATGGGGCAGAATGCTTATTTTTCTAATGTATTGTTAAAAGTTTGTGAAGAAGTTAAAGGTGGTAAAGATTTGTCCGAATCATTAATTGCTTATCCCAAGATATTTAATAATGCTTTTGTTTCCATGATTAGAGTTGGTGAAAAATCCGGTCAGTTGGCAAGAGTATTAAAAGATTTGGCAGCATATACCGAAAGTGCCGTAAAATTAAAAGCCAAAATAAAATCTGCAGCATCTTACCCTATATTTGTTGGTTCTTTTTTTGTTATAGTGTTTTTTGGTATAGTTTTTGTTCTTATACCTAAATTTGAAGATATGTTTGCATCTTTCGGTGCAGATTTGCCTGCTCCTACAAGGTTTGTTATGGGTATGAGTCATTTTTTTGTAGATAAAGCACCGTTTATAATTTTATTTTTAGCGATACTATTTGTCATCTTTAAGATTCTTACAAAAAAGCCTGAAGGTAAAAGAAAATGGCATCAATTCTTTTTTAAAATTCCGATATTCGGACCAATATATACAAAAATAATTTTTGCAAGATTCTTTCAAACATTATCAACGTTGGTCCAAGCCGGTGTGGATCTTATTACATCAATAGAAATAGCAACTACGACATTAAATAACACATATGTGATTAATATATTGGATGCTATAAGAAACCAAATTATTGCCGGTGAACAATTTTCGGAATGCATGGATAAGTATATACTTTTTCCTAAAATGATTGTAAGAATGACGGCCGTGGGTGAAAAGTCAGGTCAACTTCAAGAAATGTTTATTAAAATTACAGACTATTATACCGAAGAAGTTGATGCTACGGTTGCATCATTAAGTTCAATTGTTGAGCCGATATTAATTATATTCTTAGGTTTTATTGTAGGAGTTGCTGTTATAGCATTATACTTGCCTATATTTAATATGGCCAATGCTATGATGGGTGGAATGTAAAAATATAAAAATATGAAAAGAAAACTTTTGTTAAACAAATTAGGCGTTTCTCTTATGGAAGTTATGGTTGTTATTATTATAATAGGGATTACGCTTTTAGCTTGGAAAATTGCATCTTCCGGACATGTTAAACTTGCAATAGTTAATGAGGGCAGAACATTTATTGAAAAGGTTGTCGCTCAAGAGAGAATGTATAGAGCTAGATCTAATAAAGGTAATTTTAAATCTATTAACTCTACAAATAGCAATGGTGATATAATGATAAATACCTACGATAACAAGTATTTTTTGACGTTTAGTGTTACGGGTGTAACAAATGAAGGCTTTACCGTTACTGTTTTTGGTTCTGGAAAAGCACAAGGTGTTGAGATAACAGGAGTTTATACTGCGGCAGATAACAATCTTTCAATAACGGAAAGTGGGTTATAATAGAATGAAATATAAAAATATTAAAGGATTAACCTTGGTTGAAATTTTGGTTTCGGTAGTTATAACCATATTGGTTATGGTTTATGGTCTTAACCTTTTTATTGCTTCATGGAAATTATCGGTAGAGAGTGCGGAATACAATTTCGTATTACAATATCTTTCAAACCAAATTGAGAATTTAAAAACTTGTTACAGTTTTGAAGATTTATCTTTTGGCAGCATCAGTAATAAAGATATAGTCTTACCTTCCGGCAAAACGGCAAATATAAAAATAAGAATATATGATGTTTACAGAGATAATGTAATTAAAGATGCAGCCGGCAATTATGTTGTAACGGGTGCAGTTCCTGTATCGGTAAGTGCCTGGTGGCCCGCAAAAGCGGATCCAAGTAATCCTGAAAACTATATAGTATTAGCGGAAAGTAATGAACATCTTGAAACTATATCTATAAATACATATATTGGCAGTAATAAAACATTATGAAAAATTTTAAAGCATTTACATTAGTTGAAGTTATGGTTTGTCTTATTCTAACGGGTGTAGTTGCGTTTTTTATATATACAATGATGCTGACAGCTCATAGATCTTATTTTAAGTTATTTACCGTTTCAAGACAAAAAAACGATATAAGATATTTTGAAACTTTAATAAAAAATTCTATATGGAATGCACAAGATTATACTATAGAGAATAATAAGTTAAAGTTTATTTATTATTCAACTTATCAGGCGTCGATAGGATATAGAATAGACATATATGATTGTAGCGGTGTTTTAGAAGAGAAAACACCAAGTCAAATAAATACTTTATTAGGTGATAAAAAAAATAGTCAAATAAAAGAAACATATTCTACAACCGGCAGTTCAAACATTCGTCTTACTTCTTATAGAGGTTCTTCAAGTTATGGTAATGCTCTTGCTTCAGCACCGGCAATAAATGACGAGATTGTTATGGAAAATGTAAATAAAATATATTATTCTATAACAAAAGATTCTTCGCATACTCCTATATTCAATTTGGCTATTGTATATAACAGAGAGTTAGATGACGGTGAAATAGATTATGAATATATAATTTATTCAATTTGTATGAAAAATTTATTTTATATGGATAGAGAATAGAATGATTAAATTCGTATTGCTCACAAAAAACAATAAAGCAAGTATATTGCCGGTGACCGTTATTGCCATGTTTATAATGATGATAATTGCTTATGCTTGTATAAAAATATTTTTGGTTCAAAATATTATAATAACGCAAGATCAAATAAAAGTTAGAACAATTTATGCTGCTGCCGGAATCGCAGAAAAGCAAGTTATGAGGTTAAAGGCAGCGATAGATACACAAATTAATCAAGATCCTAACATTACATTTAAAGATGAAACTACAATAGATAATACAGGTATTAAGAATTTAAATAAAAAAGAAGGTTCTACCGATTCTAATTATGACTTTATATTTTCTGATATATTAACACGAACGGCAGGTGAAGATCCGGACGTTGTTCCCGGACAGTCTTTTTTTACTGCTGAAGGTATTAATGGTTCAAGTGGTACTTATACGAATTCTATGTTGGAAAGTGTAACAATGTTTCCTCATATTAAATGTTCGACGGTTACAATTACTAGATTTTATCCTCCTAGCGATGGAATTGTTAAAGATCCGGGGATAATATTTTATAAAACAAAGGGTATAACTATTACAGAAGGTAATACTATTCCCACCTATGTAGATATAGATGGAAGTATAGCAGAATATTCTTATAAAGGAGATCTTGATCCCAGAACAGAAGATTCAAGATCATTGGGTTTTGAGTATGATAGTACTTATGGAGATTTGTTTGTTGAATTTTATATTACCGTTAGTTCATTTACTAGTCCCGGTGGAAATCCGTTAAACAATCCAAGACAACATCTTTTTAGGAGATTTAAATGTCCGACAAATGTTTCACCGGACAGTGCTGTTCATACGGTGATGTCAAACAATTTAACGAACGTAAAAATTGAGCTTGAAAATAGATATTCCAGTTGGAGTGAGGTAGAAAATGAACTTGGTCCCGCTGATGAATTTCAAAATCTTCGTCTTACAGCATGGGCTGTAAGATATAAGATTAAGAATGAAGTAAGAAGTTACCTTATTACCGCGAAAGTGCAAAGTGATGCAGTAAGCAATAAAATACCTGCGATTACAAGTCAGGTGAGAATAGGTGTTGGTTTGTATATGACTAAATTAAGTAAACAATATGCAACAATTAGGCATGGTGGATCTACTGGAGATACAGTATGGTGGTTAAACAGAGCACATTGGGATCCTGATTGGCCAAGCGTTACTACATGGCAAGCTCATGATTATTATGATGAAAGTACTATGCCTAATGTAGAAAAAACCGTGGTGAACGTTTCCAACACTAACCCATACATTAAAGGTTATAATAACATAAAATTTTATATACAAAAATGGGAAATAGACTTATAAAGAAATATTTTTTATCTTTAGGATATAATAATATAAAATTGTATGTACAAAAACGGGAGGTTGTATCTTGATAGGAATAGATATCGGTTCCAAATTTATTAAAGTTTGTAAAATTTTAAAAGAGAAAAAAGGTGAGTATTCTATTTTGTGTGCTATGACATCTTCACCTGCAGAAATTTCTTCCCAAGTTAACAAATTAAAAATGTTGTTAAAGAAAATTGGGCTAAAGAAAGATTCCTGCTATTTGGCTGTCGGAGGTAAAGATTTAATATACAGAGATTTGTTTATACCGAAAAATATTAATAAAAAACAGTTAAATAATGTTCTTTCTTTGGAATTTTCTCAAAGCGTTACGGAAGATGTGTCTAAAATGTTTCAGTCTTATACTTTTATGAATAGTAATGTTGAAAATAAGGATAAAGTATTGTATGCTGCGGCACCAAAACGAAAAATATTGCCTAAAGTTAACGTTATAAAAAGTATTTCTGATTTGAAATTAGTGGGTATGAATATGGAATCGCTTGCGTTGGCAAATGCTTTTGATACCTTAGGTCCTTCATATAAAAATTCCGAATCCGTTTTATTGGCAAATATAGGTGCTAAAAATACGAATATTATAGTGTTAAAAAATAAAGAGTTGGTTTTTATGAGAGATGTGGATTTCGGAGGTGATGATATTACGAAAGATTTAGCTAAATCATATACGATACCTGCAAAATTAGCGGAAGAAATAAAGAAAAGAACAGAATTATGGAACGATATCGGTTTAAAAATAAAAAATTCGTTAAAAACAAGTTCTGCAAACTTTCTTGAGGCTGTATTTAGAACAATAGAACATTGTATAACAAGACAATTTGTTATTTCAATAGACAGAATTGTAATTACCGGCGGCGGTTCAAATTTACATGGAATGGATACTTTTATGGAAGAAACATTGGGTATTCCTACAGTAAAATGGAATCCCCTTGAAGAAATTAAGATAAAAGGCTATATTAATAAGGATTATGGCTATTATCTTCCGATAGTATTGGGATTAGCTATTGATAAGGGAGAGTAAAAATGTATAGAATTAATTATGTAACATCAATAGTAAAAGCAAGTAAAGGCGAAAATATTCTTGTTAAATTTTTAAAGATTATAAATATTTTTGCACAAATAGCTATTGTTATGCTTATATTGCAGGTTTTTAATTTAAATAGTAAAATTGAAACATGTAATACAAATATAGAAAACATAAAAAAAGAAATTAAAGAAAAAAGAGAAAGTAATTATATAAACAACATTGAAAATGATTGGACAATGTATCATTATAAGTTATTGGCAGTGAGACAAATGCTTTCAAATAGAACTAACTATGGTTTAATATTAAAAAATTTTGCGGAAGTCATTCCTGAAAATATTCATGTTTCCGAAATTTTTACTAGGGGAATATTTTTTAATTTCAATTTGGAATTTTTAAAAGAGAAGAAAAAAATATACGAAAATAATTATAAATATGCAGATGAGATTAAAGCTGTTTTTGAAAATAGTGTTTATTTTAATAAAGACCAGATGGAACTTTTAGGAACCAAAGAACAAAATATAAACAATAGCAATGTTGAGTTATTGGAATTTAAAATCGGATGTAATATAAGGAAATAAATTATGAAATCAAAAAGAATAGCATTAGTGTTGTTAAGTATTGCATTATTCATAGGTATTTATGTATTGATTTATAATAATGTTTATCTCAAGAAAAAGGTCATTCTTGCCGAAAGAACAGAGGTGTATAATAAATATTATAATGTGAAAGTACAGGTAGATGATTTTGATAATATAAGAAATAACATGAAGGACCAGGAATATATGTTAGATGAGATTTTTTCGATATATGATGGTTATTATAAAACAAATGATGAGATAATAAGTTCTTATAAGAGTATGATAGAGGATTTCTTGGTACAACATGAAGTAAATGTAACAAGTACGACAATTCGAGAGTCAAGCGATGGTAATAATTTAGTTTTATTGTTGTCTTTTAAAATGTCGTATGATAGATTATATCAGCTTCTTTTTGATATAGAAAGATTTTCTTCGGTGTCGGAATTACAAATATCTTACTTGGGGGATGTAAGTTTTAAATGCAGTCCGAATTTATATTCTCAGGAAATAAATGATTATTTTTCAGGTAGAAGAAATAGGTCCATGGATGAAATTGAAGCCAGCGGCTATTTCAAAGAAATAAGTGATAAAGTTATTTCCGAAATGAATATTGGAGAATATACTACATGGAAAGATTTATTCCCTGTTCCGAGAAATCCGCTTTTTCCGGGTTTTATAAAGAAAAAAGCCTCCGGAAAAGGTGGCGGTAAAAAAGTTTACAAGCCATTGCCAGGTGGTATAGTTTTGCAAGGTGTTATGTATGAATCTAATGTGCCTATTGCAATCATTGATGGTCAATTGTGTAGAGTAGGTAGTATTCATAGAGATGTTAGAATTGTAAAAATAAATAAAAATAATGTTGATGTTGAATATTATGGAAATATTTTTAAATTAAAGATGGCAAATTAAAAGGGGGAGAAAGAAAATTTTATGAAGAAAAAAATTTTAACTTTGTTGTTGGCTGTTGCATTGTTTTGTCCTAGTTTTGGGTATGGGGTAGATAGTAAATTGGCTTCTACGAATCTTATTTCTATAGATTTTCAAGGGACAACGTTGTATACCGTACTTAGTGTTCTAAGTATGAAAACAGGAATGAAACTTATATCGGATACAACATTATATAATAAGAAAATAATGTTGTCTTTGCAGGATGTTACACCTGAAGAAGCTCTTAATGCTTTGCTTGATACGTATAATTTGTACTATGTTAAACAGGGTGATTCTAATATTTATGTTATAAAAAGTAAAGATGACGGAAGCCATATAACGGTTTCGAGAATAATGTTCTGTAATTATGCAAAAGCTTCTGAGTTGGAAAAAGTGTTGGTTACAAGACTATCAAAAGGCGGGAAAATTGTTTCTGATGATAGAACAAATTCTCTTATTATTACCGATCTAGCCGATAGTTTGGATAAAATGGAAGGGCTTGTAAGGTCTTTGGATATTCCTACACAACAGGTTTTGTTGGAAGCAAAGATTGTTGATATAAATATTACAAACGGATTTACAATTGGCAATTCTTTATGGGCAACAAGAACTAATAGTAATCCTAACATGAATTATTTTACTTATAACTCTACTCCTTTATCAGGGTTTACAGCCGCGGGATATTCTTTTAGTGGTATAGGTGTATCTCTTGTAGAAGGAGATTGGCAGTTTGATGATGTTTTCCAAGCAGGTATCCAGGATAAAAATGCAAAAGTTTTATCAAATCCTAAACTTTTAGTGTTAAATAATAGAGAGGCTACAATAGATATTGTGGAAGAAGTTCCGTATTTAGAAAGTTCTACAACATCTGCTTCAACGATGGATGTTACCGGTACGACATCATTTAAAGAGGTAGGTATAAAACTTAAAGTAAAACCTCAAATAAACAGAGATGGGTCTATTATACTTGAGGTATCGCCTGAACAAAGTTATAGAACAGGTGAGTTTTTAGATAATACTCCTGTTATTAATACCAGTAAATCAACCACAACGCTTATGTTGAAAAGTGGTGAAACTGCTGCAATCGGTGGATTAATAAGAGAAAA
>JAEEGL017061619.1_pt1 | contig 10361 bp, 9 predicted proteins | sample 9134231 | NCBI WGS metagenome assembly JAEEGL01 (sample SAMN16246548, study PRJNA631951) | gut metagenome | biome: gut microbiome; feature: rumen; material: fiber-attached | host: Bos | place: Iran: Karaj | collected 2018-10
AAGTCGGTAGCACCCTCGAACGGGTTGGGCACATTTTGCGACAGGGCGAACTCCTGTACGGGAAAATCGCTCACGCCCGTGTGGTTTTGCATCTCGAGGATGGTGTCAGGATAAACCAACTCCTCAGACCAATCTCGGGTGAGGTTGGTGATCTCCACCCTGTCCAGTTTGACATACCAATCGCGGCCATCACGACCAGTAAAGGTTACATTGATGCTCTGAGCCATCATGCTGCCACACAATAGGCACATCATCATAAGGCAATAGAATTTTTTCATTGCAATAATATTTTGATTAACAATTATTTATAAGAATTATCATTAAAAAATTTCCCTTTGGAGTGGCAAAGATAAAGAAAATATCGTAACAACAAAATTTCATAAAAAAAGGGCGTCCCAATTTTGTTGGGACACCCTTCCTCAAAACGGAAGAACCGTCTGTTATTTGTTAACCTGGAATTTTCTGTTGCCAGTTTTGAAGAAATCAGCGATTTGGCGGGCAGCTGCCAAGCCAGCGTTGATATTGGCTTCTTCGGTCTGGGCACCCATCTTCTTAGGTGTAGCGAAGTAGCGGCCTTCAAAAGCCTTGAACTCAGCATCGGCATCGGGCATGATGTCGGTGATGTACTTCAGGTCTGTACGTTCTGCCATCAGTTTCAGCAGTTCGGGTTCGTTGATGACTTCCTTGCGGGCGGTGTTCACGAGGATACCGCCTTTGTGCAACTTGTTCACCAGTGCGTAGTTGATGCTCAACTTGGTCTCGGCCGTTGCGGGGATGTGCAGCGAAACGATGTCGCAAGTTTCGAAGAGAGCCTCTTGGCTAGCCACGGCGGTTGCCATGCCCGAAGCGTTGATCTGGTCAGCGGTCAGGAATGCGTCGTAAGCATAAACTTCCATGCCAAAGCCCTTGGCGATGCGGGCCACATTGCGACCAACATTACCGAAAGCGAGGATACCCAGCTTCTTGCCCATGAGTTCGGAGCCAGACTTGCCGTTGTAGAAGTTACGAACGGCGTAAACCAGCATACCCATCACGAGTTCGGCTACAGCGTTGGAGTTCTGACCGGGAGTGTTCATGGCTACGATGCCACGGGCTGTACAAGCCTCGAGGTCGAGGTTGTCGAAGCCGGCGCCTGCGCGAACCACGATTTTGAGGTTCTTGGCGTGGTCAATCACTTCCTTGGTGACCTTGTCGGAACGAACGATCAGTGCGTCAGCGTCAGCCACGGCTGCATAGAAATCGTTCACGTCAGTGTATTTTTCTAAAAGTGCCAATTCATATCCGTTTTCTTCCACAACTTTGCGGATGCCATCAACGGCAACCTTGGCAAAAGGTTTTTCGGTAGCGACTAATATTTTCATTGTTTAATTGTTTATTGTTTAACTGTTTAATTGTTGATGTTTGATAGATAACTATCATCTTTTAACAAATTCTTCTGCGCGTCGATATTGACTGTTTTTCAATGCGTTGATTTTATTAGAAAGTTCGCCAATCTGTTCTGTGACTTCTTTCATTTGCTGTTCGTTGATATATTCCATATCGTATGACAAGATAAAAGCACAATACACTTCAATGACAGAACCGTAAGCAATCTCAGAATAATGGGCTTGTTCCTTATACGAAGACCGTGAAGTCATTTCGGCAAGATTCAAAGCAATGGAAGTTGCGGCTCGCTTAATTTGATCGACCAAATTGTACCTTTCTTTTGATGGAAAATTGTCGATTAATGAATAAGTGTACTTGACAAACTTCCTGGCCAATTGCCAAACATCCAATCTTTCAAAAGCAAACAAATACCCCACTTCCCTTTTACTTTATACCATCAACACTTCAACAATTCAACAATCAACGCTTCAACATTATTTGTTTGCTTTTTCGAACTTCTGCATGCAGTCGATGAGGGCTTCTACGTCTTCGATGGTGACAGCGTTGTAGAGGGAAGCGCGGAAACCACCTACAGAGCGGTGACCCTTGATACCTACCATGCCACATTCCTTAGCGAAGGCCATGAAAGCGTCCTGTTTGTCTTCGTAACCAGGAGCCATTACCCAGCAGTGGTTCATGATGGAACGGTCGGCCTTGTCGGCAACGGTGCCTACAAACATCGAGTTGCGGTCGATTTCTTCATACAGCATAGCTGATTTCTTCGAGTTGAGCTTGTTCATGGCGGCTACACCACCGATGGTCTCTTTCACCCACTTCAAAGTTTCGTGCATTACGAAAATAGGAAGTACGGGAGGAGTGTTGAACATAGAGATGTTCTTAGCCTCTTCTGCAGCGTGCGTACGATAGTCAACCATCGTGGGCAGCGGGTTCATGTAAGTGCGGTCGGTAATCTGGCCGAGCAGGTCCTTGCGAACGATAACGAAAGTTACACCAGCGGGGCCTACATTCTTCTGAGCACCACCGTAGATGCAAGCGTATTTCTTCACATCAACGGGACGGCTCATGATGTCAGACGACATATCGGCAATGAACTTGCAAGGAACGTTGTCCATATCGTACTTGATTTCAGTACCATAGATGGTGTTATTGGTCGTGATGTGGAAATAGTCGGCATCAGCGGGAATAACATAATTCTTCGGAATGTAGTTGTAAGTCTTGTCTTCTGAAGAAGCTACGATAACAACCTCGCCGAAGTTCTTGGCTTCCTTGGCAGCTTTCTTAGCCCAAACGCCGGTCTGCAGGTAAGCAGCCTTCTTGTTCAGGAAGTTGGCGGGAATGGTGAAGAACTGGGTGCTGGCACCACCACCGAGGAACAATACTTCGTATTCATCGGGGATGTTGAGCAGATCGCGCCACAGCTGACGGGTTTCAGCCATGCAGCGTTCCCAACCGGGAGTACGGTGTGAAATTTCCATCAGACCGACACCGGTGTTGTCAAAATTACGAATTGCATTGATGGTGGACTCAATAACTTCCTTCGGAAGCGGGCAGGGTCCTGCGTTAAAATTATGTACTTTGTTCATAATAAAATATTTATGTTAATTAATGAGTTTTTTTACCGTGTTGCAAAGATACACAATTAAAATGAGATGTCAACAATATTTTAGCCTTCTTTGTAGAGATAAAAATTCGTATTTTTGCAATTTTATAATGCATCCATTCAAATTAACGCTTATGCGACATCGTCTTTTTACATGTATCCTATTGATATTCGCGGTTTCCATGACGGCTTGGGGACAAGAGACCGCCAACAAGAAAATACTGAAACTGCGTGATAAGGCCAAGGACGCCATTGCCGAAAAGAGCTACGACAAGGCTACGCAATACCTGCAGAAAATCATGGCCATCGACCCGTCATACCCCGATGCCTACATCATGCAAGGCGATGTCTATAATTTCACCCTCAAGTCGGAAGCCGCTGCCGACAACTACAACAAGGCCATTTCTCTCACCAAGGACCCCAAGCCTATCCTCTACTTTATCACTGCCGAAGAGGAACTGAAATGTGGCCGCTACGAGTCGGCATACAACCACTATACCACCTATTTGGACAAGTCGTACGGCAACACCTCATTGCTGAAAGAAGTTGAAAAAGGACTGGCAACCAGCAAGTTCGGCATGGAAGCCGTCAAAAATCCCGTCAATTTTGACCCACAGAACATGGGAGGCAATATCAACTCGGAATGGGATGAGTACCTGGCGGCCCTCACCGCCGACGAGTCGGAACTGATCTACACCGTGCGTCGTCCCCGCGACGAGAAGACCATCTGCCTCTTCTGCCTTACCGAAGAGGACTTCTACGCCAGCAACAAAGTGGACGGCCAATGGCAGCCGCGCGAAGCGCTGGGCAACCCCGTCAACTCGCACTACAATGAAGGGGCGCAGTGCATCTCTCCCGACGGCCGCTACCTGTTCTACACCCTCTGCAACACCGAAAACGGCTACGGCAGCTGCGACCTCTACTGGTCGAAACGTATCGGCAACCGCTGGTCGCGACCGCGCAACTTCGGCCCGCCAGTCAATACGGAGCATTGGGAGTCGCAACCCTCCATCGCCCCCGACGGCAAGACCATCTACTTCGCCTCGAACCGCCCCGGCGGCCATGGCGGCGTGGACCTCTGGAAGACCGAAATGATTGCCGAAGGTGTCTTCTCCGTGCCTGAGAATCTGGGCTCTGTCATCAACACCAAAGAAGACGACACCGCACCCTTCATCCATACCGACGGCCGCACGCTCTACTTCGCCTCCGACGGCCATGTGGGCATGGGCGGCAAGGACCTTTTCTACGCCACACTGCTGAATAGCGGCTCGTGGACAGAACCTAAGAACCTCGGCTACCCCATCAATACGGCAGCCGACGAGATCAACATCCTGATTAACGCCGCTGGCAACACCGCCTACTTCTCGTCCGACAAGGACGGCGGCTATGGCGGCCTCGACCTTTACTATTTCACGCTGGATGAGCAAATTAGACCTACGCCAGTCACCTACATCAAAGGTCACATCACCGACGCCGCCACGAATGAGCCGCTCGAAGCAGCTATCGAACTGTTCGACCTGAACGAGAACAAGACCATCACCTCCACCACCTCCGACCCCATCACAGGCGAATTCCTCGCCTGCATCCTCACGGGGACCAATGTGCTGCTCAATGTCAACCATCCCTATTACCCCTTCTACTCTGAGAACTTCCAACTGGAGAAGAGCTCCACAGAACTGGAGCCCTTCATCAAGGACATCGCCCTGCGCCGTGCCGAAGTGGGTGCCTCCTTCATCCTGCGCAACATCTTCTTCGACTTCGACAAGAGCGACCTGAAGACGGAATCGTATGTCGAGCTGAACAAACTGGTGGACTACCTTAACAAGAACCAGACCGTCACCATCGAGATTGGCGGCTACACCGACAATCAGGGTAGCGACGAATACAACAAGAACCTGTCGCTCAACCGAGCCAAGTCTGTATATAACTACCTCATCTCCAAAGGCATCAAAGCCGACCGCCTGTCGTATGTGGGCTATGGCAAGGACAATCCCGTAGCCACCAACGACACCGAGGAAGGACGCGCTGCCAACCGAAGAACCGAATTCACTATCAAAAGCTACTAAAAACTATGTCTGTCTATATTCTGGGTATCGAGTCTTCCTGTGACGACACTTCCGCCGCCGTCATCTGCGACACCACCATCCTGTCGAATGTGATTGCAGGGCAGGCCGTACACGCCGAATATGGCGGTGTGGTACCCGAACTGGCATCCAGAGCGCATCAGCAGAATATCATCCCCGTCATCGACACGGCACTGAAACGCGCCGGCATCCGCCGCGACCAGCTGTCGGCCATCGCCTACACCAACGGCCCGGGACTGCTGGGATCGCTGCTGGTGGGCAGTTCGTTCGCCAAGGCCATGGCCTTCGGTCTGGACATCCCCATCATCGAGGCCGACCACCTGCAAGCCCATGTATTAGCTAACTTCCTCAACGCCAAAGACGAAGAGAAGCCCAAGCCCTCGTTCCCGTTCCTCTGCCTGACCGTCTCGGGCGGTCACACCATGATACTGAAGGTGAACGACTACTTCGACATGGAAGTGCTGGGCAAGACCATCGATGACGCCGCCGGCGAGGCGTTCGACAAAGCCGCCAAGATACTGGGACTGCCCTACCCGGGCGGGCCCGTCATCGACAAGCTGGCCAAAGAGGGCGACCCACGCAAATACTCGTTCGCCATCGCCCACATTCCGGGCCTCGACTTCAGCTTCAGCGGCTTGAAAACATCCTTCCTCTACTTCATCCGCGACAACCTAAAAGAGAATCCAAACTTTATCGAAGAGAACAAAACCGACCTGGCCGCTTCCATCCAGTACGCCATCATCAAGTCGCTCACCGACAAGGTGGCCAAGGCGCTGAAAGAGCACAAGTGCAAGGACCTCGTGCTGGCTGGCGGTGTATCGGCCAACTCGGGACTGCGCGAAGCCATGCGCACGCTGGCCGACAAGACGCACCGTCAACTCTTCCTGCCCGCCTTCAGCCTCACCACCGACAATGCCGCCATGGTGGCCGTTTGCGGCTACTTCAAATACCTCAAACACGAGTTTTCGTCGCTCAATGCAGCGCCCTACTCGGTGCAACGTTTATAGTTTTTTATTCCAGAAAATTGATGTATTTTTGCCGTTCATAAATTTAATCAACCTAAGATGAAACATAATCTCATTGCTCTTTTCCTCTGCGCAACCTTCTGCCTCACCGCCTGCTCGTCGGTGAAGAACGGCGAAGTAAGCTCGGGAAAGGAAGTGCAAACAAACAACAACAATATGGAAGAACCTCAGACCAAAGTACAATTTGAGACCACGCTGGGCACTTTCACCATCGCCCTCTACAACGAAACGCCGAAACATCGCGACAACTTCATCAAGCTGGTGAACGACAAGTTCTACGATGGCATCCTGTTCCACCGCATCATCCAAGGCTTTATGGTGCAGACCGGCGACCCCGACTCAAAGAGTGCGCAACCTGGCCAACCGCTGGGCCAAGGCGGTCCGGGCTATACCATCCCCGCCGAGTTCGTTCCCTCGTTGTACCACAAACGTGGAGCCGTTGCCGCTGCCCGCATGGGCGACAATGTAAACCCAACCAAAGCCTCGTCAGGCTCGCAGTTCTACATTGTTGACGGCACCGTCTTCCCCATGTCTGACCTGAACAACTTAGAGTGGCGTATGGGCCGCCAGATGACCGAAGAGCAGAAGACGACCTACTCGACCAAAGGCGGCGCACCCCACCTGGACGGCGCCTACACCGTTTTCGGCGAAGTGATTTCGGGCATGAATGTCATCGACAAAATAGCCTCGCAGCCTAAAGACAGCCGCGACCGCCCCCGTACCGACATCGCCATCATCTCGGCCAAAATCGTCCAATAATCATTTTGAAAACTTTATCCGACTCAAAAATAACACACAATGAAAAACATAGAAGATCTGCGTAACGAAATCCAACAGTTCAAAATCTCCAATGCCGAAGAACTGGAACAGTTTCGAGTAAATTTCTTGAGCAAGAAAAGCGAGATCCAAGCCATGCTGGCCAACATCAAGAATGTGGTGGCCGAACAGCGGAAAACCTTCGGACAACAAGTTAACGAGCTGAAACAGATGGCACAGCAGATGTTTGAAGATAACAAACAGAAACTGGAAAATTCGGTGGTCTATACGCAAAGCGAAAACGACCTCACCCGCCCCGCTACGGCTGTGGAAACGGGCTCGTTGCACCCCATCTCACTGGTAATGAATGAAGTATGCAGCATCTTCGAGAATATCGGCTTCACCGTGGTGGACGGCCCCGAAGTGGAAGACGACTGGCACGTATTCTCAGCCCTCAACTTCCCCGAAGAGCACCCCGCCCGCGATATGCAGGACACCTTCTTCATCGACGTGCGCCCCGACATCGTGCTGCGCACCCACACCTCCTCGCTGCAGGTAAGAGCCATGGAAAAGCAAAAGCCGCCCATCCGCGTCATCTGCCCCGGCCGCGTGTTCCGCAACGAGGTTATCACCTCCCGTTCGCACTGTATCTTCCACCAGGTGGAAGGCCTCTATATTGCTGAAAAAGTGTCGTTTGCCGACATGAAGCAAACCTTGCTCTACTTCGCCCGCAAGATGTTCGGCGAGGAGACCAAAATTCGCCTCCGCCCCTCCTACTTCCCCTTCACCGAACCCTCGGCCGAAATGGACATCGAGTGCAAGATCTGCGGCGGCAAAGGCTGCTCGGTCTGCAAACATTCGGGCTGGGTGGAAGTGCTCGGCTGCGGTATGGTGGACCCCAACGTGTTGGAAAACTGCAACATCGATAGTAAGAAATATACAGGCTACGCCTTCGGCATCGGCATCGAAAGAATGACCATGCTGAAATACAAAACCAACGATATCCGCCTCTTCTTTGAGAATGATATCCGCTTCCTGCAACAATTCCAATCAGCCTCTTTTTAATCTGAAAATTTAAAATCTCAACGATATGATTTACTTAGACAATTCCGCAACAACCTTCCCTAAACCCATTGAGGTTTATGACTTTATGAATAATTTCTACCGCACTCATGGTGTGAATCCGGGCCGCTCGGGCTTCGATGCCGCCATCGAGACTGGCGAACTGGTGTCGGATACGCGTAAAATGCTGACCAAGCTCTTCAACGGCGGCGATGACTATAACCGCCTGACTTTCAGCTACAACGCCACCGACTCGTTAAATATGATTCTGCAAGGTTTGGCGGAAAAAGGTATGCACGTGATTACCACCATGTTGGAACACAACTCTGTGCTCCGTCCGCTCTACTGCATGGAACAGAAAGGCCTTATCGAAGTGACCTACCTGCCTTTCGACGAAAGAGGCTACGTGGATCCCGACGATGTGAAGAAAGCCATCAAGAGCAACACCAAACTGGTGGTTTGCACCCACTCATCCAATGTTATCGGCACCATCCAGCCGCTGGGCGCTATCGGTAAGATATGCAAGGAAAACGGCCTGACTTTCGTTGTGGACGGCAGCCAGGGCGCCGGCTCAGTGAACATGGATATGCAAGCTTTGGGCGTGGATGTCTATGTATTTACCGGCCACAAATGCCTGATGGGACCCACCGGCATCGGCGGCTCCTACGTACGCGAAGGCGTGACCGTTGGCCAGACCCGCTTCGGCGGCACTGGTGTAAGATCGGCCGTGCCCTGCCACCTCGAAGAGTATCCCTACCGCCTCGAAGCCGGCACCATCAACCTGCTGGGTATCGCTGGCTTGAACGCTGGTGTGAAATGGATTACCGAACAAGGTATCGAGAATATCCACGCACAGGAAATGAGATTGTGGGACAAGCTGAGAAAAGGCTTGCGCGAAATTGAAGGCGTGACCGTCTATTGTGCCACCTCTGTAGAGAATCAGAACCCCGTGCTCTCGTTCAACGTTAAGGGCTTTGACGCTGGCGACGTGGGCACCATGCTCGATGTGGACTACGACATCGCCTGCCGCACCGGCTTGCAATGCGCACCCAAAGTACACATGGGCATCGGCACCTTCGACATGCACGGCACCGTCAGACTGAGCATCGGCGCTTTCAACACCGAAGCCGACATCGACGCCGCCATCCAGGCAGTGAAAGAAATTGCCGCCATCAAAAACTGATAATCTTTTTCATGAAGAAACGGATTCTATTCATTATCAATCCGATTTCGGGTATCAAAAGAATCATCAACTTCGAGCGTGTCATCCAACGGAAAATCGACCACGCCAAGTTTGATGTGTCCATCCGCTACACGGAATACAAAGGCCACGGTTCTCTGCTCGCCCGCGAGGCAGTAGAGAACCGCACCGATATTGTGGTGGCCGTGGGCGGCGACGGTACCATCAACGAGATTGCCACCCAACTGGTGAATACCGACACCATCATGGGCATCATTCCCGCCGGCAGCGGCAACGGCATGGCCTTCCACCTCAATATCCCCATCGTGGCAACCAAAGCCGTCAAGGTTATCAACAAGCTCAAAACCACCAAGATAGATGTCTGCAAACTGAACGACTACCACTTCTTCAGCGTGGCGGGCATCGGCTTCGACGCCAAGGTGGCCTACGACTTCAACTCGCAGAAGCACCGCGGCTTCAACAACTACCTCAAACAAGTCATCAAAAACTACCTGCACTACAAGCAGGACCTGTTCCGCATATCCTACAGCGGCACAACCATTGATAAAGAGGCCTTTTTCATCACTTTTGCCAACTCATCGCAATGGGGCTTCAACATCAAAATGGCGCCTTTTGCCTCCATCCAAGACGGACTGGTTGACGTGTGCATCTTCCACAAGCCGCCGTTCTACATGATTCTGCCCACGGCGGGCAATCTCCTCACCAACCAAATTGACAAAGACCCCATCACCGAATACATCCATTGCAGCCAAGTGGACATCTCCACCAAAGACGGGCTGCCCATCTATCTGCATATAGATGGGGATGCCGTAGAGCCCACCAAAGAGGTGCATGTCCGCGTCATCCCCAAAGCTTTGAATATGATTGTCGGCTAATACCGCTATCTTGCAAAATTAACCGAACGTGTTTCCCTGATTACCGTAATCTTGATCTGACCAGGATAGGTCATTTCATTCTGGATACGGCGCGACAGGTCGAATGAAATCTGATTGGCTTGCTCGTCAGTTACCTTCTCGGCGCTGACAATCACACGCAGCTCACGACCAGCCTGCACGGCGAAGGTCTTCACCACGCCCGGATAAGTCAGGGCGATGTTTTCCAGATCGTTGAGACGCTTCATGTAAGCCTCTACCACCTCGCGGCGGGCACCCGGACGGGCACCTGAGATGGCGTCGCAAACCTGTACCAGAGGAGCAATCAGAGAGGTCATCTCCATCTCGTCATGGTGGGCACCGATGGCGTTCACC
>JAEEGL010224574.1_pt1 | contig 10360 bp, 6 predicted proteins | sample 9134231 | NCBI WGS metagenome assembly JAEEGL01 (sample SAMN16246548, study PRJNA631951) | gut metagenome | biome: gut microbiome; feature: rumen; material: fiber-attached | host: Bos | place: Iran: Karaj | collected 2018-10
AGAACCTGCTGTAGCCGTTTTCCCTGTAGATACGGTAGCGCCTTGTTATCCTGGGGATCACTTCGTTTAAGGGAATACGGTTGCTGACACCGCCCATGGTAAAATCAGCCAGCACCTTATTTACGGCAACTATCCTGTATCCGGCTTTCCTCACCCTGAAATAGAGCTCCATGTCGTCGCTTATATCCCTGCATTTATAGCGGTATTTCTCATATACCTTCCGGGAGACGAACTGGGTGGGATGGTTCCAGTCCCTGCTGGTTAAGTACTTTCGAACCCTTGCCTTTTTTATGAAGCTCCTGCCGTTTGTCATGATCATGCGGATATCCGCAAAGGCCAGGTCACAGCCCGTATCCTTAAAGGTATCCTCCATGACCTCAACAGCTTCCGGCTCGTAAAAATCATCGCTGTTTATGATACCTATGATATCTCCCTCAGCCATTTCAATGCCCTTATTCATGGCATCGTAGATCCCCTCGTCCTTTTCGGAAATAATGCGGAGGGCGATGTTCTTATTCTCAAAGGCCTCCCTCATGGATTCGGCTTTCACTACAGTGCCGTCTGTGCTGAGGCCATCTACGATTATATATTCATAGGGCGCTCTGGTCTGGTTCAGCACCGATTCCATGGTCCTCAGTATGGTCTTTTCGGAATTAAAGCAAACTGTGATGATAGAGGTTGACATAACTTAAAAACCTTCGGTGGAATCTTCCGCATTAAAAAGTACCAATACCGTCTGGAACAGTATCCTTATATCCATTAAGATACTGAATCTCTCGATATACATGAGGTCCAGGATCAGCTTATCCCTGGAAGAGGTATTGTACTTTCCCATTACCTGTGCAAGTCCCGTGAGTCCTGCTTTCATCCGGAGCCTGTAGCGGAATTCCGGCATCTGCTTTTCATATTCGCTTACGTTTTCAAGCATCTCCGGCCTGGGCCCCACTAAGGACATATCGCCTTTCAGGATATTTATGAGCTGGGGAAGCTCGTCAATCCTGTATTTTCTTAAGAACCTGCCTATTCCGGTGATCCTGTCGTCATCCTTTGAGGCGGATACATTCTCCACATTTTCCTTCATGGTCCTGAATTTGATTATCTCAAAGACCTTTCCTCTCACCGTGGCCCTCTTCTGTCTGAAGAAGACGCTTCCCCCGTCCTCTGTCTTTATTATGATGGAGAAGATAAGGAATAACGGGGATGTGATAAGGAGCAGGATGAAGGAAATACCTATATCCATAAGCCTCTTTATTACTCTCTGCTCAAAGGTCATTATAACGGAATGGTGGAAAAGGAAGGGCATATCCCCGATCATCCTCTCCTCAGCTGTCATCTCCACTATGTCTGAGATCACGGGATTTAAGGAAACGGATATCATCTGCCTGTAGCAGTAATTTACAAGCTCCGCCCTCTCCTTCTGGGGAACATCGTAGAAAAAGACCATTCCGGACTCATCGATCTTCTTTCTGATATGGGGATCCGTAAAAACCACGGCTTCCGTATCCTGATAGCGGTGTTTGAAGGAATCCACCGTATCCCTTACCCTGATGCCGTCTTCCATGTTCCCAGCTATGATAAGTGCCTTTACCGGAGGCATGATCCAGTTATAGAACCTGGTGCCGGCCATGGTCATGAACCAGATGAACAGCGCGTTTGCAATGACCGCCATAAGGAAATAGCCGAAGGATGCAAACCTGAACTTTAGGCCGTTGGCCTCATTCACATTCATGATAAGGAAAATAATATAGGTAAAGCAGGAAGAAAAGATGATGGAGAGCTCCATACCCTGAAGTATCTTTTTCCTGTGGCTCCTGCCTACGTCAAAACCGCCGTAGATATTGTTAAAAAACAACAGAGCCATAAAATACATAACCGTCATGATGACGGAAGTTCTGGAAAGTACCCGTACCTGCCGGTTCTCTATGCCCATCAGGGAAAAGAGGATGGCGTAGGTCCCGAGGTACAGAAAAGCCCTGATAAAAAACAATATGCTGTTGTTAAAACGAGTGCATATATCTTTCACTTTAATTATCTGTCCTTAACCCGTATACGTCCACCAGATAACGCCTGAACATCTGATCAAGACTATAGCGGGATGCCTGCTCCACGCAGGATTCAGCGGTTTCCTTACTGTCCCGTTCCTTTAATTCCCTTACAGCCTTAAGAACTCCCTCTATATCTCCCACTTCTGTTACGATGCCGCTTTCCTCTGTCAGTGCTTCCGGACTGCCTCCCGCCCTGTAGGTGATAACAGGGGTTCCGCAGGCCATGGCCTCTAAATTGGTGGTGGGGAAGGTATCCTCATATGTCAGGTTTACATAAATATCCGCAGTCGAATACCACTCCGCCATTTCCCTTATGGAATCTGTCTTCATGACAGCGATGATATTCCTGTGGTCAGAGGTCTTTGCAACCTGGGCTTTATTTAATCCCACCATTGCGATGACCGTATTATCTCCCGCTGCATCCGCAAGCTTAAGGAAATCATCAAATCCCTTCCTCTCCCGCCAGGGATTTGCAACCCCCAGGAGCATGGTCTTTTCTCCTATGCCGTATCTTTCCCTGATGCCGGTCTTCTGCTCTTTGAATACCTTTAAGTCTATTCCGGTGGGAACTGTATAAACGGGATATTCCTTCAAAAAGGATTCCTTCACCCGGTCCTTAAGCCACTCCGAAGGGGTTACTATGGTGAGGTTCCTTATCCCTGTAAAGGCCTCTTTCTTAAGCCTGTAATTATCCCTTGAATTATCTAAAAACAGGGAGGCGGGGTACTGCTTCTTTTCCGGGCAGTCGTGACAGCCCTCTTTCCACCTTTCACATCCCGCATATTCAAAGTGGACGCAGTGTCCGGTAAAGGTCCAGCAGTCGTGGAGAGTCCAGATGATCCTATGACCTTCCTTCTTCGCATACTCGTTTTTCAAAAAGGAAAACAGCAGCTGGTAGTTTACATAATATCCGTGGACGTTATGTATATGTATGATATCCGGATCGTATTCCCTTATTTTTTCTGTAAGTTTCTTCGTGGCGTCGGAAGAATAAAGACCGTGCCGGTCCGTAAGCCTGCTTAAAGCCCCGTGGATATATACATCCCTTTCACTTCCGATGCGGTAGACCTCATGTCCCGCCGGGGAATCCCATCTGCCGAGACAGATAAGACTTTCGCTGCCCCTTTCCTTAAGGGCGGTGGAAAGCCCGGTGACAATACGTCCCACGCTGCCCTTCCCGGCAACGGTATTTAAGAAAAGGACCCGGTCCCCACTCATTTGCTGTCCTTCAGGATTATATCCGTCACCCGTTTCTGCCCCATGTGGAATTCGTTCGTGAGCTCTATGTTCCTCATTTCCTTTCTCACATTGGGGGTCTCCATAAGCCACTTCATGGTCTGTATGACGGTGCGGTCATCGGTCCTGCTGCCTATCCCGAGATTTATAAAGCCGTTCTGTATGCCGGCAAACACATGCTGGGCTTCCCTTTCATTCTGGGCGAGAACTATTGCAGGCACTCCCATGCTGGCAAGCTCAAATATGGTCCTGCCCTGGCTGGTCACCGCCAGATCTGCCTTTTTCATAAAGAGGGATACCCGCTTCACATCGTTATGTACATAGATATTCTTTTCCGGAATATCCTTTATGCTGTCCTTCTTTTCATAGGCAAAGCCCGTGATGAAGTGGAAAGCCGTGCCCGGAGCCGATGCCGAAAGCTCCTGACAGATCCTGTAAAGCTTACCCGTAAGGTCAGAGGGATCCGCCCCGCCGAACATGATCATCACATTCTTACATTCATCGGAAAATTCCTTGGGGTTTTCCTCTAAAAATTCATCCCTTATAAAGAAATAGTCAGAGCCCTCGTAGACATTTCCCGGCTTGTCATCGTGATTTTCATAAAGGGCGTTTATTACCGCGTCCGCAAGTCTTGCTCCGGGACCGGTATCCTCAAAATTCACAACCCTTTTGGCGTAGCGCTTTTCAAGCCTTACCACGGACTCTTCGGTATCAAGGATGTCATTTACCACTATGTCCGGTTTCCAGCTCTTCAGCACCTTTTCGTAATCGTCGTCGTTCTCTATCACTTCATAGGGGAAGAAGGCACTCTTCAACTTCTCTATACCCATTTCGCTTTCAGAATCGGTGACGAACATGACCTCATGGCCGATGAGCTTATATGCGATGGAAAGGCAGCGGTAGATATGGCCCATGCCTAAGCGCCGCTGTCCCACAGCACGGAAGAGCACCCTCTTTCTCTTAAGGATGGCCTCCGCCTCTATCCAGTCCGTATAGCTGTCTATATCCACAGCCTCCTCGGGGCTGGTCTCATATACCGAAACATTCTCCCCTATCCTGCCCTTTTCATTGACGCACTCCCTCTTTGTAATGAGGAACGCGCCGGTCTCCAGATAGTTTGGCGGCAGGAACTGGGAATTAAGCCTTTCCTCATAGTTCTTTACTATCTTCCCGTCCTTTTTTGTCCAGGATAGATGGGGCTTGTTGGTGACGCTTATAACCGTATCAAAACCGCCCTGGGCAAAGTATTCCACGGCTGACGTCAGAGTCTTTTTATTTAAGGTGGGGGAAGTGGCCTGCATGGTTATGACCACATCATATTTACCGTGCTTTTCTTCCATCTTCAGCACGGCGTCATAGATCACCGGATCCAATGTGACCTTATCGCCGGAGAGCTCTTCTCCCCTTGTTACGATCTCGGCCCCGTGATCCGCCGCTATGCCCGACAGCTCCTCATCATCGGTAGAAACAGCCACATCCGCATCATACTTATCCTTAAGGGACAGGGCGTTTTCCACAGAGTACATGATAAGAGGCTTGCCGTTCATAAGCCTCACGTTTTTTCTGGGAATTCTCTTTGAACCTCCCCTTGCGGGGATAATAGCCAATATCTTCATAACGGCTTTATTCTATACTAAATACGGGAGTTTTTCAACAAAGCCCGGGGACTCTTCACTCCGATCTCTTACGGATAATGGAAATAAGCAGGACAAGGTCCTTCCTCCTGAAGAATACCAGGGCCCCGGCAAGTATTATGAACAGGGGATAGCGTATCAGGGGATAGGGATAGAGAAATGCAGTGATGATGCCCAGGGCACAGGTAAGGATCAGCATGCCGAAGTAGAGGGCGTCATCATAGAGTTTCATTTTAAGGATAATCCTCACTGCGATGAAGTGGAGGATCATGAGGCAGAAATAACCTGCAAGGGTGGTATAAGCTGCGGAGATATATCCGAAACGGGGGATGAAATAGGCGTTGAGGCCGATGTTTATCACCGCTGCGATGCAGGAATTTAAGGCTATCAAAAAGGTCTTCTTGTGGAAGAGCTCTGCATTCACGTAGTTTGTGTAGAAATACTGGCAAAGGGTTCCAAGGGCCACCGGAGGCACCACCCACATGCTGTCCCAGTAGCTTTTCGCAAAGAGGATCTTTACCGCTAACGGCGCTGCCGCAATGAAGATAAGAGTCAGAGCACAGCCGTAGATCATAAGCAGCTTATTCTTTTCCTTGATAAGCTCATAGTCGGAGTTGTAGAGGTGCTCGTTGAAATAGGGGAGCCAGGCCTGTCCCACCGCATTGGTGACAAACATGAGCAAGGTTCCGATGGTGTATCCCGAGGTATAGAGTCCCACTGCGGAAAAGCCGTGGATCTCCGAGATCATGGAAACGTCTATCCTGGATAAAAGGATAAGGGCCAGTCCGTGGGGGATCATGGGAAGTCCGATCTTCAGGGCATAGAGCCAGTATTCCTTATTGTAGAAGACCTTCCCCTTGACAACGAGGTTTACATAACACCAGACGGCCACAGCCGCTCCCGGTACCACGGTTCCCACGATCTTTAGGAATCCCTTTTCTCCCGGTACAAAGAGGAGAAGAAGGACGGTCATTATAACGGTGGTTACGGTGATTATGACGGAAATGGCGATATTTTCCCTGTACTTATATTCAAAGCGGTATTTATACTGCATATAGTCTATGGAGGGAAATACCGTGAGATAGGCGAATAGCATGAATATCACGATCCTGGGGAACTGAAGAAGGGTGCCCCCCGCCGGGAAAAGCACCATTATCAATACCAGGATCACAAGGGAAAACGCGCTGGAAAGCGTCTGGATGGAGGACATGTATTTATCGAAATCCTCCCTGAAATCCAGCTTTGCCCGGCCCACGCTGTAAATTAGACAGAGTCCCGTCACCACGGAAAAGATGCTGACATAATTGTTGAAATTATTGGCATAGCCCGTTTCCGCAGTGGTTAAGAGTCTGGTATATATGGGAGCGGTGATTATACCCACCGCCCTTATAAGCACATTTGAAAGCACATAAGCGAAACCGGAACGGACTGCAGTGCCTCCGTCGGTGGTCTCAATGCGATCCTTTTCTTCCTTTGTTTCCGTCATGCAAGCATGTCTCTCTTCAGTACTGTATCCTGGGCGATCTGAGTCGCAGCCTTCTTTCCTATGACCGTATCGATCTCAGAGGGTGAGATCCCCAGGCCCGGACGCTTCCAGGTAAGCATTTCCTCTGTAATGACCGTACCCTCATGGATATCCACGGCAGCAACTAAGGAACGTCTGGCATTCTGCCTTGCGGCGCTTTCGGTTGAAAGGCTGACAAGGTCGCCCTTTCCCCTGAGCTTTATGATATCGTTGATGCCGGATAATATCTTCATGGCGTCAAAGGGATCCATTGCGTGATAATGGTCATTTCCCTTGAGCTTTTTGTCCAGGGTAAAGTGTTTCTCCACCAGCACGGCTCCCAGATTGAAGGCAGTCTTTATCACATCGAAATTCGGCGTGGGCTTCGTATGGTCGGAGTAACCGGTGTAGCAGTCCGGAAACTTTTCCTTAAGGGAGGCGATCTTTAAGAGATTTCCGTGGTCCAAAGGGGTGGGATATTCCAGCACGCAGTGAAGGAGGGTGATCTTTTCACTGTTATACTGCCTTATGGTATCCACCGCCCGCCTTATCTCGTCCTCATTGGAAGCGCCGACGGAAAGGATCACCGGCTTATTCTTCTTTGCCTGATACTCTATAAAGGGCAGGTTTGACAGGTCGGAAGAGGATATCTTATAGACATTCATCATGTCATTTAAGTAATCCGCGGATTCCGTATCGAAGGCAGTGGACAGGAATTCTATGCCCCTCTTTTCCGAATGCTCATATAAAGCCCGGTATTCCTTTTCCCCGAAGGCGTCAAACTTCTGAAAGAGCTCGTACTGGCTTCCGATGGGTTCCTCAGTCCTGTCCCAGTATGCGGGAGAATCCTTGCTTGCTAAGGTCCCGGCTTTGTAACTCTGGAACTTCACCGCATGTATCCCCGCCTGGGCTGCCTTATCTATCATCAGGCAGGCGGCCTCTAAGGGTGTCAGTCCCATTTTTGACGCTATGTCGTAATAGTTTACGCCTATCGCCCCCACAAGGGTGAACTTATTCTCTTTAAGTCTCTCTTTGATAACGCTCTTTCCCATACCGCCTCCTTGATTTAATATGATTTCCTATTGCTGTATTATGTGAACCATTTATGTTGACTAATCCTTCTCCGGCCTTATCTCACCTTTGAGCCAGCGCTCATATCCCTTTTCATAGAACCTTAAAAGCTCTCTCAGCATATCGTCGAATTCTTCGCTTTCTTCCTTCTTTCCCGCAAAGATCTCCTCCGCTCCGTCCATAAGCTCGAAGATCTTCACCTCGGTTCCCGCTTCCTTCACCGCTTCAAGATATGCCGCAGCGGAATGGAGACTATCTACTTCCCCGAAATCCCTTATCTCTTTTTCCAGCTCGTCAAAGGAAGTGATGACCTTGATGCCGTCGATAAGCGAATAGGGAGTCGTGCCGAAGACTATGGACTTCTTTCCCAGAAGAGCCGCCTCGTAAGCAGCAGTTCCTGTAATGGTGACAACGCCCTTTGCCTTCAGTATCCAGGGCTTGGGGTCCTTATAGTAATTGACCTGCACAACCCTTACATTTGCTATCTCCCCGGCCTTCCTGTAGAACTCCGGATCCCTTTCTCCAAGCATGGCCTGATGCTCCTTCACATAGAGCTTCCACCCCAGGGGCAGAGCCTTGCTCACCTGCTCAATGAGGTTGAGCTCGTCCACGTAATATGAGGCCTTCACAAATACCGAGGACTCGGGGATAAGGTGCAGAGGCATATATACGTAGGTCTCTCCCTCCACCGGATCCTCGAAAAGGCTGTTGGGGATAAGGAACTTCCTCTTCCTCATCATGGCGTCGAAATAATGTTTTAAGTAAGGCCAGGTCCTGGCATAGAGCATGTTGCTCTTTTTCTTTACGCTTAAATTCTTTGCTCTGTAATCCTGATCGTAGAAATAATTCCACTTGCCCCTCATTACCCGCATTATCCAGATAAGGCTGTCCCTTTCGTACTGCACGGTTACGGAGCCTGCAAATTCAGGATTCATTATATCGTTCTTTTCCCGGAAATCCTTTATATAGGCAATGGAATCCGACATTTCTTCATCGCTTAATTTAAGCTTATCCTCATAGATCCTCCTGAAATAGGGGTCTATATCGAAGGCGTTCTGGAAGGAAGGATATTTCCAGTAGCCGTACTTCCCGTATTCTATGGTCATATAGGGAATACGCCTCTTCCATGCCACTTCGCAGAGGATGGTACGCTGCAGCTCTGCGTTGTCCATGTCCAGGATCACATCGGGCTTAAAATCATCCAGCACCCTGAATATCTTTTTATAATTTAGCTCCAGCCAGTAGCAGTTCTCCTCATCACTGGTGATAGCCCAGTAGTCCCTGTAATGATAGTGCCGGGTGTTCTCCTGGGAACTCATGAGCTGCATACCCGGGGTTTTGAAATGGCTGTATTCCTTCTCGATGGTTTTAAGGAATTCCGGATCCGCAGGTCCCTTAACTCCCTTATTCACCGGGCGGTCCTTTAAGCCCTTTCCCTTCCCGGTGATGGTATGATCCGAATATCCGTCCTGGGAAAGCCCTGCCTTCCGTCTGAATTCCGAAATCCCCTCCACAAACTCATCACAGATATCGCTTACATCGTAAAGCCTGCACTCCGGCAGATGCTCCTTAAATTCAAAGATGGTATGCTCGTTGTAATAGCATTTGTTAAAGCGGCTTTCCGAAGACATGATGTAAAAGGCCGCCACTTCGTTATCCTTCATCAGGTCCCGGGCGAGAAACCATAAGGGTTTCCCGTAGGTCTCCCTGCATACGAATAATATTCTTTTTCCCTTAAAGATATCGCTACTCAGTGCCATTGTATTTTTCTATAAGCCTTTCCACCGCTTCCGGCCGTCTTCTGAAATATTCCCTTGTTCTCTCAACTCTCTCCTGATAGTACTCTTCCCCCACGGCTCCGTTATAGAACCTTTCGTACCATAGAGCCATGTGGGATGCTGAAGGATCCACTATCTTCGAGATCTCCCTTTCCGCGTTTTCAGGGGAGCAGGCCCCCTTCTCCAGCGCCCTGAGCTTATCAAAAAACAGATTCTTAAATTCCCTGTTTTCAAAGGCGGCGGCAAAGATCGCGTCGCTTTCCAGTGCCAGGGCGATATTATCCACGTCCATATGACCTAAGTTCATGGTTTCCTGATTCAGGTCAAAGAGCATATAGCGCCATTTTCCGTCCTCTGCTCCGCTGCCCTTATCATCCTTACTCCTCCAGAGAGCCACATTCCTTGTGGGCCAGTCATTCTGGGCGCCTATATAGATCTCTAAGGCGTAGTAATCCGTCATGCTGTCTATATCCATGACTTCCCGGAACCGTGAATATTCTTCATCTCCGGAGAGGCCACTGAAGGCCATGTAGCGGAGCTCTTCATAGAGCTTTGAAGCTTCCTCGCCGCCCTCCTCAGGAAGGTTATCCTTTATTATCACCACATTCCCGGGATCCACACCGTATCTTTCCCTGAGAAAATCGCTGCTGTATTTATCCGTCAGATACTCGATCCCCCAGTACTCCCCATTTAGGAAAAGATGTACCGGTCGGAAACTCATGGAAGTGACGTTCAGTTCTTTGGCAAAAGCCGCTCCCAGCCTGTCAACTATCTTATAATCCACGTTGTTGCCGCCGGAAAAGAGGGTTAGGCTGCTCTCCCTGCTGTCTCCGGGAAGAAGGCTTTCGGAAAAACGGTCTGTGCCGGAGTAGATATTCCTGGCGTAGAGATTAAGGGATTTCTGCGGAAAGCATCTGCTCCAGTTTCCCTTTACCCTTATCCCTGCCTTATCCTGCATAAGGCTTGAGTGATCTTCACTGAGGACCGTTATGTCCGCTTCTCTTTCCCATTCCCTTCCGTGGAAACGGTAATTGGTCTCACCCCAGTATACAAATCCGGGATGGGTCTTCCTGTATTCATGACCTGCGTCTC
>JAEEGL010309985.1_pt1 | contig 10360 bp, 9 predicted proteins | sample 9134231 | NCBI WGS metagenome assembly JAEEGL01 (sample SAMN16246548, study PRJNA631951) | gut metagenome | biome: gut microbiome; feature: rumen; material: fiber-attached | host: Bos | place: Iran: Karaj | collected 2018-10
AAGAATACCCCTTATTTATTTCTTTGTTTAAACTCTTTGCAATGCTCCCGCAGAAAACAGGACTCACACTTCGGAGATCTGGAGCTGCAGATGGCCCTGCCGAGAGTGATCAGCTGCAGATTGATCAGGATCCAGTGATCCTTCGGGATCTCCTTCATCAGATCAAATTCTACTTTGACCGGGTCATCCGACATCGTCCAGCCCAGCCTTTTAGCTACCCGCTTTACATGGGTATCCACCACGATGCTCGGATCATGAAAGATATTTCCGCGGACCACGTTCGCCGTCTTCCGGCCGACTCCGGGAAGCGCTGTCAGATCCTCAAGGGAGGAAGGCACAACGCCGCCGTGTTTTTCACAGATCGCCTTTGCGCAGCCGATAATGTTTTTGGCCTTATTGCGATAAAATCCGGTCGAACGGATATCCTGCTCCAGTTCGGAAAGCTCCGCGTCCGCAAATGCCTGCATGTCCGGATATTTCACAAAAAGATCCTTTGTAACAAGGTTTACACGGGCATCCGTACACTGCGCGCTCAGGATCGTCGCGATCAGAAGCTGACCCGGATCTTTTGCTTCCAGGAAACAGGTCAGGTCTGTTCCGTACTGCTCATCGAGAAGCCGCAGGATCTCCGCAGTTTTCTTCTTCATGCATTTAGCTCCTAAAACCCCACTTTGCTTAATGATAACACAAAAGGCACTTTATAAAAAGTGCCTTTTTACACAAAAAACCGTACAGGTATACAATATATAGGGTTAGATTGTCAAAACAGCTGCTTAGCCTTTCAGGAACGGAATGATCTTCTCCGCATCCTTCCGGCCCATTTGATACAGCATGTCAAGCTGCTTGTGATCCTTGGTCAGGGTTTTCATTTTGCCGATGTTTTCCGGCGCCAGGATCAGTACCCTGCCTTTTTTCTCAAGCGCCAGCGCTGCTTTCAGCGCCCGGTTGTACGCAGCCGGCCGTCTGAGCATAGCCTCGGCGGTCTTCGGGTATTTCCCTTTTACCATGCGGGTGATCGTACTGCTCTCATTCGGCTTGCGGAAGAAAGTTTTCGGTTTTGTGAGGATAAGCACCAGTTTGTCGCAGCCTGCTTCAAAAGCTTTGCGCAGAGGGATCGGATCACTGATCCCGCCGTCAAAGTATCTCCCGGTCCCGATCCTGTAGGGTTTGCATACACCGGGAACACAGCAGGATGCTTTAAAAAAATCATACCGGTCTTTCTGAATATCCTCTTTGCTGAAATATACGGGCTTTCCGGTATCCGCGTCGGTCGCGACCGTAATAAACTCCGCGGGAAAACGAAGGCAGGCTTCATAATCCCAGGGATCTTCACCGTCGGAATTTGCCAGCGTAGAGAAAATATAATCCAGCCCGAGGTATGACCCCGTCTTCAGCAGATTGGACAGGCTCATATATTCCTTCCGGAACGCGTAGCTGTTAAAATACCGGTAATTTCTCCCGATCTGCCCGGACATATAACTGCCGATGTTCGCGCTTCCCGCGGAAACACCGATCCCGTAATCAAAAACGATTCCTTTTTCCGAACAGAAATCAAAAATACCGGAACCGTAGATATCCCTGGTTCCTCCCCCTACATCGATCACTCCGATCTTACTCATCAGCCAGTTCCTTTCCGAAGTCAAATGTCATGCTTCTCCAGCGATATTTCTTCAGATCGACCACTCCGTTTTCGCAGGACACTCCTTCTCCCTCCAAAAGAGCCGCCTGCTTATCCTGTCCGCCAAACGCAAACGCCGGTGCGAGAGCACCGTACCGGTTGACCACCCGGTGGCAGGGAATCTTTCCCGGCTCGGGATTTGAATGCAGCGCATAACCCACGGCCCTTGCCCAGCGCTTGTTTCCGGCAAGCGCGGCTACCTGCCCGTATGTAGCCACACGGCCGCGGGGGATCTTTTTTACTACTTCGTATATTTTTTCAAAAACCTGTCCGCTCAAGAAATCCTCTTTATAAAAGCCGTTATCAGCCCGGAATGAAATAGTGCGGAAAACCGTTCCCGCTGCCGCTGCACGCTGTATCCATAATAGTATAAACAACACGAAAATTCAACAAAGAAAAACTCCCGCGGCAACTGCCGCAGGAGTTTTTTACTTATTGTCACTCATTCAAATCTTACCGATTCGCACTTATACTCTTGCTTTTTTCTTGAACAGAAGTGCAGCGATGAAATAAAGCACCGGTATGATCAGGCTTGTGAAACTTGTGAAGTTCAGTCCGCCGACCTTTACGCTTTCCGCGCCAAAAGAGCCCATCATCTCATCCACTGCGGACTGAAGGCCCGCCATGGAAACAGCGCTGACGATAATGCTGATGACTGCAATGATGATCATGATAATGCCGAACACCATTGCCACTCCGGCCTTATTCGGATTCTTGCTTGCCGCAATGCCTATGATACCGGCTATGAGCATTATAATACCGTCGATAAGGCTGATCGCCAGCCCTCCTGTCAGACTGCCGGTCGGGAGTCCGAATGCTGCCAGCGCGCCCATGCTGGCTAAAGAAATGCCGCTGGCGGCAAGGCCGATGATACCAAAGATCACACACAGAATACCCATGACTTTCAAGAATGTTGATTTCATATAATACCCTCCTCAAATGACAAACCGCTGTTCCTGATACAGGGATCATTTAATATTACTGATCCTTCCCGGGGAACATTCTTTTAGTTGTCTTTATTATATCATATTGGCACTACAATGCAATAGTACAATTGTACCATATCAGAAATTCTTCCTGTATATGGCGTTATTATCTGAATTCATTTCCTGAAATCTTTCCGCCGGACAAAAGAAACGCCGCGCTGTTTCCGCGCGGCATCTCTTCATCATCCAAAGGCTTTTTCCAGGAACGTCACGATCTGCGCCCTGGTGCAGGTCCTGCCGGAGCCGAATTCTGTGGCGCTCACTCCTGCCGTCACGCCGGTCTTCACGGCCCAGCGCACCGCGTTGTAATAGTATGCGCTGCTTTTAACATCTTTAAAACTGATGTCCGCGAAATTAGCCGGCTTTCCTTTCGCGTTGTACAGGAAGGTGACGCTCTGCGCTCTCGTACAGGGATTGCCGGGGCTGAACGTCGTGGAGGAAGTTCCGGTCGTGATCCCCTTTTCCACAGCCCAGAGGACAGGCTTGTAATAATAACTCGAGGAGCTTACATCCTTAAACGGATTTTTGGTCGTCTTCGGTTCCGGATCTCCCGCGGCGTGCCACAGGAACGTCACGATCTGCGCCCTGGTGCACGAATCCGAAGGATTGAACATCGTTTCGGATTTACCGGTCGTGATCCCATGGTCCACGGCCCAGTAGACCGGATCAAAGTAATATTTGCCGGTATCGTTTACATCATGAAATGTTACGGTCACATTGCAATGATCAGATAATCCGCCTGCTTCCGCCTTTGCGAACACCCTTGCCTTGCCGACCTTCTTTCCGAACACCTTGCCGGAAGAATCCACGCCGGCCACCTCCGGTCTGTCACTGCTCCAGATCACGTTCTTGCTGCTCGCGTTTGCCGGACTTAAAGATGCCGTCAGTTTTTCGGCGTGTGTCACCGGAACGTTCTGAATCTTTTTATTCAGCGTATTACTGCTAACGCCGATGTTGTCAAAATCAAAGATAATGGTTCCATAGTACCATTCTTCCATGAAATTAATATATTCTTTGGCCCCGTCGCTCAGCCATTTCATATACATGTGGCTGAGGCTGTTGGTACTCAGCACCTTCACATCAACCTGATAATCGGGCGCCCATGTAAGTCCGAGATCCATGCTTCCGCTTCGGTCCACATCCAGTTTGGTCGGAACATTAGGATCGTCCGCATAGATCGAATGATCGGTATTAATCGCTTCCTGAAGGTAAAGCATGAACGCAAAGCCGTCTTTTCCGGAAAGCGACGCATCTCCTCCTCCAAGCATCATCGTGTACGTTCCCATATCGCCGTTGTGCTTCGGCGGAAAGATGAATGTGACCGAACTGTAGTACTCGTCCTCATTTTCAAGGAAAGAGGTGTTTTCATCCAGCGGGATGGTATAGGTCATATTATGCAGATCCGTCCCCTGAAGCATGAACATGTTGGTTTCGCCAGACCAGAACTGCACCCTCAGATCTGTTGTCCCGTCCCAGTCGAGGTCGACGGCCTCCGCGTACGGGTTATCCGCATCCCAGTCGATAATATTGTTCCACGAATTTGCCAGGATGGACAGAGTCTTCCGGAGGATCTTGTTCTCGTATTCCCAGTGAAACGCCGCGGAGGGATATTCATCCGAACGGAAATCGTATGTGACAGCCCCTTTGTCCAGGAAATGGATATTCGCGCCTGTCAAGGACTCATTACCGGGGAAAATGTCGTAAAGTAATTCATTCCATTCCTTCTGCGTTCCGTAAAAATAGACATCGGTAATATTAGGGCAGCCTGCAAATGCATCCTGACTGATATATTCTATCGTTTTCGGAAGATAGACTTTCTTCAGTTTCGGCATGTTTTTAAATGCGTTTCTGATAATACTTCTTACTCCGTTTCCGATATCGACCCCTTCGATCATACTCCTCTGACTGTGCCAGGGGAAGTTTTCTTCGCCCGGAGGGCTGATATTCGGAGGATATGTATTCATGTATCGTCTGGACGCGTTCATGTCATTCTTATCTCTTACATAAATGGATAAGACATACGGATCGCCTCCGACAGCGCAGTCCAAGTTGTCTCCGCAGGGATTCAGCCCGTCGCCGGCATATACATCCTGAACGCCCAGCACGCCGCCGGTCAGGCTGCCGGCAGGTCCGGCAAATATCGAAAAAAGCGAAACCGCAACCGCGGCCGCAAGAAAGCCTGTACAGATCCTGCGTAAAAATCCACTGGTTTTTCTTTTCTTTTTCATGATCTTCTCCTGTCTGTATATGTTGGTTTTATTGTTCTGAATCGAAGTTTCCGAAACGGAACATTTCAGCCTTATCCTACCGGAACATGAGAGTATGCATTATAAAGGAACGTCACGATCTGCGCCCTCGTACAGGTCCGGTCCGAGCCGAACTCCGTGGCGCTCACGCCGGCCGTAACTCTTTCCTTCACGGCCCAGCGAACCGCATCGTAATAATACGAACCGCTCTTTACATCTTTAAAGTTAATATCAGCGTAATTGGCCGGTTTACCCATGGCGTTGTACAGGAAAGTCACGCTCTGCGCCCTTGTACAGGGATTCCCCGGACTGAACGTCGCGGCGGACGTACCGGTCGTGATACCCTTCTCCACTGCCCAGAGGACCGCCTTGTAATAATAACTGGAGGAGCTGACGTCCTTAAATGGATTTTTGCCGGAAGCCGGTTCGGGATCTCCCTCGGCATGCCACAGGAAAGTCACGATCTGCGCTCTCGTGCAGGGGTTTCCGGGGCTGAATGTTTTAGCCGATGTCCCGGTGGTGATCCCGTTATCCACCGCCCAGTAAACCGGATCAAAGTAGTATTTGCCGCTGTCCTTTACATCATCAAAAAGTACGAGTGGCGTAAAATCAAATGTAACGGAATCGTAATAGTAATTTTCATATATCTCTGAAGTGTCTTTTGCATTATCCGATAATTCAACCGTATATTTTCTTCCCTTAAGGTTGGTGGTCTCTACTCTGGTTAAATAAATCCCTTTGTCGTCTTCTCTGATCCACAGGTCATTGTTTCCGTCATTATCCAGATCGTATAAATATGTGCCGTACTCCCAGAGCGAATCATCTTCTGTGATGCTGCGGTCATAATAGACCGCAGCGACAAAAAATCCGCTGAGCCAGTCTATCTTTTCTTCGTTAAGGATCATATATTCATCCGAATGCATGGGGATCGTAATCCTCCCCATGTTGCCGCCTGCCGCATATACATCTTGCGCGCCCACCACGCCGCCGGTCAGATTGCCGATGCTTCCCGCGAATGGTATACTCAGCGAAAACATCACGGCAAATGCCGGAAGCCATGTAAAGGCGAGCCTGCTTTTTCTTTTTTTATTCAAATATTTTCTCCTCCCGGACAATCCATCTGTATTAAGCCTGAACCTCCATATTTATTTTACGATACCCCTGATGCGGAGTAAAGGTACAAATGTGCCATTTTCGGATTTTTTATGTCTTTCGATGAAATTTTCAGAATGTTCTGCAACTTTCAAATATGCTTAAAGAGCTGCCGTTTTGAAAGCGGCAGCCCTTTTGAGACTGTTTAATATCAGTAGGTTTTAACGTAAGTATTATACAGGAATGTCACAATCTGCCCTCTCGTGCAGGTCTGTCCGGAGCCGAACTCGTCAGGCTTCACACCGGCCGTAACACCCATTCTTACCGCCCAGCGCACCGCGTTGTAATAATACGCCGTGCTCGGTACATCCTTAAAGGAAATATCCGCGAAATAGTTCGGCTTGCCTTGGGCATTGTACAGGAAGGTCATACTCTGGGCCCTTGTGCACGGATTCTTCGGACCGAACGTCGTGGCGGATGTCCCGGTCGTGATCCCGTTTTCCACGGCCCAGAGTACCGCCTTGTAGTAATAGTTTGAGGGGCTCACGTCCGTAAACGGATTCTTGCTCGTCGACGGTTCGGGAGACCCTTGCGCTTTCCACAGGAAGGTCACGATCTGCGCCCTCGTGCAGGGATCGCCCGGGCTGAACGTCGTGTCGGAAGTTCCGCTTGTAATACCTTCGCGCAGCGCCCAGTAGACCGGATAATAATAGTAGCTTTTGGAATCCTTCACATCCGAGAAAAGCTTGGTCGTTTCCTTAAAATGGATATTGGCGTTTATCAGATCCTCGTTGCCGCTGTTGACAGACCACAGAAGATCATGCCACTCTTCCGCCGTTCCGTCGTAGTACACATCCTTAATATTCGGACAGTTAAAAAACACATAAGGAGAAATATGCTTCAGGCTTTTGGGAATCCTTACCTTTTCCAGCATCGGCATATCTGCAAACATGTAGTACGCGTTAAGATCCTCCACCCCGGATCCGAGTTCGATCGCTTCAATGATCGGCCGGTCATATGCCCAGATAAAATTATCGATCCCGTCTACCGGGGAATACTCCTCTTCATAAAAATCTATCGGCTTCGAGCTCGACCCTCCTGTCGCCCTGATATATAGCGTCCAGGTTCCTCCGCCCACATCGGCCATGAGGAACTCTCCGCAGGGGCCCAGGGAATCCCCGGCCTGCGCTTCCTGCAGTCCGATCTTTCCGTCCGATACTTTGCCGGCAAGCGGCAGCAGCGACAGTACCGTCAGCACCGCGAGAACGCAAGTCCACACGCGCCGGATGCTCTTTCCGTTTCTGCTCTTTCTTTTCATGGTCATCTCTCCCTCTTCCTGAAAAACAGCCAGATGCAGCTTCTTTATTGCTTTCAACATTTACGCCTGCGTAGGAAACAGAACGTTTTCCGTTAAATCATACTATTCTGATTAAACTATATCATATTCCGGGAACGTTACAAGGTACAAATGTACTTTTTCTGATACAATCATATTGGTGATCATAAACACGCCGACAGCCTTCGAGGACTGCAGGAGCTTTCGGCGTGAAAAACGAATCTCTAAACTACTATACTCAATAAATGCGTCACCAGCAGGAAATACACTGCCAGCGAGATCGCGTCGACGATCGTAGTGATCATCGGGCTTGCCATTACAGCCGGGTCGAACCCGATCCTTTCCGCCGCCAGCGGAAGCACCGAACCGACGATCTTGGCGATCAGTACCACCAGCACCAGTGTAACACAGATGATAGCAGCGATATTCAGCGGTATCTTGTCCAGGAGCATCAGTTTCCCGAAATTCACCGCGGCAAGTGTAACGCCGCAGATAAACGCGACGCGGATCTCTTTCCAGAGCACACGGGCGACATCCCTGAACTCGATCTCTTTGAGCGAAAGTCCTCGGATGACCGAAACGCTGGTCTGGGCGCCCGCGTTTCCGCCGGTATCCATCAGCATCGGAATATAAGCCGTCAGGACCACATACGAAGCCAGAGCGGCCTCGTAGTGCCGGATGATCGCACCGGTAAACGTGGCGGAGATCATCAGGAGAAGCAGCCAGGGCATCCTTTTTTTAAAGGTCTCCAGCACGCCGGTCCTCAGATAGGGCTTATCCGTAGGGATAATAGCCGCCATCTTTTCGATATCCTCCGTAGCCTCTTCTTCCATGATATCGACGACGTCGTCGATCGTGATAATACCGACCAGACGGTTTTCGTTGTCGACAACGGGCATGGCCGTAAAGTCATATTTCTGGAACATCTGGGCGGCTTCTTCCTGGTCGGTGGAGGTATTGATGCTGATGACGTTCTCATTCATGATCTTGCCGATGACCGCATCCTGCGGCATGATCAGGAGATACCTCAGCGCCACGGTCCCTACCAGCACGCGCTTGCTGTCCAGAACATAGCAGATGTTGATGGTCTCGGAATCCAGGCCGATCGTACGGATCCGTTCGATCGCGTCCGCGACCGTCATATCCTCTTTCAGATCCACGTACTCGACCGTCATGATGCTTCCGGCCGAGCCGTCCGGATATTTCAGAAGATGGTTAATGTCCTTACGGGTTTCCGGACTGGCGTTCGCAAGGATCTTTTTCACGAGATTGGCGGGCATCTCTTCCAGAAGGTCCGTCGCATCGTCGGCCATCAGGTTTTCGATGATGCCCGAAGCCTCTTTGTCGGAAAGAGACATGATAATGTATTTCTGGTCTTCCACTTCCAGAAGGGGAAATACATCCGCGGCAATGGATTTCGGAAGGATACGGAACATTTTCAGCCTGTCTTCGCTGGACATATCGTCCATCGCGGCGGCGATATCTGCTTCATTGACATCCGCCACCATCTGCCGGAGCTTGCTGTACTGCTTGTTTTCCAGCAGTTCCGTCAGTTCTTCGGCTTCGATCGTTTTGTTTTCATACAGATTCATGTCCATGGCCGTATTCCTCCTTCCTTTATTAATCCTGCTTTCCGGGTGCGTTCTGATTATAGCACCATAAAATCCAGTTGACAAACCGAAAAAAATGGGCTATTATATTTTTTGCTGATTCAACAGCACGTGCGACTAGCTCAGCTGGATAGAGCGTTTGGCTACGGACCAAAAGGCCGGGGGTTCGAATCCTCTGTCGCACGCGTAAAAGAGTGTGTTTCCGCCGTCAGCTTCTGGAACGGAAGAAACACACTCTTTTCATGTCTGCTGTTCAGAAGACCGCCTGGCGTCTCCTGCTCATTCCGTTGCTTTCAGGGCAATCCGGTAAAACACCGGATCCTCCATGGCTTCCTGCCAGGATTCATACGGCATGATCTTTCCGAAAATGACATCCGGATTGATCCGAAGTCCGTCATTATGATATTCGTTTGCGATCAGAAAGCACTCGCAGGCCGGCAGGAATTCCGCCGTCTTCTGCAGCTTCTGCATTTTCCGGTTGGCTATTTCGTTTGATTCCGTCAGAAGAACGACCATATCCGACATATCCAGCAGCGTTTTGGCTTCCCGGTTCAGATATGTCCCGATATCCAGCAGCAGAAAATCAAAATCCTTTTTTTCTTTCAGGATACCGATCATATTCTTCCACTCCGCCGCTCCCATCTGAAGGGCGCTCAGCGGTTTTTCAAACGGGCGCAGATACGATACTTCTCCGCTTTCCACGTTCTGAAGGATCGTCCAGTATGTATCTTCTCCCGGCGTTTTCAATTCATCGACCAGTTCTTCCTGGGCATACTTTTCCCCCGGAAAATATACGGACAGAGTCTGCATGGTATCGCAGCCGAGGATCAGGACCTGCTGATCCAGCTTTTTCAGTTTTCTGGCAAGTGCAAGCGTCACCAGGCTTTTTCCGCTGCCTCCGATCGGGGAATAAACGGCTATCACCTTAGTTTCCCGCGCCGGGGCGGTCTCTGCCGGTCTGTCTTCTTCCTCCGATCCGCTTCCGGAATCCAGCGCTTCGTCGATCCTCTGGCAGATCTCATCCGAAGGCATGTACTTCATCAGGACGCTGACGTCTTTGGGAACTGCTTTACCGACATCGACCTCATCGAGCACCAGAAAGGTTTTCCCGACGCGCTGTTTTTCCAGAAAATCCCCGTAGGAAGCCTGATCGATCACAAGCACATCGACCTGTTTCGGATATTTAAAAAACTCTGACACATACTCCGGTTCCGTGATCAGCTGCAGGCGGGTCTTTCCGGCATACCGGCTGATGATCTTATCCTCTATCAGTTTCAGGTAGGAATAATCCGTATCAATAATAACCAGGCTCGGTCGTTTCTCCATGGTATTCTCCATCCCTATTCCACATTAAACGTACAATCCGCAAAGCGGAGGATTGTTCCCCTGCCGATCGGCACTTCCGTATTCGG
>JAEEGL010361860.1_pt1 | contig 10360 bp, 7 predicted proteins | sample 9134231 | NCBI WGS metagenome assembly JAEEGL01 (sample SAMN16246548, study PRJNA631951) | gut metagenome | biome: gut microbiome; feature: rumen; material: fiber-attached | host: Bos | place: Iran: Karaj | collected 2018-10
GGATCGGTCCACATCGCCCTTGACGATGATGTTGAGCTCCGGGGGGTTGCCGATCGGGGGGCGGCGGCCGAGCTCCTCGAGGGTCATGTGCTTCTGGGTCTTGATGCCCTGGATGCGTATGAGCTGCTCGCGCTTGGCCGCAATGCTCTTGGCCTCGCGCTCGTCGCTCATGACCACGAACTTCTCACCTGCGGAAGGGGCGCCGTTGAGTCCGAGGACGGACACGGGCGTGGAAGGACCGGCTTCGGTGACCTTCTGGCCGCGCTCGTTGAACATGGACTTGACCTTGCCGTAGAAACTGCCGCTGAGTATGACGTCACCGACGTGAAGGGTTCCGTTCTGCACGAGGATGGTGGCGAGATAGCCGCGGCCCTTGTCGAGCGAGGACTCGATGACCGCTCCGGAAGCCAGTTTGTTGGGATTGGCCTTGAGTTCGAGCAGGTCGGTCTCCAGAAGGACCTTCTCGAGGAGCTTGTCCACGTTGAGACCCTTCTTGGCGGAAATCTCCTGGCACTGGTACTTTCCTCCCCAGTCCTCGACGAGGATATTCATCTCGGAGAGCTGGCGGCGGATGGTGTCAGGCATAGCCCCGGGCTTATCTATCTTGTTGATGGCGAACACCATGGGAACGTTGGCAGCCTGCGCGTGGTTGATGGCCTCGACGGTCTGCGGCATCACGGCGTCGTCCGCTGCGACGATGATGATGGCAAGGTCGGTCATCTGGGCACCGCGGGCACGCATGGCCGTGAAGGCCTCGTGGCCAGGGGTGTCGAGGAAGGTGATGTGGCGGCCGTCCTCGAGGGTGACGCTGTACGCACCGATGTGCTGGGTGATGCCTCCTGCCTCACCTGCGATGACGTTGGACTTGCGGATATAGTCGAGCAGCGAGGTCTTGCCGTGGTCGACATGGCCCATGACGGTGATCACCGGCGGACGGGGGACGAGGTCCTCCTCGGAATCAGGAGTATCATTGCCCTCGATCTCCTCGGTGAGGCCGGCGGTGACGAACTCCACCTTGTATCCGAACTCCTCGGCCACGAGGACGAGGGTCTCGGCGTCGAGCCTCTGGTTGATGGAGACCATGAGTCCGAGGCTCATGCAGGCTCCGATGACCTTCACGACGGGAGTATTGTTCATAAGGGTCGCAAGGTCGTTGACGGTCACGAACTCAGTGACTTTCAAGACCTTCTTCTCGGCGGCCTCCTGCTCCATCTCCTCCTGGGCACGCTGCGAGGCAAGCTCGCGCTTCTCCTTGCGGTACTTGGCTCCGAAGTTGTTCTTCTTGCCTTCGTTCATGCGGGCATATGTCTCCTTGACCTGCTTCTGGATCTGCTTCTGCATCTCCTCCTGCTCGGCCTCGGTGAGCTCGGGCTTGAAGCGGTCGGCGCCGCGCTTGCGGCCCTTGCCGGACTTGCCGGCATCCTTCTGGGCTGCCTGCTGGCCGGACTTCTTCTGGGCGTCCTTCTGACCGCGCTTGAGCTCGGGATCGGACCCGACCTTGCCGACGTCGACCTTCTGGGTGCTCTTGCTGATACGCTCGCGCTTCTTGCCTCCCTTCTTCTTCTCGAACTGGGACATGTCTATCTTGCCCAGCACCTTGAGACCGACGGTCTCCTGCTGTGCAGGCTGATCCTGGACAGGTCTCTCTTCAGGAGCGGACTCCCCGGCGGGAGCTTCCGAAGGAACCTCCGCAGGAGCTTCGGGCTGCTCCTCGCGGACTTCCGGCCCTTCCGTGACTTCTACGGCGGGGGTTTCGGGCTCGGGTTCCGCTTGGATCTCAGGCTCCGGTTCGGGCGCGGGCTGAGGCTCGGGCTCCGGTTCAGGAACCGGCTCCGGCTCGGGCGCAGGCTGAGGTTCGGGTTCCGGCTCGGGCTCGGGAACGGGCTGCGGGGCCGGTTCCGGCACCGGAGCGGGCTTCACAGGCTGCGAAGCGCGGTCAATGCCGGTGAGTATGGAACTCTTGATGATGGTCTCCCTCTCGGGTTCATCATCGGGCTCATCCTTATCCTGCTGCTTCTTGCTGGTCTTCTCGAGGATCTCGGTGAGCTTGATGTCGATCTTCTCCGAGGCCTCCTTCATCGCAAGGTCCTTGCTGTACTGCTTGTCCAAAGCCGGGACATACTCGTCCGAGACCTTGGCATTGGGGTTCGCATCCACCTGCGCGCCGAGCTTCTGCAGGAAATCCACGAGATCCTGCAGGCCGACGTTGTATTTCTTGATGAGTTTGTTTATTCTGATTTCTGCCATATATTACCCCCTTTTCTAAAAACTAATCCTCGAACTCGGCCCTGAGGATGTCGAACACCTCGGCCACGGTCTCGTCCTCGAGGTCGGCCCTGCGGGCGACATCCTCGGGAGAGAGAGCGAGCACGCTCTTGGCGGTGTCGCAACCGATGGACTGGAGCTTCTCGATGACCCAGGAGTCGATCTCGTTCTCGAACTCGCTGAGGAGCACGTCCTCCTCCTCGCTCTCGATTTCCTCCTTGGGAAGCTGGCGCCAGACCTCGATCTCGCGGTCCACGAGCATTCCGGCCAGCTGGATGTTGCATCCTCCGCGGCCGACGCCCTTCTTGACCTCGTCGGGCATCATGTACACCTTCACCTTGTCGTTAGGGCCGGAACCCATGTCGATGGAGGACACGCGGGCAGGATTGAGGGCGCGCTGGATGAGCAGCGGCTGGTTGTTGGTCCACTGGATGACGTCGATATTCTCGTTGCGGAGCTCACGGACGATTCCGATGATGCGGCCTCCCTTGACGCCGATGCAGGCTCCGATCGGGTCGATGCGCTCGTCGTAGGACTCCACGGCCACCTTGGCCCTCTCGCCCGGGACGCGCACGACCTTCTTCACGGTGATGAGGCCGTCGAGGATCTCGGGAACCTCCTGTTCGAAGAGGCGCTCAAGGAACTCGTTGGAAGTGCGGGACAAGATGATGTAGGGAGTGGTGTTGTTGCGCATCTCGACGCTCTTGATGATGGCGCGTACGGTATCGTTCTTCTTGAAGCGCTCGCCGGGAATCTGCTCGTCCTTGGGGATGTGCAGTTCGTTTCCGTCCTCGTCGAGGATCAGGACCTCCTTGGACCAGGTCTGGTACACCTCGCCGCTGAAGATCTCCCCGATCTTCTCCGAATACTTCTTGTACACGTTGGCCTTCTCGATGTCCATGATGCGGCCCTGGAGATTCTGACGGATATTGAGGATGCCCCTGCGACCGAAGGACTTGAGGCTCAACTCCTTCGTGTAGGTGTCACCGACCTCGTAATCATCATCGCCGGTCTCTTCGGCAACCTGTGCCGGGGTCATCTCGGTGTTGGGATTCTCCACCTCCTCGACAATCTCGAAGTTCTGGTAGATCTCGCAGGTGCCCTTGTCCACGTTGACAATGACGTCGAAGTTGTCGGAAGAGCCGTAGGTCTTGGCGATCTGGGTCATGAAGACGTCCTTGAGGACACCCATCATGACGGGCCTGTCAATGTTCTTTTCCTCCTTGAAGTCCTTGAACGCATCAATGAGGGTTACGACGTTTTCTTTTTCCATGTTATAGTATTGCGTTTAATCTTTGTCTTCCATTTCCTTGAGGAGCGCGTCCGCTTCGGCGCCGCTGATGCCTGCGGACCCGACGGTAAGGGCGTAGTCCTCGACGTCGCGGTCGAAGGCGGCCAGGACGGCGCGATGGACATATTCGCAGTCCCCGAGATTGACGGCCCCCTCCTCCTTGGAGATGGTCACGTCGATGACATTGTCGTCCTCGTCGAAAGCGAGGTCCGCGACGGTGCAGCCGCGCTCTGCGGCAGCGGTTTCAAGCACTTTGAGCAATTCTGTCCTTTCCATGTCGGATGATGTCTGTTACAATAAAAAATAGGAACCGTCCGGCCCCTATCTCGTCTCACGGATGCAAAAGTACGAATTATTTATTAAATTTGCAAAAGAATCGAGCATTCCATGGAATTCACGACTAAAGAGATTGCACGGATACTGAAAGGGACCGTGGACGGCGACCCGGAGGTGAGGATAACTTCCCTCGCGGGCATAGAGCACGGCAAGCCCGGCAAACTCTGCTTTTACGCCAACCCCAAGTACGAGCATTTCGTATACGGGACCAAGGCTTCAGCCATCATCGTGAACAAGGATTTCGTCCCGAAAGAGCCTGTCAAGGCCACGCTCATACGCGTGGACGACGCGTATTCCTCGGTGGCCGTCCTTCTCAAGTACGTGCACGACCACGAGAGCAAGATCCGTTATCACAGGAGCCTTCTGTCATGGATCTATCCATCCGCCAGGCTCGGGAAAAAAGTCTATGTCGGCAGTTTTTCATACATAGGGAAGAAATGCCGCATCGGAGACGGCACCAGGATCTACCAGAATGTCTATATCGGCGACGGCACCGTCATCGGCAAGGGATGCATCCTTTATCCCGGCGTGCGCATTTATCCCGGAATGGTCATAGGCAGCAACGTCATCCTCCATGCCAACTGCGTGATCGGTTCGGACGGCTTCGGAAACGCCCCGCAGCCAGACGGTACATGGGCAAAGGTCGAGCACCTCGGCAACGTCATCATCGGCGACGACGTCGAAATCGGGGCCAATACAACGGTGGACCGCGCCGAGATGGAATCCACAGTCATCGGCAACGGTGTCAGGATCGACAATCTCTGCCAGATAGCCCACAACGTGCATATTGGCGACAACACCGTGATGGCCGCACAGACCGGTATCGCCGGATCGACCAGGATAGGCAGGAACTGCATCATCGCCGGACAAGTCGGCATCGTCGGGCACCTGACCATCGCGGACGGCACCGTCATCGGCGCCCAGGCGGGCGTCATAGGAAGCGTTCGCGAAGGCGGGCAAAAGCTTTTCGGCACCCCGGCCATCGACATCAAGAATTACATGCGCAGCTATGCGCTCTTCAAGCAGAACGGAAAACGATAGATGAACCAGCGGACCCTCGGCAGCATCTGCTCCTTTGAAGGAAAGGGCCTCCATACGGGACTTTACGCCCGTATGTCCGTAGGGCCTGCGCCTGCGGATACCGGCATCCGCTTCATCCGGACTGACATCGGACCGGATGCTTCCGTCGATGCGCGGGCGGAGAATGTCTCGGACACGGTCCGCAGCACCTCTCTCACATCAGGGAAAGTCACGGTCGTGACCGTAGAGCATGTACTTTCCGCCCTTACGGGCATGGGCATCGACAATGCCGAGATCCGGCTGGACAATGCCGAAGTACCCATCCTCGACGGCAGCGCCCTGCCCTATGCCGAGGCGTTCGCCAAGGCGTGCATAGAACAGCAGGACGCTCCCAGGCGGGTGCTCGAACTTTCCAGCGAAGTCGAAGTCCGCGACGGAAAAAGCGGGGCCTGGGTAAGGGCCGTTCCTTCGTGCACCCCATCCATTGAAATTACTGTAGACTTCAATTCGGAGGTTCTGGACGTCCAGTCTGCCCGGTGGACGCCCGACACGGATTTCGCACCGGATATCGCCCCGTGCCGTACTTTCGTATTCTTTCATGAGATAGAAGCCCTGGCCGCACGGGGACTGATCAAAGGAGGAGCCATTGACAATGCCATTGTGGTTTTCGAGCGTCCGGTACCTCAGGAGCGGATCGACAGCCTGTGTTCCAAGTTGGGACTGCCATCAATGAAAGTCGACGGAAAGGGGTTTCTCAGCAAAACCGGACTGCATTTCCCCGATGAATGCTGCCGCCACAAACTGCTCGACATGATAGGCGACCTCAGGCTCGCCGGAGGCTGGCTGAACGCAAGCATCACTGCTTTCAAGCCAGGTCACACCATAAACGCCACGGCAGCGGCCGAAATCAGGAAGGCACTGATTTTGAAGTGAAAATGCCCGGTTGAAAATGACCAGATAATGAACAGGATCCATCCCACCGCAATAATAAGCCCCGACGCCGTACTCGGAGACGGTGTCGAAGTAGGAGCATATGCATATATCGACGACCACGTAAGTATCGGGAACGGCTGCAAGATCCATCCCCACGCCATCATTTACTCATACGTAAGGATGGGAGACGGATGCGAGGTGTTCCCCGGAGCCGTGGTAGGTGCCATTCCCCAGGATCTCAAGTATGACGGTGAGGTCTCGTACGTCGAGATCGGCGACAATGTCACCATCCGGGAATGTGCAACCATCAACAGGGGGACCAGGGCCAGCGGCAAGGGCGTGACCCGGATCGGGAACGACACCCTTATCATGTCGTACGCCCACGTAGCGCACGACTGCCGTATAGGCAACCACTGCATCCTTACAAGCTATGTCGGTCTCGCAGGCGAAGCGGACGTGGAAGACTGGGCCATCATCGGCGGAGGGACGGTCGCACACCAGTTCAGTCACATCGGCACCCACTCGATGGTCGGCGGAGCCTGCAAGATAAACAAGGACATCCCTCCCTACTCGCTCTGCAGCCACGAGCCCATCTGTTACGTGGGCGTCAACATCGTAGGGCTCCGCCGCCGCGGCTTCCCGCAGGAAGTCATCCGCAACATCAAGGACATCTACGACGCCATCTACTTCCAGGGCAACAACATCAGCGACGGCTGTACCCGCGTGGAGAACGGATTCCCTCCCTCCGAAGAAAGGGACGTCATTCTCGACTTCATACGCAATTCCAAGCGCGGAATAGTCCGTGCAGGCGATGCCCGCGACAACGGTCCCTTCGACTGACGCCATGCTGTTCTCGACGGCATATTTCCCTCCCGTAGAGTATTTTGCAAAGATTGCGGAAGGCTTCACCCTGTCTCCGGACGAAGTGAAGCCGGCCGTCATATACATCGAAGCCTGCGAGCACTACACGAAACAGACCTACCGCAACCGTTTCAAGTTCTATGCTGCCGACGGGGTCCAGAGCCTCTCATATCCTGTCAAAGGCGGCGAAAGTGCACAGAACCTCCGGATCACCGACGTCGAGGTAGACTGGTCCACCCCGTGGCTTGTACGCACAGAGCGGGCCATTGCCTCCGCATACGACTCCTCGGCATACTTCGACCATTACAGGGACAGTCTCTTCTCCCTTCTCGAAGAATGCCCCCGGACCCTGTTCGAGTTCAATCTCTCGATCCTGCGCTACTTCCTTGAAAAAACGGGGATTCAGGCAGAGATACGTTTCACGGAGGATTTCACCCCGGCCGGAAGCGGCATTTACGGAGAGGACCTCCGGGAGGTCATTCATCCCAAGCGTCCGAACTCCATACTCAAGGACCTCTCACTGGAGAAGCCGTATTTCCAGGTTTTCTCCCGGAAATACGGCTTCGTACCGAATCTTTCCATCATGGACCTGCTGTTCAACGAAGGTCCCGATGCAATCATTTATCTGAAAAATCTCTAGAACCTCCAGCCGAGGGTGAACACGATGTCGGACAGACTCCTGGTCTGGACGACTTCGGGAAGGAATTCGTCACCTCCGGTGATGTAGTCGGAGTAAGGGTTGAAATAGTCGGTAGGATACTTGGCAAACCTGTAGGCGACGTCCGCATAGAACGATCCGGAAGAAGAATATCCGAGACCGCAGGAGTACGTACTGTAGATGTCGTCGAATGCTACCTTGGAACCGATGTAGTTCTGTCCGCTCTCAAATTCATCGAGATAGTTGAGGTATCCGGAGGCGGTGAATTTCTCACCGTTCTTGTCGATACCGAAGTACTGGGGCGAAGTGCGGAGGGCATATCCGGCGCGGAGAGAGATCGCAGGGACGGGCCTGACCTCCAATCCGAATCGACCGGAATACTCCTTGCCCGTGAAGTAGCGGTTCATATCATTCTCGACGGAGAAGGAACTGTAGGAATAACGTCCTCCATCGATGTCGGAGAAACGCATCTTGCTGTAGTCGGCCATCTCGAAGTCGGCGCTTATGAGGCCGAAACTTCCCAAGGTATAGGCGACACCGGCATTGAAACGCCAGGGAGCGAAGAGATTGTATGCGTACTTGTTATGCGGACTGTCCTCCGAGGTGTCATATACCGAGGAAGAGAAACGTGTGCTGGTAGACACGTCCCATACATCATTGATGGACATCATTGTAGGAGTCTGTACCGCCGCGCCGATGCGGAGGCCCTTGGCAGGAAGCCAGATGAAACCCGCCTTGAGGTAGATTCCGGCCATTTCGGAGGTCTGGGTATACTGATAGGTGGCACGGTCGAAATTGGTCACGACACCGTCTTCATATTCGATCTCGAAGTCGGAAGGATTGACCGCAACCTCATCGAAATACTCCGAATACCTGTAGGTCGCGATGGGCATGCCGAGGTTGAAACCGAGGAAGAACCTGTCGTTGAAGTTGATTCCGAGATTCATCAGGACGTCGTACTTGGCCCCGTAGGTCTGGACGCGGGAATACTGGTCCAGAGCACCCTGGGTGCGGATGTCGTAGGATCCGTCAGGATTGAGGAACATGCCCTCGGTGGCACCGAGGTATGTATAGTTGGTCCCGTCGAACATGGGGTTGCCATACTCGTCGTACGCCTCGGCAATCATACCGCCCCTGTAGGCGGCGATATAATTCCAGGGAATGTCCGTGGAGAAATAGGAATCCGCCTTGTACAGGGTACTGGGAGAATACGGTGACGCGCCTGCGGCGAACGATCCGAGGATCGAGGTCTTGTCATTTACGCCGTTGCCCACGAAGTCGTTCATGAAGTGGCTGGTCGCCGAAGAAGCGAAGCCCAGGGTGAATGACTTCACGGAAGAGTTATACGTATCGAACTTGAGGGCAAGCGCCAGGTTGGGGATATTGAACTTGTTGGCACGGTAGGTAGTGTAACCGGCATAGTCCTCCGCATAGGAGGTGGAATATCCCGAGGTATTGGTCAGCAGGGTGACACCGGGAGAGATCGAGAACTGCGAGTAGGGAGCGACTGCGGATCCGGCCGGGTTGATCCCCATGGATCCCAGGTCGCCGCCGAGAGCCGTCATGGCGCCTCCGAGGGCGATGGAACGGGCAGTTCCGTAATAATCGTTCACGCTATATGTGAGAGCCTCGGACATGGTCTGGGCTCCGGCCGCCGCCGCTGCGAAGGACAGCAGCACGGCCAATGCAAATCTTCTCATATCTTCAAATGTGATTGTGGATAATGTCAAGGGTATTGTGTACTATCGGCGTCCGCCGCCGGAACTCCTGCTGGCGCCGCCACCGGAGGAACCGCCGCTGTAACCACCGCCGGAACTGCGGCTGGCGCCGCCACCGCTGTAGGATCCGCCGCCATAACTGCCGCCGGAACTGCGGCTCGGAGCGGAATAGCTGCCGGACGACGAGCTGCGGCTGGGCGAAGAGTAGCTGCCTGAGGAAGAACTGCGGCCGGAGGAAGAACTGCGGCCGGTGGAGTAACTGCCGGAAGAGGAACCTGTGCTAGGAACCGACCTGCGGTAAGTACCTGCGGAAGCGCGGCTGGAAGAGGGCGCGGCTCCGGACGCGGAAGCGCCGCGTGCTGCAGAGGAGGCCTGGCGTGCAGCTGACGCACGTACATCGGAGGATGCTGCGCGTGCTGCAGAGGAGGCTGCGCGGGTAGCAGTGGAGACGGAACGGGATGCCGGCTGAGGGGATCCGGCCGCGGAAGCGGCGGTCCTGGACGCGACGGCCTTGCGGCCGGCCGCGGAGGCCTTGGCGCCTGCTGCGGCCGAGGAGGCGGTATTGGCAGCCGCCGAACCGGTTCCAGCAGTACGGACTACCCTGCCTACACCTGCACGTGGATTGGAAGGAATGATGGACCCCTGTCCAGCACGCGTAGCGATTTCGCGGCCGTGGTATCTGGCGCCGAAATATGCTCCGCCGCCACCACCATAGTAGTAAGGATAGCCATAATAGAAGGGATCATACCAGCCCCAGGGGCCGAAATAGGCGGAAGAATAGAAGAACGGATCATACCAGTAGGGGCCGAAGCCGAAAGCCCATGAAGGTCCCCAGAAAGGATCGTACCAGAAGGGATCATACCAGAAAGGATCGTACCAATAGGGTGAGTACCAACCATAATACATGTTGCGGTACCACCTGTACGAACCGGGGTAATAGTAGGGCCAGCCCAGTCCGAAGCCGTAGCGGAACGAATAGGAAGGGCCCCATCTCCACCAGTCGAGGTCATCCATGTCATAGAGCGACACCGTAGTGGTGCTGTCCCTGTGGTTGAACTTGATGTTGGCGGACATGTTCTCCGGGATGAAAAGGGTATCGACCTTGCCCACGGTCTTCACGAAGACCGCGGAGGACTTGGTACGGGCAATGAGGTCGTCAGTGGCTGTCAACTGCGCAGCCTGCGCGTCGAGCGACAGGGTCTGCGGCCTATAGTAGATTCCGTCCTGGTACTTCTGCTGAGCCGGCGCCTGCGATAGCGAGGCCGTGGTGCCACAGGA
>JAEEGL010400267.1_pt1 | contig 10360 bp, 11 predicted proteins | sample 9134231 | NCBI WGS metagenome assembly JAEEGL01 (sample SAMN16246548, study PRJNA631951) | gut metagenome | biome: gut microbiome; feature: rumen; material: fiber-attached | host: Bos | place: Iran: Karaj | collected 2018-10
CAGTCCATTCCATCAGGACTGTTCGACAAGAATACGGCAGTAACTGATTTTGCCATCTGCTTCTCTGGCTGCTCTGCTCTCACATCCATTCCATCAGGACTGTTTGACAAGAATACGGCAGCGACTAGATTTGACTACTGCTTCCGTGGTTGCACTTCCCTTCAGTCCATTCCATCAGGACTGTTTGACAAGAATACGGCAGTGACTAGTTTTGCCAGCTGCTTCTCTGGCTGCTCTGCTCTCACAGGCTTTACGGTCAATGTTCGTTCCGCAAATGTGACCGATGCATCTGATTTTGTTACTAAAAAAACTGGAGTTATACGAATTGTAAAGGTTCCATCTGGTTCTACAACTCAAACAACTTTTAATTCAGTAGCATCAAGTTTAGGATTAACAATACAGACATTGTAAAAATAAAGGCGGCCTATAGGCCGCCTTTTTAATATTATTTTGTTTTTACTGTTCGACTATAATAGTGGATTTGCCAAAACCAATTGAGCCGTAAAGGTTGACAAGATGAAGCTGATGCTGTGATGGCATTGAAAAGTCTCCTTGAAAATGGAAACTAAATCTATCTACGGGTTCAAATATACTTGTGGAGTATTGGCATGAGTACGAAAAAGCTGCTGACATATGAAGGACTAGAAGAGTACAACATCAAATGGCACGAGCGCCTGCAGGAGATGGCAATAAGTGATATTGACATTAACGACATAGCGTTTGAAACATTGGGTGTTGATGCCCTTGAAATTCCAGATGAATGGACGATTTCTTCTAACGGTACACTAAATCTGGCTGCATCTAATGCCTATTCCTACTGGCCTGAAGGTGCTGGAACAAAAACAGTTTCAATCGTAAATGGAACATCATCTGAATTATCTACGTTTTTTCTGAAACTGACTGATGCAGGAAACTTTCCTATGCAATGGGGAAGCAATATCCAATGGAAAGATGAAAGCGAACCAGAATGGCAGGCTTTTCATGAAGACATCATCTATTTTAAAAGCACCGATGGCGGAAGTACATGGATTGGACAAGTAGTGCAAACAAATGAAATTACTCCATATTGGAAATTAACTGTAAATGCTCAACACAACGATACAACTGGTTTAACATATCAAGTTCCAGCAAATTGGGGAATGTTTTTCTATCTTCCATTTCCATCAAATGAATTTCCAGATGATGCTATAATAAATTGGGGAGATGGAACAATACAAACTAATGAACAATTTGAATATGATGCTCATGTAGAAGTTTCAACAGAAATGGGACCTGAACATACAGGAGTTCCAAAACATACCTATGCGACCGAAGGAATATATCATATTATTATTAAAGCTAGTACGTTTGAAAACATTTATATAACACCCGACATAACTGGGGATAGTTTTGTTGGAGATGCATATTTTGGTGCTGGAATTACTAATATAACATCTATAGATTCTCCGCTTCCTAAATTAAAGGGTAGTTGGGTAGGCGGTGGTTCAATAATAGCAACAGAAGATGATACATTAGAAGGTGTTTTTTATCGTTATGACTCTTTAACTTCTATTCCAGACAAATTATTTTATAATAATTCCAATGTTAAAGGTCTTAATAGTTGTCTTAGTTTTACTTCCCTTCAGTCCATTCCAGCAGGATTGTTTGACAAGAATACGGCAGTGACTAGTTTTGCCAGTTGCTTCTCTAGATGTACTTCCATTCAGTCCATTCCATCTGGACTGTTTGACAACAATACGGCAGTAACAAGTTTTTATAATTGCTTTGGAGAATGTTCTTCTCTTACAGCCATTCCATCAGGACTGTTCGACAACAATACGGCAGCGACTAATTTTAGCTACTGTTTTGATGGCTGTAGTTCCCTTACTGACTTCACTCTCTACATAGGCTCTTCATCAGTATCCAACTGCTCTTCCTTTATTACCAGTAAAGCCAACACAACCCGCACCATCTACGTTCCCACCAATTCCACAACCAAAACCAAATTTGATGCCGTAGCATCCTCTCTTGGCCTTACCATCCTCACCTACACTCCTGCATAAAGTTTGATATGCATTTTACAATTATAGGTGTTTAATTTTCACATTCTCTCAACTATGTCTGTTACAATGACATCTACAGCCATCTCATTAGACTCTATCTCTCTATATGAAATATTCCTGCTTTGAAGCAGTTCCAATATATTTTCATCCATTTTTCTTCTATCTTCTTCAAGTCTGTCCATTGATCTTCCACTTGGATGCCAGAGAGGAAAGCTTCTCTTTAAAACCCAATTTATGGTTGGATGCTTTGAATTCAATAGACAGGCAAAGTCAAGAAACTCTTCTGGAATTCCTTTGTGAATGATCCCAAGTTCTGGCAAAGGAGAGTCAGTAATGCAGAATGCATACTTCCTATTTTGAACTAGCCTATGCCACTGGCATCCAATAACATAAGGAATGTCTGAGGTTGCAAAAGACATGTCCAAAACAAGATCCATAAGAAATTCTGCAGCAAGGCCAACGGAAATCCGTTTGGCCTTTAATTTTGAATAGACGCCTGCGGCAATGGTGGACTTTCCTGAGCCAGATGAACCATATATGTTGACTACTATCACAAATGCCTCCAATGTCATTTGTATACTTGATATGTAAATATTTCATATCATTTTAATGCTTTATAAGAGATTATAAATGACATAAAAACTCCTCGTATAACTATAATAAATGATAGTTTACATAAAAAGGAAAAATATATGGCTAATGAAAAATATCTCGACTACGCTGGCCTGCAGCACTACCATGAAAAACTTCTCCTTGAACTTGGCTCAATGGAAATTGCTAATAATGAAATCGACCTGACAATGTTCAAGATGTTTCAAACTCCAGAATCTGCTCCAGCACAACCAGAAAACTGGACAACTTCAATCAATGGAATATTGAATCTCTCTTCTTCGACAGCCTATGTCTATGAACCAGAAGGAGCAGGAAGGAAAAGCATTTCACTAGCAGGAAATACAGATGAACAAATTTTCTGGTTGAAGCTGATCGATGGCGGTAACTTCTTCATTGACTGGGATTCCAGTATTGAATGGGCATCTGGTTCAGAGCCAGAACTAACTGCATTCCACGAAGACATATTTCTGTTTTACAAGGAAAATAGCAAATGGATTGGAACAGTAATATCCAGTGAAAACATTACGCCATATTGGAAATTAAGTGTAAAAGTTCCATGGAATGAATATTCTTATACTACAGGTTCATATTCGATACCAACTTACACTGTAAGATTAAATTTTGCATCATTATCTAATGATACCATAATTGATTGGGGCGATGGAACAATAGACGGAAACTATCAAGACACACATGAATATTCTGAAGGTGGAATATATCATATCAAAATCACATCTAATAATTTTGATACAGCAACATTAATGGATTACTTAGCAATAGAATATACTTATTATAGTCCAACTTCTTATACAGAATCACTTTATTCAGTTGATTCTCCATATCCATTAATTGGAGGAATTTGGAGAGATACATCTTCTTCGAATCATCTTGAAACGAATAGTTTTAGTTCTTGTTTTGAACGTTGCAAAAATTTAATTCAGATACCAGACAAATTATTTTATAATAATCCATCGGCAACATATTTTGACAATTGCTTCTCAGAATGCCAATCTTTGCAGTCTATTCCTGCAGAATTGTTTAGCAAAAATGTTTCTGCAATATCTTTTTATCAATGCTTTTATTATTGTTCTTCTCTTCAGTCTATTCCTGCAGAATTGTTTAGTAAAAATGTTTCTGCAACAAGATTTGATAACTGCTTTAACCATTGTTCTTCTCTTCAGTCTATTCCTGCAGAATTGTTTAGTAAAAATGTTTCTGCAACATCTTTTTATCAATGCTTTTATTATTGTTCTTCCATTACATCAATTCCTGCAAGATTGTTTAGCAATAACACAGCAGTAACTGATTTTTATCAATGTTTTTATGGAAGTTCTGTTTATGATTTTCATTTAATAATTAAAGCTTCAAATGTAACAAGAATAACAGGTTTTATTGCTAATGCATCCAATGTAACCAGAATACTTTGTGTACCAGCCAGTTCAACCACATACAATACCGCAACATCATTTGCCAATGCTTCAAACGGCGTCACAGTATCAACAACAGAAGGAGACTGCCTCGATGTATTCGAATATACAATACAAACAGATCTTTCACAATTTAATGATCCTTCATTTGATGATGACTACAATCCTCGTATTGCTGCAGTTCCAATTGAACCAGTTCAGAATGCTGCAGCAACACTGACCATTGACTGGGGAGATGGAAATGCAGTAGAACTGCAGCCAAGTAATGTTACAGAATCTAATCTCACTCATACCTATGCAACAATAGGAACATATCAAATCACTGTATCTTCTTCAGACTGGAGCGACTACAAGTTTATGGCCTCCACTTATGTTGAAGATTCAGATCCATCTTCAAGTGACTTCAGAATACAGACATTCCGTGACAAGGTAGTTTCTCTTGATGCACCAATGCCTCCACTGGCCAATACAAACTTGATATACTGGTTCCAGTATTGCCAGCATTTGACAACAATACACAGCCATCTGTTTGACAAACTGCCTGCAGTGACCAGTGCCAAGGGTTGCTTTGCCCGCTGTGAATCGCTCACGACAGTTCCAGAAGGACTGTTTTCCAACAACACAGCAATTACCGACTTCTCTCAGTGCTTCAAAAACTGCTTTGGACTGCAGACGATTCCAGCAGGACTGTTTGCCAACAATGTTGCAGCAACAGATTTTTCAAGCTGCTTCAACTGGTGTCAAGTTCTCCAAAGCATTCCAGCAGGACTGTTTGCCAACAATGTTGCGGCAACAACCTTTAGATACTGCTTTGGTGATTGCTATCAAATTCAAACCATTCCAGAAAATCTTTTTGCGACTAATACAGCAGTCACCAATTTTTATGGCTGCTTCAACGATGGTACTAATCTTGGAGGATTTACCATTCATATTGGTTCTTCTCTTGTTTCATCTGCAACATATTTTGTTACCAAGAAAAGTGGCGTAACTCGTACGATATATGTTCCTGCATCTTCAACAACCTATACAACATTCAATAGTCAAGCATCAACTTTAGGATTGACTATAAGGACTGAATAAAATAGCAGATACATTGCATTAAAATGCCGCTTGTTCTTTAGATATGTTCAAGCGGCATTTTACTATATGCAGACAAACTATTAACTACTGCTAGTTTAGGATGTTTCCAATATAGACTGCAACAGAATTTTTGATTCAGAAGGCAGAAGATCAATCTTTCTTTGTTCATCAGCATCAAATTTCTTCCAAAATCTTGCTATGTCTTTACATATTCTTTGGAGCATAGCATCAATCCAGTAGAGAGTTTCTTTAGACAGTTCTGGCCCATATTCTTTGACATACCTTTTCATTTCAAGAAAGATTATTGATTTGCTATGCAAAATATGCATTCCTTTCTTAGAACTAATCGCTGAACCGTCGTGGCTTCTTTTAATGTACAAGATTTCTGGAAAATATCCAACTCTGTCCAGATGAAGCAGGTTCTGCGTAGTATACAGCTTATCCTGCGCTCGAATGCCATTGTAGAATCTATGCTTGATGCAGTTTCTACGAATGATTTGAAGAAATACGGCATAGACATAGGCATCATTTTTCATCAGTCGACAGAACATTTCCTGTCCGCTTCCATTTCCATAGTCGCCGCATCTATTGATATAGTCCTGCTCGCCATAAAATATGCATCTATTGCTGTTGCAATTGATGACGTCTCCATTGAAGAATGCCATCTGTAGATAGTTTTCTTCTAGAAACGAAACGGCAGATTGCACAAAATTTGGCAGAACATAGTCATCTGAATCTACATACATCACCAGCTCTGATTCAGAAAGATCTAGTCCAAGATTTCTTGCCGCAGATAGTCCAGAATGTTCCTGCCGCACAATCTGGAATCTGCTGTCTCCAGCAACCAGATCATTGGCAATCTCAAAAGACTTGTCCGTAGATGCGTCATCAATGACAATGCATTCCATACCATCAAAATCCTGATCCTTGACTGAATTGATGCATTGCTCAATCCACGGCTCTACGTTGTATACTGGAATTATGACTGCGACCTTCTTGTTCATCTTGAATAAAATCAACGTTAGCAAATATAGCATATCTATTTGAAAAGCAGTCTATATAATGTCCATATCCATTCTCACTGCCGAGGGCCTTGCAAAGCTTCTTCAAAAAGTGAAGACTGTCTTTGCAACGAAGACGGAAGTTGCATCCACCATAAACGACTTGACTTCACCTAATGGAGAAGCAGGACGGGCGCTTGTCCACAAAACAGGCAATGAGACCATTGCAGGAACAAAGGCATTTTCTTCAACGATCAACGGTTCCATCTCAGGCAATGCAGCTACGGCAACAAAAATACAGCGGGCTCCCGCTGGAACGACTTATGTTGCTGCAGCTACGGCAGGAAATGCTCTTGTCAATGCTATAACTACAGGTTATGGTGCAGTGTGGAATGCTCCAACAAAGAACTATAGAGTCGCAATGTCAACCTATCCAAGCAGCAATGATCAGATTTTGTGGTATTCAGTCACAAATGCAAACATCTCTTCTGGTTCAAACACGGTTGCAAAGTCAATGAACTGGGATGCATCCACTGGAACATTGACGGCAACCGCATTTTCTGGACCATTGACAGGAAATGTCACTGGAAACTGCTCCGGCAGCTCAGGCTCCTGCACCGGCAATGCGGCAAATGTCACTGGAACCGTTGCCATATCCCACGGAGGCACAGGAGCAACCACAAGACTGAATGCCTGCAAGGCCCTTACAAACGAGAACGTAGGCACCAATGCCACATACTTCGTGACGATGACTTCAAGCTGGGGCAAGTTCGGCTACTCCTCTACGGCCAATGCAAAATCCGTGCTTGGCGTCTCTGGCTCCGACAGGAGAATCAAGGACGACATTGAAGAGATACCAGATGAAGTTCTTGATGCCTGGGATAATGTCAAATGGAACCAATTCAGGATGAAGAAGGAAGTCAGGCAGAAAGGTGATGATGCACCACTGCATTTTGGTTCCATTGTGCAGGACGTGCAGAAAGCTCTTTCAGATAGAGGCGTTGATCCAGACAGATACGGCTTTCTCTACCACGAAGACTACCTTCCAGAAGAAAGGGATCTCCCCTCTGAAGAGAATCCAGAAATCACCAACGGCGAGAAATGGTATCTCAAGTACGCAGAGGCGTATGCCATTGAAGCCGCCTATCTCAGACGCAGGTGCCAAAAACTTGAAGAACGCATAGCGGCTCTTGAAGCCAAGGGAGAATAGATTATATGTCTAAATTTTTAACTACAGAAGGACTGTCCAAACTACTTACAAACATCAAAACTGTTTTTGTGACAAAGACTGAAGTCACTACAGTCGTCAACGACTTGAAGTCACCGTCAAATGAAATTGGACAGTCGTTTGTCCATACAAGCGGAAATGAAACCATTGCAGGAACAAAGACATTTTCTTCAACCATATCTGGTTCAATCGACGGCAACGCAGCAACGGCCACAAAAGCTACTGGTGATTCTGCAGGAAACAACATCAACACAACATACATTAAGGCCTTGTCTGTTTCTGGCAAGACTGTCACTTATACAAAAGGAAATGGAACAACAGGCACCATTACTACGCAAGACACCGTCTACACCCATCCAACTACTGCAGGAAACAAGCACATTCCTTCTGGAGGATCTTCTGGACAATTCTTAAAGTGGTCAGCTGATGGTACTGCTACATGGGCTGCAGACAACAACACAACCTATTCCAACTTCACAAAGGCCACTTCAACTGCTGCAGGAAAGGCTGGACTTGTTCCTGCTCCAGCAAAAGGCTATCAAACGAGATTCCTTCGTGGCGATGCAACGTGGCAAACTGTGTCTACATCATCGGACAGAAGGGTGAAGCAGCAGTTTGCCGACATTCCAGATGCAGTTCTTGACGCTTGGGAAAATGTCCACTGGATGCAGTTCAAGATGAATGATGAAGTGGAAGAGAAAGGAAGCTCCGCAGCAATTCATACTGGATTAGTTGTACAGGACATTCAGGACATCTTTACTGCAAAGGGGCTGAATGCAAATCTCTACGACATGGTCAGCCACGAGGAATGGGAAGCAATTGAAGAGGAGAAGGACGAAGATGGCAATGTTGTCGTTGAAGCCAGTCCCGCATATGAGCAATGGTATCTTCGATATGAGCAGGCCTTGGCAATAGAAGCCGCATATCAAAGACGTCGTGCAGATCGTCTGGAAGCAAGAATAGCCGCTCTGGAAGCCAAAACGAAAGACTAAAAAATCAGGGGAGCAAATGCTCCCCTTTTTATTGGTTAAACGCTTTCCTTAACTGTCCTCTCCAGCCTCAACCATGAAGCTTCCTGCGTCCAGTCCTCAGGACGATACATGTCCTTGCCAAAGACGCTTCCCTTCAGACTAGGCTCCACTGCGGCCGCAAAGTCTTCCTTGAGGAACCATTCAAGACTCAATCCTCCGCTCTCCATAGGAAAGACATGTGGAGGACAGAAAGACAGCCTTTTCAAGACTTCATCGTTGACAAGAGCAATGACTTCCTTTGAAATAAGCTCTCCGTCTCCATCCAGCCATCCCTTCTTCAAAGACTCCATCTCCTTCATCCTTTCTTTAAAGTCTTCCGGAGTCCATTCGTCGTCAGACATTTTCCTGCTCCTTCTTAGATGGTCCAGATAGAGATCTTCCATCTCATTCTCTTCATACTTGCTGGACAAGGCGCATGCGTGCTGAATTGGAGACCAGAAATGGCATTCCTCAAGCTGACCTCCCAGCAGACAGTCCTCACAGGCGTCATACGGACATCGACCCATCATTTTCTCCCTATGGAAATAGACTTCAAAAGATGAATGCAGATGGCTAGAAAGACTGCAACGCCAAGGCACTCAAGCAGAATGTTGGACACAGAAAGAAGCACATCAAGCATTTTCAATCTCCCTCATCATCCTGAATCCCTTGAGCCAAGGCCATATCTTCCATGCTGGAAGCACTTCATGCTCACTGACTTCATAGGCATCCTTGTCTCTGAACTCCTCAGATGCAGGAAGATGAAAGACTCTATGTCCAGATTCAGTCTTTCCATCATAAATGCCAGCTATCCAATCATACTCTATGCCACCAAATGTTCCAGATGTGGTCTTTCTGACAGCTACCACATCTCCATTCCTGAATTCCATTCTAGTCTCTCCTGTCAACTATGGCGCATCCACAGGCCAAAAGAATGCAGTAGGCAATGACCAAGGCCAGAGAAAAGACTCCAATCCAGTAGAAGCATCCAGTAATGAAAGGAGAAATGTTCAAAAGCAATGGTCCAAGAATGAATCCAGAAAGAAATGCAATGATGCCTTCTGTCCTGTCGTTCATCTATTCAGCTCCATACGCAACATAGGCGTTCTCAAGCCACGGCCAGAATAGGGATGCAGGCTTGATGTCCTCATAGGCAATGCATTCAGGACCCTGGCCATCCATCATATGGAAGCTTGTCGGAAAGTCATAGACCCAGTGGCCGCCATCGGCAGAAGGCTTGGAATACACGGCAGGCTTCCAGTCCACGCTTTCCTTGCCATAGGGATCATAGCCGTAGAATGCAACAGCAACTATCTGTCCCTTTTCATATCTCATTTCGTTTCCTCCTTTAGATTGCTTTCAAGAGCCTTGGTTCTGCGTTGAATATTCAATATGCTGACCTGCATAGTCTTCAACGTCCTCTCAACCTTGTCTTCAAGACGGCAGAACGAGCCTGCAGAAACCCAGCTTCTTTCATAGGAATCAATTTGGGAGCGCATCATGGTGCAGGAGCTGGTCAGTTTCCTCACCTGTCCTTCAATGCAGGACAGTTTTGAAATGACATTCATTCTCTCCACAAATGGCATGTTCCTATCTCGAATCCAGTCAATGGCATATGCGGCAAAAAGAGATGCGGCCATAATGAAAGCCAGCCATCCGAAAGCCAGCAGAAGAAGCTCCATCGCCTACTCCTTAGACTTCTCTTCTTCAACATCCTCAAGCTCGGACAGCTCTTCAAGGTCCTCAAAGCTCTTTGCTCCACGCCTCAGATATTCGTGGCCGCCGTCGACGAAGATTGCTCCACATGAGCAGGACTGCCAGTCGTGACGGTGCTTTGACTCGATAATGTCGCCACAGAGACGGCATCTGGCCTTGTTGGAAATGATTTTCTGCATCTGACTTTCTCCTCTATGGCGTCAAGCCGTTTGTCTAGATTGTTGATGGAAATCCTTAGCAGAAA
>JAEEGL011389530.1_pt1 | contig 10360 bp, 4 predicted proteins | sample 9134231 | NCBI WGS metagenome assembly JAEEGL01 (sample SAMN16246548, study PRJNA631951) | gut metagenome | biome: gut microbiome; feature: rumen; material: fiber-attached | host: Bos | place: Iran: Karaj | collected 2018-10
TATCAGAATTATCTGAGGAGGAAAAACATGAAAAAATTGATTTGTATGGTTTTGGCCCTGCTTATGGTCGGAGCGGTTGCGATGGGTTGCGCCGAGACGAACAATCCCCCGGGCGGCGACACTGGAACAAGACCGGTCGAAGGAAGTGAAGGGACGGTTGTGACTGATGATGTCACGACCGAAAAGATTCTCCCCGATCTGCCCGAAATGGATTATGACGGGCGTGAGTACAGGATACTTGCTTCCAACGTGTTTGGCTACAGAACGTGGGAGGATCTGTTCGTAGAGGCAGAGGGTGACACGCCGATCAGTCAGGGGGTTTTCAGAAGGAACCTGACTATCGAAGAAAGATATAAAGTTAAGATAACGATGCGCGAGGAGCAGTATCTGGACTACGAGAACATCATTAACCAGACTGCCGCCACCGGCGAGAGCATCGCGGACGTGTACGTTTCGCTCGGAGACAATATCCAGCGCCTTTACGGCCAGAACGTGTTTGCCAACCTTGCGGACATCGATTATCTTGAACTTGACAAGCCATGGTGGAACCAGGACGCCGTAAACTCGTTCAATATCAACGGATACATGCCGTTCGGCATCTGCAACCTGACCGTGAACGATTTCGGAACGGCCGGCGCCATCTATTTCAACAAGCGTCTGGCAACCGACTATAACGTCGGAAACATGTACGAGATCGTTGAAAACAAGGAATGGACGATGGCAAAGCTCCTTGAGCTGGCAAAGCCCCTGTACATCGATCTTGACAAGGACGGAGATCAGGGCCCGCTTGACCAGTACGGTCTTGTCGGTGACGACGGACTCGTCAACCACTTATTTATTTCTGGCGGCGGACGGTATGTTTCAAAAGACGATGATGGACTTCCTTACGATTCCTTCTATACACAAAGAAACGTAAATATGCTTCAGTACTTCCTTGAAGACATCCTGTTTGACAAACTGGTGACCTTTAACAGTTCGCAGTTCAAGATCGATGACGCGCCGTACAGCGGTGCTTATCAGAATACCATGTTCTCGGAGGGCAGAGCGCTCTTCAAGCAGGGACCCCTCAACGTGACCGAGGAATTCAGGGAAACCATGATCGACGATTTCGGAATCATTCCGTGCCCGATGTATGACGAAAATCAGAAGGACTACTATGCGCTTGCCCAGCCTTACGGAGGAAGCGTCATATCCATACCTTATTATGTCGAAGACGTTGATTTCGCGGCGATAATTCTCGAGGCTCTGGCCGCCGAATCTTATTATACTCTGGTGCCGGGCTTCTATGATGTCATTCTGAAAACCAAGAACACGCGTGACGACGAGTCTGCGGCAATGATTGACCTTATCCTGAAGAACAGAGTGTACGACCTTGGAATGTACTACAATTTTGCGGGATTCGCGATGAACACAGTCTTCCTTACCGGATGCCAGGAGTGGTACAGCGGGGTTGCTCAGACAAGCGATATCGCGTCGTACTATGCTAAATATGAATCACAGGTAGCAAAGGCTATAAGCAAATTGATCAAAGCAGTTGAAAAGTGGGGATATAAATAAATAATGAGAAAAAATTTCTTCTGGGGAACGGACACAAGCGCATTTCAGGTTGAGGGCGCATGGAACGAGGACGGCAAAGGCGAGAGCATATGGGATCGCTTCTGCCACGACAAAAGAGGCAATAAGGTATATCATAACGAGAACGCTGACGTCGCAATTGACCAGTACCACCGCTATAAAGAGGATATGAAGCTCCTCGGATCTTTCGGCGTGAACGCGCACCGCTTCTCGGTTGCGTGGACAAGGATCCTGCCGAACGGAACGGGCGAGATAAACAGGGCCGGCATACAGTACTACCACAACCTCATTGATGAGATGAAGAGCTACGGCGTCGAGCCGTTCCTGACAATGTATCACTGGGATCTTCCGCAGGCGCTTCAGGACAGAGGCGGCTGGGTTAACCCCGAATGCGTGGACTGGTGGCTCGAGTACGCAAACGTGCTTATAAGCGAGTTTGGGGGCAAGGTTAAAAACTGGATAACGTACAACGAGCCGTACGTTTTCATATTCGGCGGCTATTCTGCCGGACATTTTCCTCCGAACATTCAGTGCTACAAGACCGCCTGCCAGGCCGGTCATTATGCGATGAAAGCGCATTTTGAGACGGTAAAACTCATTCATGAGAAACTTCCGGGAGCAAAGGTAGGCATAGCGCTTGATATGGTGCCCAGAGTTCCGGCGACAGACAGGAAAGAGGATATTGACATCGTTCCTCTTGCAAACGACACTGCGTTCTACTGGTTCTACAACGTTATGGCGACCGGAGAATACCCTCCGCTTGCAGTAGAGGAATATAAGAAGCGCGGATATATGTTTGAGATCTCCGACTACGACCGCAAGCTGTTTAAGGAAAACCGCTGCGATTTTATCGGTATAAACTACTATTCCACAATGGCCGTCCAGTATACGGAGTCCGAGGGAATTGACGGATTCCATTATCTGCCTGTCGCAAGGGAGGATAAGCTTGGAATAATCGAGAGAGACCCCGAGGGGCTTCGCAACATCATCAGAAAGTGCTGGAAGGATACGAACGGCGAAATCCCGATCATAGTGACCGAAAACGGCTGCGGCGGGGATAACGATCATCTGGATGAGGACGGAAAGTGCCACGACGATTACCGCGTCGAATATCTTAAACAGCATACTCAGGTCGTAAAGGACTGCGTAAACGAGGGAATTGACATTAGGGGCTATTTCACCTGGAGTTTCTGGGATATTTTCGAGTGGTCGCTCGGTACCGGCGCCAGATACGGTCTGACATACGTTGACTACGACACGCAGGTAAGAACTCCTAAAGACAGCTTCTACTGGTACAAACAGTACATCAGGGATAACACAGTTGAATAAAACAGTTGCTTTAATAACCTCTTTTCTTCTTCTGACTGCAGTGCTCGTTTCCTGCTCCGCGGGAAACGGCATTGCGGGAGGAGGTACGGGAGAGACGGCTGCAGTTCCTGTAAGCACGGAAGAAACGGAGCCTGATACAACAGTGACGGAAGCGGTTACGACGGAGGATATTACTGAAAATATGACGCCGTACGAAAAAGAAATATTTCTGGCTCACAGACGGTCTGTCCTTTATGAGGGCAGCGATGAGATGAAAGCCGCGATCGCCGGGGTGGTCGACAGGGCAAAAAAAGGTGAACGGATAAGCCTTGTGACCTTCGGAGACTCGATAACGATGGGAGCCGGTGCGGCGCCCGGAAACGGCTGGTCCGATATCGTGTACCGCTGGTTTGAAGCTCTTGACGGTGATCCGGACAACGGAAACGTCGGGCTTACCAACGCGGGCATAGGTTCGACTGAGCTTGTGTACGGGGTGTCAAGAGTGTCGAGAGACGTTCTGTCCGCCGAACCGGATATTGTAATTGTCGATTTCGGAACGAACGACGTGGGTCTTCCGTACGCCCTTGAGGCTTACGAAGGGATACTTGCAAAACTCATTTCAAGGGGAATACCTGTCATTAACGGCAACGTCTGCCCCCGGAGCGGAGCGAACATTCAGAACGACCAGATTACGGTAAACAGGGCATACGGCGTGCCGCAGCTGAGCTTCAAATCGGCTTTCTTTGAGCTGTCTGCTGATTCGGAATTTGAAGATCTGCGTGCCGACAGCATCTGGTCCGCCGACACGGTTCATCCCACAGACGACGGTCATGCGCTTTATGCCGGAATGATCACGGACTACCTTGAAAAATATATATTAAATCCCGGAATCAAGGCGTCAAAGCTCTCTGGTACCCTTCCTCAGAGCGTAACGGCCAATTCCTACGCAGACGCCGAAATTATCGACGCCTCCGGGGAGAGCGGATACGTTTCTGTGAAAACGGGCGGCTGGACCGGCGATTTCAAAGCGAAAATGATGCAGATCTCAAGCCTCGGATGGCAGACGTCAGAGCCCGGATCGAAAATAACGTTCAGGGTAAGCGCGTCGGACTTTCATCTGATGATCTGCTGCAGCAAAAAGACCGCTTATGCCAACATATATGTTGACGGAATAAAGACTCAGCAGTACACATACGGATATTCTGAGACGAAGTGGATGACTATCCTTAACGTTTTCCACGGACTTGAAGCGACGGAACACATAGTGGAGATAGAAATGGTCGATTCGCCCAAGACGGACAGCGACTGGTTCGGAATCTGCGCTGTCGGTTTCGCCTCGGTAAGTTAGTTTTAATGTGCGAAAGCACAAATATTATTATTTTTCTTGAAGGAGAAAAGGAAATGAAAAAAATTATTTTAATGGTTATGGCTCTTATCATGGTTATGACGCTTGCCATAGGAGTCAGCGCAAAGGAGCTTGTTCTCATGTCTGGAGATACTCTTGACAATACATGGGCGGAACAGGCTCTTACGCTCGAGCAGGGCAAGGTGGGAAACGCGATTTGCGATACGTTTGACAGCATTGCGGCGTATGCAGCGCAACTTTGCTTCCATCAGGGTATTACAGACGGGGTTTATAATACAGTTGATATCAGCGAGTATATGAACAATCCTGACGCTTACCTTCACATGTGGGTCTACATCGAAGATATCGATGAAGCGCTTCTCGAAGGCGCTCAGAGTGTCATTCATTTCGGAAACGGAATGCTCGGCGGACCGCAGATCAACTTCGAGATCGGTCAGTATCTGAAAGACGGCTGGACAGAACTCAACATCAAGCTTTCGGACGGAGTAGCCGACGCCGGGTTCGACCCGACAAAAGTTGACGCCGGAAGATATGTTCAGTACGGTTACACAAACAAAGTCATGCTTGATGACGTTAAACTCGTTATTCCCGAGGAGGGCGAAGAAAATCCTGGTGTGACTCCCCCGACCGCTGACTACATCTCTGTAGCCGTTATCTGCGCGGTCGTCGCGGGCGCTGCGCTCATCTTTACAAAGAAGAAAGTTAAATAAAAGTTAAGAGAAAATAGCTCTGCGATCGATGTTTTCTTGCAGGGCTATTTTCCTGATGTTTAAAATCTGTATACGGAGTACTAAATGAAGTATTTACTTAGCGGAAAAGACTGGAAAGTCAAAGGGGATTACATGTCCTCGTTTATCTCTGCAACTGTCCCGGGCATTGTTCAGCAGGATCTTATTGACAATATGCTGACTACCGATTTCTGGTACGGGAACGGACCGGAGGACAAGTACGAAGCCTGTCAGCACGACTGGACATACATACGCGGACTGTATCTGAACGAATCATGGAAGAACAAAAGGCTGACCCTTGTCTTTGAGTCGGTCGATTTCACATGCAAAATATATGTAAACGACCGTCTTGTCGGGGAAAACAACGGCGAATATCTGATGTTTTTTGTCGATATAACCGACGCGGCCGTCGTTCCCGGGAACAATGTTATACGCGTTGAGATAGAAAAGATGCCGCCTGAGCTTCTGCCTCTGCTTATAAAGTCGGACGGACCTGAAAGCGGCGTTAATTCGAAGAATTTCGAATACTGGTTCGTTACCGCAATGAATAAAACGCGCCAGCGTCTGTGCGGACTTAAAAGCATTGCGACTTACAGCTACGACTGGAGCTCAAATCTGTACACGCTCGGTATACAGAAGGACGTGCGGCTTATCGGAACGAACGACGTCAGGATCGACTGGCTGAAGTACAGCTATTCGTTTTCGGATGATTATAAAAAAGCCGTGGTTGGAATTGAGGCTGAGGTAAACGCTTTTGCCGATACCCTGGCTGATTTCCGTTTTGTTCTCACCGGCCCCGACGGAAAAGAATATACAGCCTTGAGCGTTGCGGAACTGAAAAAGGGGACAGGGTTTGCGTCTGCAGAGATAACTGTCGAAAATCCAGATCTCTGGTGGCCCGCCGGTCACGGAGGGCATCCGCTTTACGGCGTAAAAGTGCAGGCTGTAATAAACGGAAAGTTGTCTGACGAAAGGACTGAAAAGATCGGTCTGCGCGAGGTTGTATGGGGACAGTGCGAGGGACTTCCTGCGGATTTTATTCATCCGTTCGCGCTTCATATAAACGGCAGGCTCATCAGAACTTTCGGTTCCTGCATGGTAACTATCGATGCGTTTAAGGGCCACGAAGGCAGGGCAATGCAGGAATATCTTGCCGAGCTCGCTCTGAAAGGGAATATGAACGTCATACGCGTTCACGGCGGCCAGTCGTATTACTACAATTTCTTCCACGATTACTGCGACGAACACGGGCTTATGCTCATTATGGATATGCCGTTCGGCAACTGCGTGCCCGAGGATCTTCCGGGAATGTACGATATGTACAGGGCGACCGTCTCCAATTTTATCAGGCAGCTGCGCCGTCACCCGTGCATTATAGAGTGGACGGGAGGCAACGAGATGGGCTGGTATACGGATCCCAAAATGATCCACCCGGCACTTCAGGTAATGCTCGACGCCGCGAAGGAATGCGATCCGCAGAGACTGTTCAGAAGCACCTGTCCGATAGTCGGGAGCCGTCACGGTCATTACGACTACAATCCGGACAATCACTACGAAGAGTACGACGCGATGCTGACCGACAACGTCAACAACGCTCCGATGCAGAGAAACGGCGAGTTCTCGTGCAGTACTCCGGGAAACATTGAACTTTGGAGAAAATACATTCCGCCGGTTGACCGCTTCCCGCTTGATCAGGAAAACGATGACCTGATACGCAAGAACGTGTTCCATTCCATAAATCCCGAAATGTGGATGAATCTTCCGATGATCGAACGGATGTTCGGAAAAATTGACAATCTGGATGACACGCTTCGGGCCGGGCAGTATATGTCCGGAGAAGGGCTGCGCTACGCGATGGACAGCTTCAGGCGCCGCGGAAAGAAATTCAGCGGGTTCAGCACGTGGGGATACAACGAGCCTGCTCCGAACGGTGCCGGGTGCGGATTAGTCAATTATCAGGGTCAGGTCCATACAAATTATTATATGACAAAAGAGGCTATGGCCCCGCTGTCCATTTCGCTCAAAACAGAATCCATATTCTACAATTCGACAGACAGTTCCTTCGCCGACGTTTACGTAACTTCCGACCTTCCGGATATCGAGTTCAATCTCAGATGGAAGTGGACGCTTCGCGACAGAAGAGGAAGAATCATCCGTACAAACAGCGGCGTACTTCCGGAAATCGGATCGGTTGAGTCTGTAAAGGTTGATACTTTTAAGATTAATCCGCCTATCGAAATGAAGCTTGGCCCTGTTTTCGCAGAATTAAAACTGGAGAAAAACGGGAAAATCGTAAGCGAGAGGGTACAGTTCTTTGCAATGAAGGGTGTGACCGCCCCGCTCGGAGGTCTTATCAGAAAGAACACGCCTGACACTGATTTCTTCATTCCGTATACGATGACGGGTCAGTGCGGCGGAGGCTTCAGACAGACAGAGCTTGAGGTCGTTTCTGTAATGCGGACACCGAAAAAATGTGTTTACAGGATCCGCAACACAGGAGAGCAGACAGCTCTGTGCTGTATGATAAAGCCGTATGCAAAGCATATTCCGATGCTTTTTGTCGAAAACAACTTTGTGTCTGTTCCCTCGTCTGAGGAAAGGGAGATCACACTGGAATCCTTCTGCGACGATCTGACCGGAGTCGGGATCACTGTCGAAGCCTTCAATACGCCGGAATATACCTTTATTCCTGACGAAACTGTTGCAATTATCGGTCGCATGGACGATACTTCCGAGGAGTTTGCCGACATCGGAAAAAATAAGGTTGAAATAAAAGGCAAAAAGGCCGACAGCTCCGAAATCGGATATATTTGCGATGAGAGGACGGAAATTCTGTTTGATGCCGAAGAAGGGGATTGCCGTTTGGAACTCGGTATAACCGACTGTTCTCCGGAAGGGACCGAGATCGAAATAAACCTGAACGGCAGTATACAGAGCATTTCTTTTAAAAAGGGATACGGCCTGAAAAAGAAAGACAAATATATGCTTTGCAGACCGGAAAGAAAGGAAATTTCTTTCGGGAAAGCCCTCTGCAGCGGAAGAAACAGCCTGATAATAAATGTTGTTTCAGGGTGGTTCGCCTGGGACGGTATGTTAATAAAGCGCTGATTAACGGTATATGATATGAAAAAAACAATTGCATTTATAATCGCCGTGCTTATGATTGTTGCGGCATGTTCGTGCGCAAAGCCGGTGTCTCCCGATATTACGACCGATGCGGGGTCAGAAGGAACGGGCGTCAATCCGCACGAAACCACCGAGCATACAATAAAGTATAAAAAGGGAAGAGAAACCGCTTCCGGGCGTGCACCGGCGACGCAGACGGCCGAGACTGGCGAAATGGTCGAAATATCCAAGAACACTTTTTCGGAATACGAGATGAGTTTTGTGGAATGGACGGACGGAGAGACCACCTACCAGCAGGGCGAAATAATCGAAATGCCGGACAGGGATCTCGAGCTTACAGCCGTCTGGGAAAAAGGCGGAAGCACAATGCTCATCGAAGACTGCTCGAACAACACCGGATGGTGGGGCACGTACGCGATTACTCACGGAAGCGACAGTGACGGAAGGCAATGGAACGGAACAAGCGGTAATGACGTTCTGATTTTCTGCAACGTTTATGATACGCCGATCAACGTTTCAAGGTTTGAAAAGGACGGCTATCTGCATCTGACTCTCTGGGTCGAAAACGCCGACATGCTTGTGACCAACACTTCGTCAAGCGGGATGTTTCAGTTTTACGATCAGGCAGGCGACGCCGTTTCGTGGTCAATCTCAGACGTCGAACTGAAAAACGGATGGAACGATATAGCGATAAGGATGTTCGAGAGCTCCGGCAATGCAGATCTTACGAACATTTCAAGCTTCAGACTGTATCAGTATGTAAACGGTCAGACGGAAATACGCATGGGTGCCTACGAGCTCTGGATGCCTGACAACTCCAAGACGCTGAACTTCCTTGGAGGCGGCGCCGACTATCTGATGGGCGAAAACCGTGAAATGAACCTGACGGTCGCTGTAGGAAGTGAAATAACTCTTCCCAAAAATCTCTGGGTTAGGGACGGCTACGATTTTGCAGGCTGGACAGACGGAGAGAAAACGTATCAAGAGGGCGAGAAATACAAAGTGACAAAGGACAGTATGTCACTTAAAGCTAAATGGAAAGCGAAGGAAACGCGCATGCTTAAATATGTATATTCTGATAAGACCGTTGATTACGATTCATACGACGGCGAAAGGATAATTCTTCCAGCCGATGCCTCAAAACCCGGTTTTTCATTTACCGGATGGGAGATAGGCGGCAGGGAGTATCCTCCCGGAACAACCTATATAATGGAAAACAAAAACGTGACCGCAAACGCCGTCTTCAGGGAAATAAGCGATTACGCCCTTCTTTCTGGCGCGCTCGGAGCGTGGGAACTGAATTCGGGAGGCAGCGCTGGATACGTTCCGTCGGCTACGGGAGGAGCTGATCTTGAATCCAAATGGACCGTGTGGCTGAACAGCGACACGTTCGGAAGAGTTGCCGATTTCTCGATTTCCGGTTCATATCTGCGCGCAATGCAGTCCGGGATTGATCTCGGCAGTTCGTTTACGGTATCGGCATGGGTCAACGCTCCTGTCAGAGAAAAGCAAGACAGAGTCATAGTTTCGCAGAGCGGCGGAAAGACTGACAAGAGCACCGATGAGCTCAGACTTTTCAGCGCCGACGACAATACCGGATGGTGGGGAATGGGCCCCATAAATATCGGGACGGAGACCAAGCCTAAGGAGGGCAAGGCCTATCTTGAGGCTACAGGGAACGATCTTATCGTTTTCTGCTGCACTCCCGAGGTCGATCTTTCAAAATACGTTGACAACAACGGAAGTCTGCGTTTGTGGATATATGTAGACAACGCTGCCTGCCTTGACACCGCGCGCGGGGGAGCGATAAACCTTTCGAGCGACGGCGGCCAGGGAACGCAGTCTGCCACGTGGAACGTTACCGACCTCAAAACCGGATGGAACGAAGTGGTGATCCCGCTGAACGACGCTCAGGTTACCGCCGGCAATCCTGTAAAGCCTAACGCGATAAACTATTTCAGATACTACCAGTATCTCGTTGATGAAACGGTGCTTGGTGTGGACGCCATGTATATTTTCAGCGAAAGCGTCTCTACTGAGGGCGGCTGGTCGCTGTACGCGGACGGGAAGACCGGTCAGCTCGGATTCGAGATGGACGGTCTGAGCGGAATCCAGCTGTCAGGGAAAAACGTAGTCGACGGCAAGTGGCATCAGGTCGGTGTGACGCTTGAAAACGGAACGCTTACGTATTACGTTGACAAAGAAGCGGTTAAGACGCTGACGGTTAAGGGAACGCCGAGAAAATCATCGGATGATA
>JAEEGL011776634.1_pt1 | contig 10360 bp, 13 predicted proteins | sample 9134231 | NCBI WGS metagenome assembly JAEEGL01 (sample SAMN16246548, study PRJNA631951) | gut metagenome | biome: gut microbiome; feature: rumen; material: fiber-attached | host: Bos | place: Iran: Karaj | collected 2018-10
CCTCTGGAGCTTGGCTCCCTTGCCCTTGTAGACTGGGAATCCGGCGCCAGTGATCTTTACTCCGAGGTCGAAGTCGATGAGGTCGTACTTGCGGGCGAGTTCCCAATGCGGGAGTGCGCCTTCGGGAAGCACCACCTCGGCGGGACCGCCTTCCTTGACCACCAGGTTGTCCGCGGCGCTCTTGCCTTCCGGAACGAGTTCATATGGAAGGTTGGGAAGAAGCACCAGCTGATCCTGAAGATCCTTCGCGGCCTGATCGCCACGGGCGAGGAGTTCTGCGCTGCGGGCCTTGAGCTCAGCCACCGCTGCCTTGGCAGCCTCGGCTTCCGCTTTGAGACCCTGTTTCATGAGGGCGCCGATTTCGGCGGCGCGCTTTTTCTGCTCCGCGAGCAGGGCGTCGCTCTGCTGCTGCAGGCTGCGGCGCTCGACGTCGAGCTCCAACACCTTGGAGACGATCTCCTCGGCGTCGAAGTTCTTTACCTTTAAACGCGAAACGACCCACTGAGGGTCGTCGCGCAATGTTTTGAGTGTCAGCATAATTGACCCTTGAGATTAGTTCTCGAAAGGAAGTACTGATACGTAGGACTTGTCTTCCTTCTTACGTTTGAAGACAACGGTGCCGTCGATAAGAGCATAGAGGGTGTGATCCTTGCCCATGCCGACGTTGCGGTCCGGATAGTGGACGGTGCCGCGCTGGCGGACGATGATGTTACCGGCCTTTACGGCTTCTCCACCGAACTTCTTGAGGCCCAGTCGTTTGCTGTGGCTGTCACGACCGTTCTTGGAACTTGATTGACCTTTCTTGTGTGCCATAGTGCTTAAGCGATTGAGTCGATTTTAATCTTGGAAAGTTTCTGGCGGTGACCATTGAGTGTCTGGAAGCCCTTGTGGGCAATCTTCTTGAAGACAATGACTTTGTCCGCCCTGGCGGAGTCGTCCAGGACCGTGGCCTTTACGACCGCGCCCTTGACGTAGGGAGTACCGACTTTGACCTTGCCCTCGTTGTCCACGAGAAGCACCTTGTCAAACTCTACGCTGGCATCTTTGGCCTGAGGAAGGCGCTGCACGAAAATCTCGTTTCCGGCTTCGACCTTGAACTGCTGGCCTGCAATTTCTACGATTGCGTACATAAACAAAAAACTTTTTACAGTTTTTGACCGGAGGCGTCCGCCCCGTGGCGGCTCTTGGCTGGCCCCTGCGGCCTTCAATAATAATTGGGCTGCAAAAGTAGTAAAAAAATGATTATCAGCAAAAATTTATTTATAAATTTGCGAAGCAACAAAAATGTTTCCCCATGGACGGAGCCTTTATCTACAACAAGCATGTCACCGGCAAGCACAACATCGGCCGGAAAAGCGAAGGCATGGCGCTGGCCAATCTGCTCGCGGGCGGCGAGAACGTAGTTCTGTGGGAGCCTCCCAAGACAGGAAAGATGTCGCTGGTGCAGCAGACCCTTTACAACATGCGCATCGGGGGCGACGCCTTCTCGGTGGCCGAATTCTCCCTGCTCGGCGTACGGAGCCGCGAGGCGTTCATGCTCCGCATGGGCAGCACGGTGCTGCGGCTCCACTGCACGACGCCCGAAGAGTTCGCGGACGCGGTGGCGTCGTACCTGGAAGGCACCCATTTCGTCTTCGATCCGAGACTCTTCGCCTCCGAAGACACAGTCCTTTCCCTTTCCTGGGACAGCGACCAGCGGGACCTGGAAGCAATACTCACGCTCCCCCTTCGCATCGCAAGGGCCACCGGACGCCGTTGCTTCGTGATTATCAGCGAATTCCAGGATCTCGCCCTCTTCGACGAAGGGGAGCAGATTCTCCGGGCGTTCGACTCGGTTCTCGGGGCCTTCTCCCCGGAAGAAAAGAGGCTCTGCTCCTTCATCCTTTCCGGCTCGCAGGTGAATGCCATGAAGGAGATTTTCGGCCGTCCCGGACTCTTCCGCCGCGGCTTTGAGCATCTGCCCATAGGCCCCGTGGACACCAGGGAGATAATCGATTATGTGGTAAAGGGTTTCCTCGTCAGCGGAAAGGTTATCGAAAGGGACCTGCTGCTTGGAGTCTGCAAACTTTTCCGGCAGAATATCTGGTACATCAACCACTTCTCCGCCATCTGCGATTCGCTGAGCAAGGGTTATATCATCGAGGCCACTCTGCTTGAGGCGCTGGATATGCTCATTTCCATTCACGAACCGCGTTTCGTTGCCATCATGGAGGGACTGACCTCCTATCAGGCTTCGCTCCTGAAGGCCATTCTGGAAGGGCACCAGAAGTTCTCGTCGGCCGAAGTCATAGGCCGCTACGGTCTCAACTCTTCCGCCAATGTGAAGAGGCTCAAGGAAGCGCTCTGCAAAAAAGAGATCATCACCTTCGAGGAAAGCGACGAGCACCCGGTCCTTCTGGACCCCCTCTTCGAGTATTGGGCTAAAAAGTATTATTTCGGTATAAATGAATAGGATAGCAGTTCTCACAGGCGCCGGAGTGAGCGCCGAATCCGGTCTGGGGACCTACCGCGACAACGGCGGTCTCTGGGACAATTACGACCCTATGGAAGTGGCGTCCGCGGAAGGATGGGCCCGCAATCCCGGCAAGGTGCTGGACTTCTACAACATGCAGCGCCGCAATCTCGAAAGAGTGCAGCCCAACGAGGCCCACAGGCTCATCGCCGAGCTGGAAAAGAAATACCGCGTGGACGTGATCACCCAGAATGTGGACAATCTGCACGAAAGGGCCGGCAGCACGCATGTCCTGCATCTGCACGGAGAGGTTACCAAGGTGCGTCCGGAGAATTCCTATAACGACTACGACGGTTTTTCCGAGAAGCAGGTCTTCGACGTGGGCTACGGGGAGGTTTCCCTGGGCGACAAGGCCCCCAACGGGGCTCAGCTCCGCCCGCACATAGTCTTTTTCGGCGAGGCCGTTCCCAAGCTGATGGAGGCGATAGACCTGGTGGCCAAGGCCGACATCGTACTAATCGTGGGCACTTCGCTCAGCGTCTACCCTGCCGCCAGCCTCTACCGCTACGCGCGGTCCGAGGCCCCCATCTGGCTCATCGATCCGAAACCCCTCGCCTTCCACGACCCGCGCATACAGCAGATCGAGAAAGTGGCCACGGAGGGGATGAGGGAGTTCTGCGAAAAACTCGGCCGCAGCTAGCGCCTAACTTTGCTGATATGAAAAGAGACTATTTCGAAAAGGCCGATGTCGCGGTGACGGTGTGCGACCGCGACGGCGTGATTCTGGATATGAACGACAAGTCCCGCCGCACCTTCCTCAAACCGGGACAGCCGGGCATCATCGGGCAGAACGTGCTGGACTGCCATCCCGAGCCCGCTCGCAGCCAACTTGCGGATATGCTCGCCAATCCCCGCACCAACATCTACACGGTGGAAAAGGAAGGCCTCAAAAAGCTCATCGTTCAAACACCATGGTACGACGGCGACGCCTACGCAGGCTATATGGAACTCTCTATTGTCCTGCCGAAGGAGATTCCGAACAGAGTGAGAAAGCCGAAAGAATAGCATCTCTGCAATGAGCAAACTCGGTTCCTTTTGTGCCATAGACTTTGAGACCGCGAACGAATGCCCGTCCAGCGTGTGCAGCGTGGGCATTGTCATCGTTCGTAATGACGTAATCGAGGACTCGTTCTATAGCCTCATCCATCCTGAACCCGAGTACTACCAATGGTTCTGCCAGCAGGTTCACGGGCTCAGCGAGGAGGATACTGACAGTGCTCCGGTTTTTCTTTATGTCTGGGAGAAAATCGCCCCGAAGATTGAAGGACTGCCGCTGGTGGCGCATAACAGCCGCTTCGACGAAGGATGCCTCAAGGCCGTCTTCAGGGTTTACCAGATGGATTATCCAGATTACGTATTCTACGACACTCTGGCCGCATCCCGCAGGCACTTCGGCAGCAGCCTGCCCAACCACCAGCTCCAAACCGTCGCCGCCGCCTGCGGCTACGACCTCACCAACCATCACCACGCCCTCGCAGATGCCGAGGCGTGTGCGCATATTGCTATCAAACTGCTATAAAAACCTCACCCCCACCCTCAGATAGGGCACGGGTCTGTAGCCGCGCACCCAGTCGCAGAGGGCTTCGCCGTAGCCGTAGTTGAACTGGGCAAAGAGACTGCAGGGGCCGAGGCTGTAAGCGGCCGAGGCCTCCAGGTTGCAGTCGAACGGAGCGAATACCGGCGTAGCCTTGAGACTCAGTTCGAACCGATCGCGGCGATAGCCGATGGTGAAGTCGGCATAGCCGAGATAACGCCAGAACACTTCCTGAGTCAGTTCTTCGTCGTACCAGCCAAAGCCGGCGCGCAGCTGGGTTTTAAATATTAGACCGTTCTCCAGAAAGGCCCCGTATTCTCCGAAGACATAGTTCACGGAGCGGCTGAATGTGTCGGCCGCAGTGCCTCGCATCGGACGTCCGTTGGAACGGTGCTCGAGGCCAAAAAGCAAACGGTCGCGCTGCAGCGGGACGTTAAGGTAGAAGCCGGGGATGTAGCTGTTGTCTTTGAATGGGGACGACTCGTCGAAAAAGTCCCAGACGGAGATCTGCGTGTAGCCAAAATGGGCATTGAGTCCCTCGCGGCCGGCGATGTCCTTCCACACCGGAATCCCCACGCTGAACTGGAACTTGACGTCGGAGGTGGTTTTGTCCACAGGGCCATGCAACGGTATGCCGCCGATGAAATAGAGCGGACGGAACGATTCCAAGACTTGCGCCCCGAGCGGGAGCGCAAGTGCTATGGAAAGGATTGCCGCAACGCAAAATCTGCGCATGGAGAATTATTTTTCCTTCGGATGAATCTTCTTGTATAGCTTCACGCCGGTAATCAGAGCGCCGAGGTCGCCCTTGCCGATGAATGTGGCGGAAAGATAACGGCCACGATCCACGCTGAACTCAAGCATCTTGGAGATGAGGGGCTTGCGGAAGGTGATGGTCACGGGCTCCATCTTTTCTTCATGGGGCCATGCCACTGAGAGGCAGCCCGGCATCTGGATGGAAGTGCCAAGTTCAGTTTTGTAGAGGGCCTTCATCTGCTCGAAGGACTCGAGGGTCTCGGCCAGGGAGTTGCCAAGATAGACGAAGAGTTCGGATACCGGGTCGATGTTGAGCTGGAAGAGGTCGTCACCGATACCGACAGTGCCAACGGAAAGATAGTAGTGCTTTTCCTCCCCTACCGGCATCACGAAGACTTCGAGTTCCACAGCTCCGTCGTTAACCTCCACCTGGGAGATTTCGAGCCTCTGGGGAATCTTCTTAGTCTGGCCGAAAGCGGCTATTGTCATGAGCGCAGCAAGTGCGCATACGAGGATACGTTTCATATGGCTTAGAACTTATAGCTTAACGAAAGACCTGCGGTGGGCTGGAGATTGTTGCCCTGAATCGGAGTAAAGGAGATCACCGGAGCCAGATGAAGGTTCTGGTAGTACTGGTTCTTTACCTTTGCCACACGGCTGGCATCGATGCTGGACCAGATTGCAAGGCCGAGGCTCGCTGCTCCGGAGATGGCAAGAGTCAACATCTCTTTTTTGGCGGCATTCCAGTCGCTGAAATCATAATTGCCTTCGGAATCCTTAACCAGTAGTTCTACAAGATTCTCGAGGCTATCCTCGGCAATATTGTTGATAACCAAATTTCCACCAAGGAAAAGCAGACCGCGAACGGGTTCTCCCATTACCAGCTGGCTGCTGCCGGGGACGAAGAACGAAAGAGCGGAGGCCCAACCAGGCCTGTAGGGATCGACATCCTGAGCTGTGTAATTCTTGTAGTTATACACTTCCTTGAGCTCTTTGTACTTGATTTGGGCGTTTGCAGAGACGGCCGCAACAATTGTAAGAGCGATAACGATTAGAATGCGTTTCATATTAATGGTAGTTTTGGTTTTTCTGTGTATGATTGCAAATATAGCGAATTCTGCCGGTCAAGCGTTGTTAACCGGTAATTATTTAGCCGGTTAATAACGAAAAGGGGGTGTTTTCGTTGTTAGTCGGTAATTTTTTTGCCGGTTAACAACACCCGGAGGATTAAAAGGTGGGATTTGGAAGATGTGGACGTGGGATTTGGCCGCCGGGGGAGTCCACATCCCTGGACGCTTGCCGCGGGGCCCTAGCAAAGCAAGGACTGAAGGTCCGACCTCCGGTCGGGATTTTTTGCTCCGAGGCCATCTGGAAAGCGAGCTTTCCGAGTGGCCTCGAGGCAAAAAAGGGCCGCACGATGCTTCGTGCGGCCTTCAGTCCTTGCTTTGCGGAGGAAGAGGGATTCGAAAATAAAATTCAATCGGCTTTAGAAACCCTTGTTTTAGCGATTTGTATTGCGTGTTTTTTCAAGCAAAGTCAAATATCTTTATCGAAATTTGGGATATTTTTGGGATATTTTTTACCTTTGCGGAGAGAACACAATATGAAACTGAAACGCACATTTTCATTCCGGCTCTTTGCATACGGCAAGGACACTAAAAGGTATCAAATCCGTTTAAGGGTAACCTTTAACTGCAATCGCATGGATTACTCCACGGGATGCCAGGTATCGTCTCCCGACTGGTGGGATGAGGCAACGGAATTGGTGAAGCCCGGTTATGTAGGCCCCAAGCACGAAACGGCTCATAGCATCAATAATGAACTCCGGACCATTAAAGATCAGATGGACCTGGTTTTCAAGTACTTCGAGGTGAACGAAATTATTCCTACTCCCTCAGAAGTAAACAAGAAATATAAGGAGCGCATGTCCGGTATAGCTCCCCGGAAGCCTGAACCGGAGCCCAAAAAGCGAGAAGTCAAACCAAAAGAATTATCCCTTTGGGATTGCTTCGACTTGTTCTGTTCGGAAGCCGGAGAAAAGAATGCCTGGACTCCGGCTACTTTCGAGAAGATGAATGCGCTGAAGGTCGACCTTATCGCTTTCCGGAAGAATCTTTCTTTCTCCACCCTTACCGATTCCACTCTGACTGCATTCGTTGTGTATCTGAGGGACAGCAAGGCATTGCGGACACCAAGGAAAAAGAAGGGAGAGAGGAAGGAGTACGATCACGAAGACGTTACCGGACTGAAGAATTCAACAATAGATAAGAAGTTGGGATATTTGCGTTGGTTCCTGAATTGGGCGACGGATAAAGGATTGAATACCAATACGGCCTATAAGTCTTTCAGGCCCACATTGAAGCAGACGCAAAAGAAGGTGATCTTCCTTACAAAAGATGAGATAGCCAGGATTCGCTCGCTTGAGTTGAACGGGCGCAATGTGTACCTTGATCCGGTCAGAGATGTATTCCTTTTCTGCTGCTTCTCTGGCCTACGGCATTCAGATGCCAATAACCTCCGGCGCAGTGATATCAAGGACGACCACCTTGAAGTTACAACTGTTAAAACCGCAGATAGCATCTCGATAGAACTCAATGATATTACCAGGGCTATCCTTGATAAATACAAGGATGTTCCGTTCAAGGACGGCAAGGCTCTTCCGAACCTGACCAACCAGGGGATGAACAGGGACGTCAAGGAACTATGCAGACTGGCTGGCATCGATGAGGAAATACGCATCACCACTTATAAAGGAAGCACCCGTACGGATGAGGTTTTTCCAAAGTGGGCGAAGGTCGGAACTCATACCGGCCGCCGTACATTCATCGTCAACGCCCTCTCCCTTGGAATCTCGCCGAGCATAGTCATGAAATGGACTGGCCATAGTGACTACAAGGCTATGAAACCATATATCGACATAGTCGATTCTGCCAAGGCTGAGTCTATGACCAGGTTCAATAATTTGTTGTAGAGCCTTTGCTACCTTGCGGAACTTTCATTAAATTTGTTACCCAACGAAGAACGTACTTATGCAAAGAATCAGAATATTCATCAGCAGCGTCCAGAGCGAGTTCGCCCGGGAAAGGGCAATGCTGAATCAATACATAAGGACAGATGCATTGCTGGGAAAATTTTTCGAGACCTTCATCTTTGAAGATGCCCCTGCCAGTGAGTCATCCCCGCAGCAGGTATACCTTAAAGAGGTGGAGATGTCCGACATCTATCTGGGCCTCTATGGGAATCAATACGGATACGAAGATTCTGAAGGTGTTTCTCCTACCGAGCGTGAGTACGACCGTGCTGCAGAACTCCACAAATCCCGCCTCATATTTATAAAGAGCATGAACGAGCGGGACCGTGATCCAAAGGAAGCGGCCCTGATAAAGAAAGTGGAACGGGATATAGTGCGGAAGACATTTGTTGATGCGGAAGAATTAAGGACTGCAGTCTATGCAGCCTTAGTCCGCTATCTGGAAGAAAAGGAATACATACGTTGGCAGCCGTTCGATGCCGCCTTTGATACAAAGGCCACACTTGAAGATATCGACGAAGAAAAAATAGCGGCCTTCATTCGAAGCGCCAAAATCAAGCGAGGTTTTCCTCTTCCGTTGGATGCCACACCAACAGAGGTCCTCACCCATTTGTCATTGATGGACGACAAGGGACGTATCGCCAACGCTGCCATTCTCCTATTCGGTAAACGCCCGCAGCGATTCTTCATTACGTCTGAGGTGAAATGCGTTCAGTTCTACGGAAACGTAGTTGAGAAGCCACTGCCATCTTACCAGATTTATCGTGGCACTGTTTTCGAGATGATTGATCAGGCGACCTCGTTTGTTATGAGCCGAATTGACAACTGGACTGGTACACGGGCGAAAGGAGAAACGGCAGAAGTCCCAACCGAGTATGAGTTGCCGTATGATGCTGTTAAGGAGGCTATCGTGAACGCTGTATGCCACCGCGATTATACAAGCAATGCGAGCGTACAGGTTATGCTGTTCCGCAATCGGCTTGAAGTATGGAATCCAGGTCAGCTCCCGTACGGTTTAACTGTCCAGAAATTACTTGAACCACATAAGTCTCTCCCTGCAAATCCACTTTTGGCAGATCCGATGTTCTGGACCGGTTACATCGAGAAAGTTGGCACAGGCACAGAAGACATTGTTAATCTGTGTAAAGAAAGGGGCCTAAAGACTCCAGAATATCATCAGGAAGAAGATTTCCGCGTGATTATCTGGCGGAAAGCGAAGCCTGGATCGGCACAGAGTGATCCAAATCTGATCCAAATCGATCCAAATCGATCCAAATCTGATCCAAATCATTTATTGAATAGTGCTTTTGTAGAAAAAGTATTCCTTTTGATTAAAGAAGACCATCGCATATCACGTAAAACAATCGCCGAGAGATTAAATACAAGCGAGCGGAAAGTGCGTCAAGCGATAGATCTCCTTCGGAATACTAAAATCCGAAGAGTGGGCACAACGCGAGGCGAGTGGGAAATAATTGAAGAATAATTTTTAGACTAGCAAAACAGGCAAGCCAATCAACTTGCCTGTTTTGTTTTAATTATCGGCCGAACCTTAAGGCCATAGCAATCTGCTATCTTGAAGATATAGTTAATAGCTATGTCGTCAACGCGAAACCAGCGGTTGACGCCGGTGTAGTTGAGGCCGAGCTTCTCGGCAACATCTTTCCTGGAAATACCATACATGCTGAACGCGACCCGCAGGAAGGCGAGGCGCGTAAGGCCGTTCTGGCCGACAAGCGACTCGATGTCCAGGACCAGGGGAGACGTTGACGCCTCCTCCTTCTCAAGAGCGAAAGTAAGGTCACAGCCCAGTTCGGCCGCCGCTGCCTGCGCAACCGACAGGCGCATATCATCCCTTTGAAAATAGATGAACAGGTTCTGAGGAGACATGCCCATCCGGCGTGCCAGCTCGCGCTTGGACACTCCTTTCACAGCCAGAAGGCTCTCGATGAACTGCAATCTTTTCTCAGTTTTCTCCATTTGGATTTGCAAAATAGCCAAATAATACTTTTATTTGCATCACTATTATTTGACTATTATAAGCCTATTACTTTACAAAGGTAAACATAAAAATGATAATAACAAACAAAAACTACAAATAACAATCAAAAACGCACGACAATGAACCCCCGCAACCAACAAGAAGCCCCGGTCGAAGTATCCGACCTGATGCAGAAACCAGTCTGCATGATGTCCGGCGAAGAGCTTTGCATCCTTGCCCGGTACGCCAACTCTTCCTCCCCCAATTCGCCTTCCTCTTCTGGAGAAGACGGGCAGACCTCCGTCATAGGGATAAAGGACCTCGCCGCCTTCATCGGCTGCTCCGAGAGCACCATCTACTCCATTAAAAAACAGGGAGTCCTCGACCCGGCAATAGTCGCCCAGGTGGGACGCAAAATTGTCTTCAACGCCCCGCTTGCGCGGGACCTTGCCAACGCTTTCCAGCAGCAGCAACGGGACCTCAGGAGTGAGAAATAAATAAGGTAGCGAGTTAGTGTTTTTGGGTTCCAAAAACCAGGGCGGTCGCCCC
>JAEEGL012319783.1_pt1 | contig 10360 bp, 14 predicted proteins | sample 9134231 | NCBI WGS metagenome assembly JAEEGL01 (sample SAMN16246548, study PRJNA631951) | gut metagenome | biome: gut microbiome; feature: rumen; material: fiber-attached | host: Bos | place: Iran: Karaj | collected 2018-10
AAGAACTTATCAACCTAATAAAAGAAAAAGAAAAGTTACTCATGGTTTTAGAGCAAGAATGGCTACAAAGAATGGTAGAAAAGTTTTAGCTCGTAGACGTAAAAAGGGCAGAAAGCAATTAACTGTTTAATTTAATATTTATAAATTGACATAACTAGTACTATCAGAACAATTTAAATTCATGATAGTACTTTTTTTTGTTAATTGGTATTTATATGAAAAAAGAATATCGCGTAAAAGAAAATAAAGAAATAGAATTAATACTAAAAAATAAGGTATTTAAATCAAATAAATATTTTTCAGTATATAAAAGAACAAATAAAGAAACCAGTCATTTTAGATATGCGATTAGTGTAGGAAAGAAAATTGGTAAAGCTGTAATTAGAAATAAATTCAAAAGAAAGATTACAGCAGCTTTATCAAATTTAAATATTAAATTAGATGATAATGTTGACGTATTTATCATAGCTAAGCCAGCTATATGTGATATTGACTATAATATTATATATAAGGAATTAGCATATTTATTTAAAAAATTAAATTTATTACAAGGAGAAAATGATGAATAAATTTTTATCTAAGCATAAATATAAATTTATTTTAGCATTTGTAATAGTTGTTGCCTTAATTACATTATCAAGCTGCCGTGTCAGTGCACAAACATGGTATTCAAAGATTTATACTACTTATCCTCAGGATTGGAGTGATCTTTGGAACGGTGAAGGTGGCGGATTCTGGGGTTCATTATGGGGATGGCCAATTAATTTATTAAGCTGGCCAGTAGCATGGATTTGTTCAAATATTGGACGTGGTCTTGGTGAATCATTCTTCTGGGGTATATTCTTTACTACTATTATTGTTAGAACATTAGCATGGCCTATTTATTCTAAGCAAAATGGTATGAGCTTAAAGATGCAGCTAATGCAACCAGAAATTGCTAAGATTCAAAGAAAATATCAAGGTAGACAAGATCCTAGATCTCAACAAATGCAGCAACAGGAGATGATGAAGCTTTATAAGAAATATAAGGTTAATCCATTGGGCTGCTTCGGAACAATGATTCTTCAGTTCCCAATATTCATGGCAATGTATGAGGTTGTACAAAGAGTTAATGCTCTTGGTTCAACAAAGGTTTCAGGTGCAGTTACAACTACATATCAAGGTTCATTCGCCCTTGCAGATACAAAAGTATTTGGATTCTTTGAGATGAACACATCATTCTTCAATGCATCAAGTGCTTGGGATAAGGTATTCGCTGCTGTTATAGCTATATTATTCGTTGTTACAACAATACTACAACAAAAGCTTGGTCAGCGTCCACCTAAGTATCAAAAGCAAAGACCACAGGATAAGAACAATAAGCAACAAGCAAATCAAATGAAGTGGGTTATGATAATAATGAATGTTGTATTCGGCTTCATGGCATTATCAAATACTACTCTTGGTATTTACTGGTTAATTGGTGCTGTTTATCAAATTGGTCAATCTCAACTTGGTAGATGGATAAATGAACGTAGATATTACAGACTTCAGGCAAAACAAGAAAAAGAATTTTAAGAGGTAGAAAATATGCAAAAGAAGGTTGAATTTATTGCAAAGTCTCAGGAAGAGGCAATGCAAGAGGCTATAAAAAGATTACATATTTCAAGTGATAAAATATTTATTAATATTTTAGGTGAGCTTCCTGAAGGCTTAAATTGCGAAGCATTAGTTGATGTTAATTTAACTCTAGAGGGTAAGAAATACCTTGAAAATATCTTAAAAGCATTAAATATTGGTTATCAAATTGAGGCTAGATCAGTTAATGGTGAGGAACAAATTCATTATATAATTGACTCTTATGAAAATTCATTATTAATAGGTGTTAAGGGTAGAACTCTTGAAGCACTTCAAATATTATTACGTAATTTAATTTCTTCTTATACTAAGGATCGTGTTGTTACAACACTTGATATCGGTGGTTATAAGAGCAATCGTGCTAGACAGCTTGAAATTTTAGCTACTAAAACAGCTAAGGAGGTAGCTAGCACAAAGCAACCAGTTAAATTACAACCAATGAATTCATTCGAGCGCCGTATCATTCATGAAAAGCTATCTGATTGGAGAGATGTTTATACTGAATCAGAGGGCGAAGGCGAAGATAGAGCAATCGTTGTAAAACCAAGATAATTCAAAATACCGGGAAACCGGTATTTTTATTATATAAAAATAAATTATTTAAAATTTAAGTTTTAATATTTCACAATTTTACTTCATTGTGATAAAATAATAATATGAGAAAAATTTTTAAAATAATAGGAATTTCTATAAGTACAATTTTAATATTTATTTTTTCTTCATGGATAATTAGTGATGGTCTATTTCATATTATTACTGAAATTAAAATTGAAAATTTTAAAGCAAAAGCAGTACTTCAGGAGGACTTATCCTCTTCTACTGTTAAATTTTACAAGGTAGAAAGCAATGAAGAGTTAGGATATGTAAAATCAGGTTCTACTATTCTACCAGGTAATAAATGTGATATAGTTGTTTCAAGAAAATCAATTATTCCTATTCCATTTGTGAGGGATTTAGTAACATTCTTTGCTGGCGGCCACGCAGCACTTGTCGTAGATGACTATAGTGACTATAATATCTATGCTGACCTTGGTACAGTACTTGAAGCTACAGGAATGAATGAGGGATTAAATATTAGTGAGCTTCATAATAGATATTATTGGACTGACAAGGCTGCTTATGATGAGGTTATTGTTTTAAGAGCAAATAATATAACAAATGAACAAAAGGATGAGGTAATATCAAATGCGATGTCACTTCTTGATGATCCTTATAATTATAGCTTCACATTTGATACAGTAAATAAATCATATTGTAGTGATTTAATCTCAAAATGCTTTAGCAAAGTAGGAATTAATTTAAATAAAAATGGCTATTGGACAACAATACATGACTTAACAGCATCTAGCGATTGTCATTTAGCCTATTACCATTATTATAAAGATGGTATTAAATATATTTATTATGTTGGATAGGAGGTAAATTTATGGCATATGTAGCATTATATAGAGCATATAGACCACAGAAATTTTCTGAGGTTGTAGGACAAAAACATATAATCAAAACCCTACAGAATGCAATAACTATGAATAAGGTTGCTCATGCATACCTATTCTGCGGTCCACGTGGTACAGGTAAGACTACTTTAGCGAAAATCATGGCTAAAGCCATGAACTGTGAAAATGGTCCTACAATTGAGCCATGCTGCGAATGTGAAATGTGTAAGGGAATTGCTCAAGGAATGATATCAGATGTTATAGAAATCGATGCTGCATCTAATAATGGTGCTGAGGATATCAGAGCCTTAAGAGATACAGTTAAATTCCTTCCATCACAGGGTAAATATAAGGTATATATTATTGATGAGGTTCACATGCTTTCTGCTTCTGCCTTTAATGCACTATTAAAGACACTTGAGGAGCCACCTCATTATGTAATTTTCATTTTAGCAACTACAGAGCCATATAAACTTCCAAATACAATACTTTCTCGTTGTCAAAGATTTGATTTCCAAACAATATCAATCGAGGATATCATTTCAAGACTTCAAATAGTTGCTACAGAGGAAAACATAAAAATCACTGATGAAGCATTACACCAAATAGCACAAAGTGCTGAGGGTGGTATGCGTGATGCATTATCATTATTTGATCAATGTATAAGCTATAGTATGAATCCAGAGATTACTTTAGATGATGTACTTGCTGTAAGTGGTAATATTTCATATATTAAGCTGATTGATTTAGTAACATATGCATATGATGGTGATACAACTAAATGTGTAGAGCTTGTAAACGGCATGGTAGATGAGGGTAAGGAAGTTCCTAGAATAATAAATGACTTTATTATGTTCTTACGTGATGTATTAATGTATAAAAATCATGCAAATGTTGAACAAAAACTAATGTATGAAAATGAGAACTTTAAGAAGGCAGCTTCTACTGTTAGTAAATCAGTAATTTATAAATGGTTAGATATACTAAGTGAAGCATTAAATCAAATGAAATTCACTACTCAAAAGCGTGCATATTTAGAGCTTGCAATACTAAAAATTAGTGATTTAAATATCATTGAAGAAACTAATATTTTAGAAAGAATTGAGTCATTAGAAAAGACTGTTGAGGAGCTATATAGAAGACCTCAACAACAGGTAGTAATTGAAGAGAAAAAACCAGAAACAGTATTTAAAACTAGTGAGGATTTAAATAGCCTAAGAGTGGACACTTCTTCTACTCCTATTGTTGAAAAAACGGCTCCACAACAAGAAAAAATCACTGTTCCTGATAATGAAATAAACATTCATGATGTAGAAAAAATTCTATATAAGGCAACTAAAACAGATAAAGAAAATCTACAACGAATTTGGAATGATTTAACTACAAAATACGCTGATAGAATGGATATTCAAATATTGGTTCGTGGTAAAATTTGTGCCGCAACAGATGATAGCTTTTTAGTAGAGCTTGCAGATATAGCATTCTGTAATAGAATGATGAAATATGAAAATTATGTAAAAATCATTGAGGTAATAGGAGAATTTAATCCAAATATTAAGGATTATATTTGTATTACCCATGAGGCATGGAATAAAATAGCTAAGGATTATAAAAATAAATATAGTAAGGATAATCCTAATCCAAGCTTAGATGAAATAAGATTAGGTGTTAAGCGTAGGATAATACCTCAAGTTACAAAAACAGATGAAGAAATCCTAGTTGAGGATGCAAAAAGCCTATTAGGTGAAGATTTAGAAATATTGGAGGAAAATTAAAATGAATCAACAACAAATGATGAAGCTTCGTAAGATGCAAAAACAAATGATGGAGGCTCAAGAGAAGCTTGAACAAACAGTATTTACAGGAACAGCAGGTGGAGGAGTAGTTACTGCAGAGGTTAAGGGTAACCATGAGGTAGTAGCAATTCATATTGATCCAGAAGCTATGGATGATAAGGACATGGTTGAGGATATGGTTGTTCTTGCAATCAATGATGCAGGAAAGAAAATCGATGCTGAATCTAATAAGCTATTAGGTGGCTTCGGTGGTGGCCTTGGTGGCTTTGGCTTCTAATGAAGAAATATCCAAGTGCTTTAGAAAATCTAATTGAAGCATTTTCTAAGCTACCTTCAGTTGGTAAAAAAACTGCTGAAAGATACGCTTTATATGTGTTCTCAAAAATGCCAGAGGAGAACATAATTGACTTCTCAAATTCACTAATTTCTCTACATAAGGATATTACAGTTTGTCCGTGTTGTGGAAACATTAGTGAAGGCGGACTTTGTAACATATGTAGTGACGAATCACGTGATAAAAGTCAGATTTTAGTAGTTGAATCAATTAAGGATTTATATAAAATTGAAAGTGTTGGAGAATATAATGGAATATACCAGGTTCTAAATGGTGTAATCTCTTTTTCAAAGGGCATAGGTATTGAATCACTTAATCTTGATTCATTAATTGAAAAAGTAAAAAACGGCTCAGTTAAGGAAATAATTCTCGCAACTAACGCAACATTAGAGGGTGAAACAACCGCTAGATATATTCGCGAGTTACTAAACGATTATGATGTAAAAATCACTCGTTTAGCTCATGGACTACCAGTTGGCGGTGATCTTTCATACTCTGATGAAATGACAATTTTAAAGGCCTTCCAGGGTCGTAGGGATTACTAGTATGTTAGAGTTTTATAGTACTGATAGTGAAAACAATGAAGTAAGGTATATGTCCGTGTATGAAAAACACAACGACACTTTTATCTTCGATGATAAATCAGCTGAAAATACAAAGGTTGAGCTTAAAATTGGTACTGAATTTTCAATAAAAAGATTTGGAAAAATTCACATGGATTTTCCATTCGATGAAAATAAAATTACCAAGGGAATTTATCAAAATGATTTAGGCTTATCAATCGAATTTTCAATTAAAACAAATCAGGTTTTTTTTAGGAATAATATTTTTTATGTTTCGTATGATTTGAATTTAGATGGTGATTTTATCTCAAGTCACGTTATAAAAATCAAATTTTTCTAGTAATTTTACATTTTTAAAATTATATTTTAATTTTTTACTTGAAATATTTCTTGATTTTAAGTAAAATAATAGAGCACGCTTTAGGAGGCTAAATTTTTATGGAAAACCAAAAGTCATTAATTGAAATTGCTTTAGAAATAATGGAAAAATCAAATGCTCCATTAAATATATACACTCTACTCAAAGAGACATTAGCTGAGAAGGGCTTAGATGATCCAGATGGTTCACTAGCTGCTAAGCTTTATACAGATATTTCAATTTCATCAAAATTTGTATACATGGGTGAAGATAATTGGGATTTAAAGAGTCGCCAATCACTTGACCAATTTGATAAGGATGGTTCATCATTCATCAGTAAGGATGAGGAATATCAGGATGAGGATGATTCTGAGGATGAAGATCTATACGATGATGAGGATGAAAAGGATGAGGACGAGGATGACGAGGACTCAGAAAAGGAATACGATGATGAAGACGAAGAGTCTGATGATCATTATGAGGATGAAGAATCAGAGGAAGAGGATAATTATGATGATGAAGATAATTATGACGAAGAATCTGATGAATCTGAAGAAGATAATTACGATGATGAGGATAAATATAACCAAATCATGGATGATTACGAGGATCTTTACGAAGATTAATAAAAAATTGCTACAGCATTGCTGTGGCATTTTCTTTAATTACTTGTAATTAATATTTAAATTTTAGGAGAAAATTATATGGTTTTTATTAAAAAGAATAAATTTGTATTATCAATGATATTAGGAATTATTGCAGTTGCTTTAATTATTCCTTCTATTTCATCAACGATAGATTCAATTCGCACAATAACAAAATATGAGCAAGGAGTTCCTGCTAGATTCTATTTCACCTTAATAGAATATATTTGTATATTCTTTTCTGAATTAATATTTATAATTATTGGTGTAAGAAGATCACTTGATAGGTATTTAGTTGCTTCATCTGCAATATTATATTATGCATCATTAAGTGCTAATACTATTTATGAGATTGTAGTTGATTCTAATTATTCTTCTATTTTTTCTTTAATTATTCAATTATTGTGCTTAATTATGACAATTTTAGCTATAACAAAACCACAATTTTTATTTGGAGCACTTATAATTATTATGGTTGATGCTGCATTTAGCTTATCTAGAACTTTTGCAGGTTCAACATTAAGCTTTAGTACTCTAATATTAGCTGTATTATTAATTTTTGCATTATATTTTAGCTGCTATAATAGAAATCTAAATGATGTAGATTATAATCAATATAGTTAATTTTAATATTAAAATAGGAAAGCTGTTCGTTCAGCTTTTTTCTATTTTTTCACATAATTCTAACTTATTTATTCTAACATTATCTATTAATATGGTATAATAAAAGGCAACAAATGAGGTGGTTAACTATGTATAAGATTGCAGTAGTAGAGGATGAAAAGAATCTAGCCTGTTTAGTAGAAAAATACTTAAAAAATGATGGCTATGAGGTAGTAGTTTTTAATACTGGTGAGGATGCTGTACAAAATATAGATGATTCAATTCATTTATGGATATTAGATATAATGCTACCAGGAATAATAACTGGCTATGATTTATTAAAGGAAATTAGAAAGAAAAATGAAGCTAAGCCTATTATTTTTACATCTGCACGTTCTCAGGATATCGATAAGGTAATGGGACTAGAGCTTGGTAGTGATGATTATGTAAGTAAGCCATACTCAATTAGAGAATTAATGCTAAGAGTTAAAAATTTATTAACTAGAAGCTACCGTGAGGCATGCTCTAATAAGGAAAATATATTAGAATTCAATGACTATGTCATTGATTTTGATAAGAGAATAGTAACCGAGGGTGGTAACAACATCAATTTAACAAGTAAGGAATATGATTTATTATTATTCCTACTTGAGAATAAGGGCAAGGCATTCTCAAGAGATCAAATACTAAACCAGGTATGGGGTACAGACTACTTCGGTAGTGATAGAGTAGTAGATGATTTAATGAGAAGATTAAGACAAAAAATGCCTAAGCTTAATGTTGAAACAATCTACGGCTTTGGATACCGTTTATTAGTATGAAAAAATTAAGTATATCAAGTCAGATAATCACATTATTTTTATTAGTATTATTAGTAGCTTCAATACTATTTTCATTAATAACCTTTTCAACAGTATATAGTGTTGCAGAAAACGAGGTTTATTCAAGATTATCAACTTATTCATCAATGATAAATAATGATTTTGGACCTAGAGATAAAAAGGATTTTCCTAATGGCTTTCCTGATATGGAAATAGCCTATTATATGAAAAGAAATGATATAGAATATCAGGTTTCAAATGATTTATATACAAAGTATATAACTGAGGATGAATTGAGTCTATTAATTGAAAATATTAAAACAACAAAGGATAAAAATAATCCTACATTTGTTTCATTTAGAGCTCAAGGAAGCCTTGTAACTAAATATGGTAAAATGTACTATGTTTGCCAAATTAGTGATAATTTCCAAAATTACACAATTATGTTCACAGGAACAGGCTATACAATGGGACTAATTAGTAACCTATCATTAAGACTAATATTAGTATTCCTAGCTGTAGTAATAGTTGCCATAATCGTTATGTATATTTGGAACATAAGATTTGCAAGAAGAATAAAAAGATTACAGGATCATATCCGTAATCTACCTAAAAATAAGTATGAGGAATCATATGTTGATGATTCATCAGATGAAATAGGTAAATTATCTCAAAGCCTAGAGCTAATGAGAGTAGAAATTGGTCAAAATGAACAAACTAAGCAGGATATGCTACAAAATCTAAGCCATGATTTTAAAACACCAATAGCTGTTATAAAATCATATGCTGAAGCTATTCAGGATGGAGTAGAATCAAAGGATAAGCTTAACATTATTATTGAACAGGCAGATTTACTTAAAAATAAGGTTAATAGATTATTACAATATAATTCACTTGAATATCTAGATAATTCAAAGGAATTAGAGGATGTTAATATGAATGATGTAATAAATGAGGTAGCATTAACCTATAAATATCAAACATCGCTTGATATTAATTTAGATTTATCTGATGATGTAATATTTAAGGGTCATAGAGAAAATTGGTCTACTGTAGTTTCAAATATTATTGATAATGCAACAAGATATGCCAAAACTAAAATAGATATTATCCTAAGAGAAAATAGATTAAGAATATATAATGATGGAGAGCATATTGAGGAACAATTTATCACTAATATGTTCAAGCCATATGAAAAGGGTAGTAAGGGACAATTTGGACTTGGTATGTCAATTGTTCAAAAGACAGTTAATTTCTTTAATATGAGCCTTTCAGTAAAAAATGAAGAGCCTACAGGTGTATCATTTATAATAGAAAAATAATAAAAGCTAATGTAAGAATTATTTCTTACATTTTCTTTTTTATCTCTTGATTTAATTACAATAGTTAACTAAAATATAGTTGAACAATAATTCAACTAGGAGATGAGCTATATGGTAGCGGATAATTTAGATAAATATAAAAATGCTATTGGCGATATGTGTGATTTTTTTAAGATTTTAGGTGATCCTACAAGATTAAAAATCTTATTATTAATCGAAAATAACACAACAATGTGTGTTAATGATATTGCTAGTAAGCTTGAAATGACAAAATCTGCAGTATCACACCAGCTAGCACTATTAAGACAAGCACGTCTTATTAGTAGTAAAAAGGAAGGTAAGGAAGTTTACTATAGCCTACAGGATGATCATATTAAAACAGTAGTAGAAACTGCATTTGAGCATGTTACTGAATAGCTATGAATACTAAATTATACGATATAGCAATTAAAAAGCTAAAAGAAGAAAACATAAAATGCATATGTAATATGGATAAGCCCCTTTTAACTATATCAAACGCTTATCCTGGAGTATGGCTTGAGCATGTATATGATTCAATTATGTATGCTAAGCTATTTAATGATACATCAAAAATAGCATCATTATTTAATAATAATGAAGAGCACAATAAATATAAAAATATGGCAATTGATATCAAGAAAAGATTATTTGAATTATGCTACGACAAGGATGATTCATTTTTTTATGATTTGAACCTCTCATGATTAAAATCATAAGATTCTAACTTCTAATAACACTAAAGAGACTTAGTGGCATAGATAATATATTTGATAAGTTGCCTATATCCTGTCTTTATAAGACATATATTATCTATCTAACTTATTAGACTATTAGTTAATAACATT
>JAEEGL014441215.1_pt1 | contig 10360 bp, 10 predicted proteins | sample 9134231 | NCBI WGS metagenome assembly JAEEGL01 (sample SAMN16246548, study PRJNA631951) | gut metagenome | biome: gut microbiome; feature: rumen; material: fiber-attached | host: Bos | place: Iran: Karaj | collected 2018-10
CAATCTCGCCATTTCCTACGCGAAGACGATAGACGAAAAGGCGCGGGCGCAGACCGCGCGGATGTGCGACTATGACTTCACAGCGGGAAGCCGCATCCGCATCATGCCTGACGTCCACGCAGGCAAGGGCTGCACCATCGGGACGACGATGACTGTTACCGACAAGGCCGTGCCGAATATCGTCGGCGTGGACATCGGCTGCGGCATGTACACCGTCCGGCTGGAGGAAAAGCGGATTGATTTCCCCCGGCTTGACGAGGCGGCGCATATCGTTCCTTCGGGGCGCAACGTCTGGGACGCGAAGGAAGTCGAGTTCGACCTTCGCCGTCTGCATTGCTTCGGGCAGCTTCGCAACGTGCCGTGGGTGGAGAAAAGCGTGGGGACGCTGGGCGGTGGCAATCACTTCATCGAAATCGACGAAACGTCGGACGGGACGTATTACCTCGTCATCCACACCGGCAGCCGCAATCTCGGCAAGCAGGTGGCGGAGCTCTACCAGGAACTGGCCGTTGACCTGAATGTCGGCAAGGCGTCCTATCTCGAACAACGGGAGGCCATCATCCGCGAATACAAGGCCGCCGGGCGGAAAAGCGAGATACAGAAGGCATTGAAGGCGCTGGAGGCCAACCGCCGGAAAACCTCCATACCCGAAGACCTCTGCTATGTCTATGGGGATTATCTGGAGAAGTATCTGCATGACGTGGAGATTTGCCAGGAATTCGCCCGCCAGAACCGCGAGCATATCGCCCAAGTCCTGCTGGAACATACGGGGCTGACGGGGGCCGAGGCGTTCCACACCATCCATAACTACATCGACACGAAGGAAATGATCCTGCGCAAGGGCGCCATCGCCGCGCACAAGGGGAAGAAAGTGCTGATTCCCCTCAATATGCGGGACGGCAGCATCCTCGCCGTCGGCAAGGGCAACGAGGAATGGAACTACTCCGCGCCCCACGGCGCCGGCCGCACTATGTCGAGGATGCAGGCGAAGGCGACGCTGAATATGGAGGACTACCGGGCATCGATGGCCGGCATCTATACGACCTCCATCAGCGACGATACCCTGGACGAAGCGCCGATGGCCTACAAATCCGTCGATGACATTCTGGACGTCATCGGCGAAACGGCCGAGGTCATCGAACACATGAAGCCCGTGTACAATTTCAAGGCGGCGGAGTGAGGAGACGCCCCTGTCGGGCGCACCCAGCAAGGAAGCCCTGCTCCGTTGTGAGCAGGGCTTTCTTTAGTTCCGTATACACTTTTCAAAATCTCCTGCTCCGTCTACTCTATGCGTCGGCAACTATCCGCATTACTTCCGCATCCTTTATTGCCTGTATGACATCCAGCGTGTCACTTCCTTCCCCCAGTTTCCGGATCGGGCGCGTATTATTTCACGTCGAAGATCAGAAACCCGCGATGGCTTTTCCCTTCATAATCGGTCGCGCTCATGAACAGCAAAATTTAAGGCATTGACGCATTTTTGTGGCTAATTTATAATATGACTATAGATTAGCCACAAAAGAGGTGCGCGCCATGTATATCAAGCGAAGCATGGAAAAATACATTGAAACCGCCGGAAATGATTTCAAAGCGATTCTCGTCACGGGCGCTCGCCAGGCGGGCAAATCCACACTACTCAAACACCTTTTTCCCGAGCGTGCGTATTTGACGTTTGACGACCTGAATATTACGATGGCAGGGAGCATATTGCTATGCTCCCTGCCATCGTAATATTCAAATCTCATAGATATAATTTCCCGGGACTTCAGGTTTGAAGACGGAGCTGTTTTTGAAGTTGAAGCACAGCAGGAGCCGGCATTCCGTATGAGCATGAATTGCATACCCTAGGGGATAAAAGCAGGAACGAACTTGCCCAATGCCGATGCCAATGTATTGTTTGCTCCTTGCCTCAGGAAAGCCATTATGAATGTTGAGATCAGATGCTATTGTACAGATAAAGATCCTATGTTTAATGATTTCTTTGATGAGGAACACAACAAACGGGAATTGGTATCGAGTATTGTTTTGTGGCTTGATGATGGGAATGGGATAAAGATAGGTGGTACGATTGATTTCTGTGCGATTGCATACATTGATGAAAGACGTGTTCCCCACACGATTCCTTTTGGGGAATTGAAACAAGGGCTGATTGGCTTATTGTAAAATGAAGATTCTGACCGGGAAAGAGAAGCCTGGCCATCTAAAGGTCATGGTGCGTATCAAGGCTGCGAAGTGAGGACAATGGATAGGATTGAGTTTCGGCTGAATCACTTTGAGTACGGCGCGGACCGTTACAAAGACGGGTATTATGCCTCGCCGGTGGTGGATATTTTTATCAACGACATGGAATTATCCTCATATACGCAAGATTTCTATTGACGCATTTTTGTGGCTAATTTATAATACAACTATAGATTAGCCACAAAAGAGGTGCGCGCCATGTATATCAAGCGAAGCATGGAAAAATACATTGAAACCGCCGGAAATGATTTCAAAGCGATTCTGGTCACGGGCGCTCGCCAGGCGGGCAAATCCACGCTGCTCAAACACCTTTTTCCCGAGCGTGCGTATTTGACGTTTGACGACCCGATTTTGCTGGAAGAGGCCGGACGCGAGCCGGGACTTTTCTTTCGCAACCATCCGGCGCCCATCACGCTGGACGAAGTGCAGTACATTCAACACCTGTTTCCCTATATCAAAATAGCGTGCGACGCCTCCGATAAGCGGGGCTTGTTCGCCCTGACCGGTTCCCAGTCATTTCATCTGATGAAGCATGTATCAGAGTCTTTGGCGGGGCGTGTCGCAATCTTTGAGTTGCCGGGCCTTTCCCTGCGGGAAATTGACGGCGGCGACTTCAACCGGCCATTCATTCCCACCGCCGATTATATTGACGAGCGCGCCCAAAATGTCCGCCGCCGTCCAGACATTTGGGAGATAATCCATCGCGGTTCTTATCCGGCGCTTTACGAAGCGGATGTAAACTGGCAGACCTTTTACTCGTCCTATGTTCAAACGTACCTGAATCGCGACGTCAACGGACTATTGCGCGTCAAGGATCAAATGCGCTTCACCCGTTTCCTCACCGCGATGGCGGCACGGACGGGGAGCCTTCTCAACTATTCCAAAGTTGCGGAACAGGCGGACGTTACCGCCGCCACCGCCAAGGAATGGACTTCCATTCTTGAAGCCTCCGGCCTTATCGCCATTCTGCCCCCGTTTTCCAATTCCGCCCTGACGCGGGCCATCAAGACGCCCAAGATGTATTTCCGCGATACGGGACTCGTCTGCTTCCTGACCAAATACCGGACGGCGGAAATGGCCATGAACGGTGCGCTGGCGGGCGGGTTGTTTGAAACCTTCGTCGTCTCGGAAATCATCAAGAGCTTTTCCAATGCCGGAATCGACTATCGCCTGTACCTGACCTACTATCGCGGAAAAGACAAGGCGCGGGAATCGGAAATCGACCTCGTGATCGAGGAGGGGGAAACCCTCTATCCGGTCGAGATCAAGATGACAGCCAATCCCCGCCCGGACATGACAAGCGCCTTTGACGTGCTGGACAAGGTCAAAGGGAAAAAACGAGGCAAAGGCGTCCTGCTTTGCCTGTACGACAAGCCATCAAACCTGAATGAAAACGCCGTGGCCTTGCCCGTGGAGTATGTATAAGTAAAAACATCGCCGGGGCGCTGATGGGCCTTTTTTGTGTCGTAGGGCAAAAAAGGCCAGCGCCTGTGCGGGATGGGAGGCGCTTGTCGGAAAATGCAGTTCCTTATAAGCACGGTTTTGTGCATCATATTCATGAACGCGATCAATCGCTTTGCCGTTAAAGAAGCGCCTGGCGGAAAAGCCGCTGGTGCAGCTCTTCCTTTTGGGTGTTGGGGCCGCCGTCATCATCGTGGCTTTCACCGTTGCCTATAGCGGTTGGGATAAAGATATCCTTACGGGCGTTTTGGGGTTAAGCGATGAGGACATCGGTTTCGCGTTAGTTGACGCCTTCCTGTTAACGGCCCTGGTCGAGGAGGTGTTCAAGTATATTGGCCTCAGAAGGTACCAGAACCTTTTTCAACGGGTTGGATGCTTCATGACGCGGCAAGCGGATAAGGATTGATTCAAAAATATGTAATTGGAGAAAAGCTGTTATCTCCAGCGAGGTGTTTTTTCATGAAGGCCAACAAAATCGGTTTTAGGCTTTCGGCTGAAACTTTTGGTCCGGATACTGAACCCACGGATGTAGTAGAAATTTATATTGATGACAACAAACTTAGTGATCTTATTACATGTAACTTGCCTTTATGGCCATCTGAATTATATACAAGCCTGATGAGAAAAATACGCTGTGTCATGGCGGTGGTGGAGAATAAGGATTCCGTTTTTTCGTCAGTAGATTTGTCAACATCGAAGCATAGCAATTGTTTTTATCATGCGCTTTATATGATTTTCGATGGCGGCTATTTGATTTGCTCACAATATGGTTCTTATTGGGTGGATACGGCGCCGATTGATGAAACAATCACAGATGTGTCGGAATATTTCTCGCCGATTGTCGGACATGAAATCCGACAGGTCACCTTTGAACACAGTGAAGTGATTAAAGGGATTACATATTTTGGACAGCCGGTTACATCTTTCCATTTTGATAATGGCATTAGGCTGACTTTTACTACCAATTTTGGCGAAGTTGAAAAAAGTCATACTGGCTCGTATTATTATTTCGGTAATAGTGAGATGCCTTCAGAAAACAAGGTGACGGAGTGAGGAAACGAAATGCAGGGGAGGCGTTTAAGAGTGGAGAAATTGTCACCGCAGCGTATAAGCGAATTGACAAAGATGCTCCGCCAAGCAAAGAGCGTAGAAGACGTAATCGAGAGAGGCAGGTCACTAAGCATGAATTTCAGTCGGGAGCAAGCACGGGAGTATCTGGAATTGATACGTCCGGAGAGTGAAAGGGAAGAGAACGCTGACTGCCCTGTTGGAAGCGGCCGATTCATGCATTCGCTAATTGACCTTCACATGCACAGCACCGCTTCGGACGGGAAGGACACGCCGGCGGCTCTGTGGGAAAAGATCCGGCAAATGGGAATCCGGTGCTTTTCTTTGACGGACCATGATACGATTGACGGCGCGCGGGAAATGGAACGGTTGGTGGCCGGGGACGGTGATGCCGGTGTCCGGTTCATTCGCGGCATCGAGTTTTCCGCGATCTCGCCCGCGGGGAAATGTCATATCCTGGGATACGGTTATGATTGGGACAATGATGTCTTCCGGGCGGCGTTGGAGAAGTGCGCCGAACTCCGGCGCCGGAAGCTGGAGCAGCGGCTGGATTTCCTGCGGCGGGAATACCGGATTGTGTTCGCCGAGGAGGATATGGCGGAAATGCGCCGCCGGAAAAGCGTCGGCAAGCCGCATCTGGGGGAACTCATGGTGAAGCAGGGCGTCGTGGATTCTGTCGCCGAGGCCATCGACAAGTATATCAACCGTTGCCCGAAGCTGGAGAACCGCATGCCGGCGGACGAGGTCATCGCGGCGATTCGCGCGGCCGGCGGTATTTCAGTCTGGGCGCACCCGTACGGCGGCGTGGGAGAGCGGCCCCGTTCCGGCGAGGAGTTCCGGGCCCAGCAATCCTATCTGCGGGAAAAGGGATTGCAGGGGCTGGAATGTTTCTATTCGCGGTTCACGCCGGAGCAGATCGATGCGCTGACGGCCAGCGCGTCGGCAAACGGCTTGTGCGTATCCGGCGGCAGCGACTATCACGGGCGCAAGACGTACCCGGAGCCGGGAACCCTGAACGCCGACGGCGTTCCCGTGGAAGCGGAGCGGCTGTCCATCCTCGGGAAGCTCGGGGAGTCCATAGCGCCGGGGGATTGAAGCGATGATTGCCCGATTGCGCGCGAAAAAAGGAGAGAAGCGGTGGCTTCTCTCCTTTTTTGCCTAGGCGTATGCGGTTTTGGGCGCCTTATTTCTTCGATTCGATGAATTCCAGGGCCATTTCGGCGTTGCTGTAAGCGAGTTTGCGGAGCTGGGCGAGGAGGTCGGCGTTCTTGTCGCGGAATTCCTTGCGGCTGTCCCATTTTTCCCGCACGGCGTTGAGGATGGCGGTCGCCGTCACGTCTTCGAGGTTGCCGACGGACTGTTCGCCGATGGAGCTCAGGAAGCGGTCGATTTTCGGGTCGTAGGAGAGGCCCAGCATGGGGACGCCCATGACGCCGGCGAAAATCAGCGCGTGCAGGCGAATGGAGATCAGGAGGTCGAGGTTGCCGACCAGGGACAGCAGCTCGCTGGTCATGTACTCGCCGGGGAGGACGACGGCCGCTTCTTTCATGCGGGCGGCGATGGTTTCCGCCGCGTGGACGTCTTCCGGGTACTGCATGGGCAGGAAGACGATGCGGGCGTCGCGCTCGGCCGCCAGCTGGTCCGCCGCCTCGGCGATGGCCTGCTTGTAGGAATCCCAGCCGCGCCACTCGCGGACGGAGATGCCGATGATGGGGCGGGCGCCGTCGGCCTTGAATTTCCGCAGGATGCCCCGGCCGATGCCGCGGTCCACCGGGTGGATGGCCAGTACCGGGTCGGCGGTGACGTGGATGGGCGGCCGGTGGATGGAGAGGCTCCGCAGTTCGTCCATGGAGCCCTGGTCGCGCACCGTGATCAGCGAGACGTGGTTGCCGACGGTCCGCATGACCCAGCGCGCGAAAGCGCCGCAGACGGGGCCGATGCCCTGGGCGTAGAGCATGACCGGCGTGCCCAGGAGCCGCGCCAGCAGGATGACGCTCAGGTAGTAGTAGAGGCTCCGGCCGCTGGTGACGTTCTGGAGCAGGCTGCCGCCGCCGGAAATCATGAGGTCGGCCTGGCGGAGCGCCGCGGCGATCTGTCCCACGTCCAGCCAGGGGATGGCCTTCACGCCGTGGCGGCTGGCGGTGTCCTCCGGGTCGGCGGAGATGACCGTGATATGCAGTTTCGGGTCGATGTCCGACAGTACCTCGATCATCGCCGCCAGCATCGCTTCGTCGCCAGCGTTCTTCGAGCCGTAGTACCCGGACACAACGATATTGCTCATGCCTTCGACTGATTCTCCTTTGCCGCTTTGAGAAGCCTGTCCCATACCGCGGCCAGTGCCATCGCGACCGCGCCGATCATCGCTCCCCCCACGAGCCCGCCGATGCCGCGGGCAAACGACATCATCACCGGCGTGCGCATGTGGGCGAAGGTTTCAACCATCGATCCCTGCCCGATGGTCGCCGCCAATACGAGCAGAAAGAATACCATGGCCGGCCAGTGGCGGAAAAAGGCGTAAGCCGCCAGCATAAAGGCCGGATGGCCGATCAGGAGCTCTTTGGAGCGGGGCCGGGCGTACAGGGACTGCTCCAGAAAAGCCCGGAACCGCATTTCAAGGCCCGAGACCGGCATCCCCATATTGTGCCCGGAGCGGGCCACGAAGACGACGGCGGCAACCAGGAGCCCGAAGAGCACCGCCAGCGTCCGCACCGTTACCGTCATGTCGAGCAGCCGCCGCCCCTGCTCCCAGAGGCTGGGGGAGTCAGCCATGTCGCCGCTGAAGACGGGGAAGCGTTCCAGGAACGCCACCGCCACCAGCAGGATGGGCAGGATGAAGGTCAGCTTGACGCCGCGGAAGATGTTGACTTCGAGGAAATACTCGACGTCGGACAGCGCCCCCGAGAGATAGGCGGCGCCGACAAGGGACAGCGCCCCGGAAAGAAAGAGGGCCGCTGCCGCCAGGGGAATGAGCCGGGAAAGGGGCCAGTCCGGCCGCTCGTTCATGGCCCGCAGGCGGTCGAGCTGCCAGATGACGGCCAGGGCCGGAAAGACGTTGGCGCTGGCGATGGCCGCCAGCAGGCGGATCTTGCCGCCGTGCCCCATCAGGACGGGGACGGCCGCCAGCAGAGCGCCGACGGCGAACAGCAGGAGCTGCTGCCGGGGGCGGCGGTTCAGCGCCGGGATGACCAGCGACAGGTAGAGGACGCCGGCCGCGGCCACGCCGACGACGACAAGCGCCCGCAGGGACGGCGACGGCTCGAAGGGCTCGAACCAGGTCGCCGGGCCGAAGGAAAAGCCCTTTGATTTCAGGATGTCACGGGTATCCGAGATGTATTCGAGGTTCGTTTCCAGCAGCGTCTTGCCGATGACCGGCTTGTCAAAGATGCGCAGGAGGTCGATGCGGATATTGCGTTCCTCATCGGTGTTCGCCCAGCGGCTGACCGCCGCCGGCGGTTTCATCTTGAGCTGCTCGTCCTTGGGAATGGAGTAGAGCCGGGCCGCCCGGTAGCCGAGGCCCCGGGCCGTTTCCACCAGCCCCTCCTGAGGCAGGAACTGGAGCTGCGTCGTGGCCTCGATGAGTCCCAGGGTGATGCCCCGGGCCTGACATTCGCGGATCACCGGCTCCAGCGTCTTCGGCGCTCCCAGCGTCTCGGCGCCGGAATAGACGAGCTCGGACACGCGGATGCCGTCGAGACGGCGGAAGACGGCGGCAATCTGTTCGTCGGTGACCTTCGTGTAATTGCTGGGCCGGGCGATGACGGTAAAGCCCGCCGCGTTCACCGCTTTCATCTCGTCGGTGGGCAGGCCCAGATTCATCTTCAGGAAGGAAAGGTATTCGGCCTTCACCGCCAGGGCCTCCTGCCCGTCCACGGTGAACGGCCGCACCCGGTCCGCGCCGAGGCGGAGGATCAGGTCCTCCTTCACCTCGCGGAAGGTCAGGGGATCGTGTCCCGTCACGTAGACCTCGGTGCCGACGATGGCGCCGCTTTCCACCAGCGCCCGCCAGCCGGGACTGGTCAGAGAGCCGCTCTGGTAGCGCTCGAAGATCTCGGCCCCCGGCGTCGCGCTGGCCTTGCCGTTCACGTTGAGCTTCTTGAAGGTCGTCTCATAGACCGCCAGCGACGTGATGCCGGCCTCCTTCGCCAGCCGCAGGACTTCTTCCGGGGGGCGCCCCTCGCGCGCCGCCAGCTCCAGCAGGCCCTCGTAGTCAATGGCGAGATCGATGGTCATATTCTGTTGTTCCGCCCGGTAGCGCATGACGTTGATGACCATCGACGCCAGAAAGCCGACGAGAATGACCGCCAGCAGCACCCGGTTGTATTGGAATCGTTTCATTTGCCCTCGTTTTTCTTCTTTCCGTTACGGTTCGTTCTTGTGCTGGCTGGCCGTCAGCACGACCTGGCCGGTTTGCATCTCGACGGTGTCCAGCTCCACCGGCAGGTTGAGCCGGCGGAAGTCGAGGATTTCCACGTCGCCGAAGAAATTGCCGATGACGGCCCGCCCCAGCAGCGAATTCTTGAGGGTGAGCTGCGTCATGCGGAAATAGATGCGGTTGTCGTCCTCCAGCACGATGCCTTCCACGTGGATGTCCGCCCTCTGCCCGGCGATCCTCGCATGCCCCTCGGCCACGGCGAGATTGGGCTCGAGGGTGACCGTCACTTTATCCAGCCGGTCCACCTGCCGCTGCAGGAGGTCGGCCAGATTATCCGCCGTCATGGTGCCGTCGAGCTTGAGCTCTTTGGCGTTCTTGATGACGAACTGGCCCTTGCTGACGGCGTCCAGCGGGATGTCCACGTCGCGGCCGATGAGATGGAGCTTCGCCACCCGTACCTCGCCCAGCAGGGCGTCGCGGGCCGACAACTCCACCCGGTCCATGTGGCCGAACAGCAGCAGCGGCGCCGGCAGGGCGCTGACGTCCGCCTTGACCTCCGTGGCCCGCAGGGCCTGGCCGATCTTCGATTCCAGCGTCTTCTCCGCCAGGAACGGCAGGGCGAATTGCAGCACCACCAGGAGCGCGAGGAGAAGTCCCAGGAAAATTGTCAGCGTCTTTCGCACGCGGTGTCCCTCCTTTGCTGTCGGAGCAGGGTATCAGATCTGGTGGTTGGCCTTCGCCGACAGGAAGGCTTCGATGAAGCCGTCGAGGTCGCCGTCCATGACCGCCTGGACGTTGCCGGTCTCGAAGCTCGTCCGGTGGTCCTTTACCATCGTATAGGGCTGGAAAACGTAGGAGCGAATCTGGCTGCCCCATTCGATTTTCTGCTGCACGCCCTCCAGCTGGGCGATTTCCTCTTCCTTCTTCTTCTGCTCCAGCTCGAACAACTTGGCCCGCAGCATCCGCATGCAGACTTCGCGGTTCTGGATCTGGGAGCGCTCGTTCTGGCACTGGACGACGATGCCCGTGGGTATGTGCGTCATGCGGACCGCCGACGAGGTCTTGTTGATGTGCTGGCCGCCGGCGCCGCTGGAACGGTAAGTATCGACGCGCACGTCGTCCATGTTGACCTCGACTTCCTTGGCGTCCTCGATTTCCGGCATGATGTCGCAGGCGGCGAAGGACGTATGGCGGCGGGCGTTGGCGTCAAAGGGCGAG
>JAEEGL014580608.1_pt1 | contig 10360 bp, 7 predicted proteins | sample 9134231 | NCBI WGS metagenome assembly JAEEGL01 (sample SAMN16246548, study PRJNA631951) | gut metagenome | biome: gut microbiome; feature: rumen; material: fiber-attached | host: Bos | place: Iran: Karaj | collected 2018-10
ATATCATCCTCGAAAATGAGGGCGTGCTTCACAGATGCGCCGAGCTTCTTCTGGAGAAGGAGCGTATCTCCAGAGATGAATTTGAGGCACTGTTCGCCGACGGTGATAATGATCCGGAGCTGGAGAGTAAAGTTATACCGGAATATGCACCGGGTATGATTTTTAATTAATGATTGTGCATAATGCACAAAAGAATTAAAAATTCATTGTGAAATTTGTGTAAACATAGACTTACATACAGAAAAGGGGTATGTTAATATAATGAACGTACCCCAATACATTAGTTTTTTTGCTATACCCCCAAGAAATACCTTCTCTAGAAAAGGACAGCTTCCCCGGCTGTCCTTTTCGCTTTCATCAAAGCCTGAGTTTTTGAAGGTCTCAATTCTTTAATAACTCACTGTTAGCTTGCATTTAGGCGGGGAATTTAGTAGAATATAGCCGTTGGGGGTAAATACCGGTGACGGTCCTTACCACTATACGGATACGAAGAGAGAAAACGATGGACTTAGAAAAACGTAACAGAATACGGTATTTTCAGAATTATATCAATAACATGCGCCCGGTATTCAACACGAGAGCACTTTTTAGCGATACTTCCGCTAACTACGTGAACCCTGTCGAGCCGGACGCATTTTCTAAAGTAAAGATCCGTTTCCGCACGGCAAAGAACAATGTGGACTATGTTCTTCTCGTATGGCATGGCAATAAGTATCTTATGAACAAGGTGGAGAGCGCCGTTCATTTTGATTACTATGAAGTTGAAGTCCAGCTCACTGACGAGAAGTTTACCTACTATTTTGAGATTACCAGCGGAAAGCTAGTCTGCTATTACGACCTTCGCGGCTATACAAGAGATATCAACGAGTACTACTATTTTGCCTTAATACCGGGCTTCAAGACTCCGGCCTGGGCAAAGGGCGCGGTTATGTACCAGATCTATGTTGACCGATTCTGTAACGGCGATCTTTCAAACGATGTTCTCTCCGGCGAGTATTGCTACATAGGAGAGCCTGTTATAAAGGTCGATGACTGGAACAAGGATCCTGCAACGATGGATGTCAGGTGCTTCTACGGAGGAGACCTTCAGGGCGTTCTCGACAAGATGGATTATATTGCGGGGCTCGGTGTAGAGGTTATCTATTTCAATCCTCTTTTTGTATCGCCCTCCAACCATAAATATGATATTCAGGATTACGATCATATCGATCCTCATTTCGGAAAGATCGTGGACGACGAGGGTGAACTTCTTCCTCCGGGATCAAAGGAGAACCGCCTTTCCACAAGATATATACGCAGAGTTACCGGCTTCAATAACCTTACCGCAAGTGACGAGCTTTTTGCCAGAGTAGTCGAAGAGGCTCACAGACGCGGGATGAAGGTTATCTTGGACGGTGTGTTCAACCACTGCGGATCCTTCAATAAATGGATGGACAGGGAGCGCATCTACGAGAATGTTGAAGGCTATGACAAGGGTGCTTATGTAAGCGCTGACAGCCCTTACCGCCACTATTTTAGTTTCAACGATGAGCGCAGATGGCCTTACAATCCGACTTATGACGGATGGTGGGGACACGATACTCTTCCCAAGCTCAATTATGAGGGCTCTAAGGAGCTCTATGAATACATAATGCACATCGGTAAAAAATGGGTTTCACCGCCGTTTAATGTGGACGGCTGGAGACTTGATGTGGCAGCAGACCTCGGACATTCACCGGAATTCAACCATAAATTCTGGCAGGATTTCAGAAAGGCTGTAAAAGAGGCAAATCCCAATGCGATAATCCTTGCGGAGCATTATGGTTCAACGAGAGACTGGCTCCAGGGAAATGAGTGGGATACGGTAATGAACTACGATGCCTTTATGGAGCCGGTTACATGGTTCCTTACGGGTATGGAAAAGCACAGCGACGACTTCAGGGAAAACCTTCTCGGAAACGCCGAGAGCTTCTGGGGGGCCATGATCCATCACTCATCGAGCTTTACGACACCTACCTGGCAGGTTGCGATGAATGAGCTCTCAAACCATGACCATTCAAGATTCCTGACAAGAACGAATCATAAAGTCGGAAGGACCAATACTTTGGGACCTCGTGCTGCAGAGGAAGGGACAAACAAGGCTGTAATGAGAGAGGCTGTTGTTATTCAGATGACCTGGCCCGGCGCGCCGACTATATACTACGGCGATGAAGCCGGAGTGTGCGGATTTACCGATCCTGACAACAGACGTACTTATCCCTGGGGACATGAGGATCAGCAGATGATACAGTTCCACAGAGATATCATTGCGCTCAGAAAGAAATACCCTGCTCTCAGAGAAGGCTCAATAAAGAGACTGGGCAGCGATTATAACTATATCGCTTACGGAAGGTTTACAAGGGATCAGCAGTGCGCGATCCTCATAAACAACAACAATACCGAAGTGGAAAAAGAGGTCAGTGTCTGGGAGATCGGTACTCACAGGAGCGGTTACATGAGAGTTGTCTTCCAGAGCTTTGACCGCGGTTATTCGCTGAGGGAGACCGTATATCAGCTGCATACCGGACTTCTCAAGATCACACTTCCCAAGTGGAGCGCGACTGTTCTTGTATTTCAGCAGTATCTATAAAGACAAATAATTCAATTGCATAAACCATATAGATCATATAAACCATATATGAAAAAAATTTGCAATTCCGTTTTTACTATGGTAAAATCTTTGATTGTGAATGCTGGTGTGGCGGAATAGGTAGACGCAAGGGACTTAAAATCCCTCGGGGGCAACTCCGTGCCGGTTCAAGTCCGGCCACCAGCAGTACCCCAAATCCTTAAACACAGGTTTTGGGGTTTTTTTGTTAAACAATAAAGAGGAGCAGACAAAATATTTTTTAAGGAGGTATTTAATTAATGCAAAGTATTATCAACAAATTCAAGCTAATTATGATTTTAGCGATCATGGGAGCTGCAGTGTCCTTTTTTCTCGCCAATGAGATGAACAGCTATGCAACTACCGATCCGATATTCAGAGGCAGAGATTTAAATGAAGGATGGGTTATAGACTGTTATAGTTTCTTTAGCGGATCTGAAGAAAATGAATGTGGAAAATTCGAATATGACGCGACCGGAAAACCGGTTAAGGAGTCAAAGTGGAATAATTTCCTTGGATATTCTGTAGATACAGAATATAAATACAATGAATCCGGAAAACTAGAGGAGAAAACAACAACCACAAAAAACGGAAAAAACGCTGAGCCCGTAATTGAAGTAACAAAATATTTCTACGAAGGTAGTACATTGATCAAAGATGAGCGATATAAAAATGGCGAGCTGATTTTTCACGCTGATTATGATGATAACGGAAAACATGCATTATTATACAACAAAAACGATACAAGAGGCGTGATAAGTGAATTCTTTTATAACGATGAAGGATTGTTATTAAAACAGATAGATTATTATTTGGATAAACCGTTTGATATTTATGAATACTATGAATCCGGCAGGAAGACACAATATGGCAGCTACTATACCGGTTATTCTATCGTCAGCAAGTTAAAGTCATTTACGCATTATGATTATAAAGGGAATTTTCAATTTAAGAGAGAATATAACAGCGACGGATATTGGATTAAAACATATTCTTTGGACGCAAATAATAATGAGGTCTGCCAAGACAAAAATAATTATGAGTTTTATGAGAACGGTAAAGTAAAAAAGGAATTTTTTGATGGTGAAGATGTTTATATAGAAATGGAGTATGACAGGTACAATAATATCATAAGCACAAAAAAATACTATATAGATGAAGGATATGATGAGGATTATTCTTCCTCGGTAAAATATGAGTACGACAAAAACGGTAATATCCTTAGTGAGGAATGGTACATGGGCGGTATAAAGAATCTGTATATAAAATACAGATATTTCGGAACTGATAATGATATTTCAAATGAAGAAGATACAAACAACACCGAAACAAATACCGATGTATCAAATGAGGAAGATACAAACAACACCGAGACTGAAGAAAACAATAATAAATCCTATGCCGATTACGGTCTCAGCGACAAGTATGTTCCCGATGGTTATGAAGACAAATCTGGAAGCGATATGATCATCGAGGGAAAAAATCTTTCATGGAATGATGCAAACGGAAAATCTTACTGGTATGAAGGCGGCATCAAGCAGGGAACATACTATGATCCCAAGGGCGTTATCGGAGACGGAACAAACCGTGGACGTGAGATCTGCGATAATAATACTTTAGATGCTAACAATAACGGGACATGGTTCTGGCTTGACTCCTGCTATGACGGAGCAAAGGCTATCGGAAAGGAAGTTTGGATCCCTTACATTTACCAGAATGAAGATGATTGGGATGCCGAGAAAAAGCATGAAATAGCATTCGAATCAGATGCAGGAATGGGAGAGCTTGTTCTTAAGTACATGAACGAGAAGAACGGAAAGTGGGTTCGTTACGATGACGAGGGAAGGATGTGCAAAGGCTGGGTAACCATAGAAGGCGCACTTGCCGAGAAATATCCCGATCAGATCGGAAACACATATTACTATGATACCCGCACCGGCCTTATGGCAAAGGGAAAGATCACCATTGACGGTGTTGAGCATTTCTTTGACGAGACCACCGGTGTAAAGCAGTATTAGTTCGATCGGGATAAGAGGATTATTTTGTGAGTGCTGAATCTTTTATGAAACTCGTTGACGAGAATGGTGGGTTTGAATTTGTCATTGGTTACAAGGATTTCGTCGATCATCATATCGGCGGACAGGGAAAAAAGTATTGGTACTATGTTGATTTCAACGGCAAAAAGGCGGAATACTATGTGGGAACTTACGAGAATGGTTCCTGGAGCGATGTTTTCTACAGCAAGAAAGGAAGCAAGCTGACCTCCAAGACTGTAGAAGGTGGAACAACGATCAAAATGATTGTTGAAAAAGCGTATCTGTGCCAGGAGAAAATAGGCACAAAAAAACCGTCGGAAGTGGAAAAGTACGGATATACCTGCTACCATTACACATTTGGCTTCGGACAAAGTGCCTGCGCGGTTTCAAAGGACTACGGAATTACAGTGGACTATAACAACATAGACGACAATGACTCTGCATACCATTTAAGGGAAATCCTTTTAGGTGATGACGCAGAAAAACCAAGAGAGAATTAGTGATAAACACGAGGAGGATGATAGTTATGAGAAAGACAGTAAGATTGATTCTTGAGAGTCTGGTATTTTCAGTTGTTCTGTTGTTCTTCCTGCCAGCTATCCATTCCAAAGCAGCAGAAAGCGGTAATATTGGCTATGGAGCCACATATACGCTTGATGACAACGGAACTTTGACTATTTCCGGTACGGATGAAATGTGGAACTATAATTATGATTTTGCGCCCAGAGCCCCCTGGTATCCGAACAGAGAGAAAGTTAAAAAAGTCGTTATCGAAGATGGCATAACAAGTATCGGTGCTGCTGCGTTTGCAGGTTGTATTAATCTTACGGATGTAACTATTCCGGATTCAGTGGCCGAAATAGGATATCAGGCATTTGTGGCATGTACATCTCTTGAAAGCATTACAATTCCCGACACAGTAACATCTTTAGAGTGGAATAGTATTTTCAGTGAATGCTCTTCACTTATAGAAGTGAATCTGCCGGCTGCTTTAACCAATCTTGGCGGTGCCACATTTGATGGTTGTAGCTCGCTTAAGGAAATAAGCCTGCCTGATACAATTATATATATGGGCGGAGAGGTATTCCGCAATTGCTCAAAACTTGAAACTATTGTAATTCCTGATTCAGTGACAGAAATCGGACAATGCGCGTTTGAAAATTGCACTTCACTGAAAAAGATTACTTTACCTTCTTCACTGAAATCAATCGGTTATGAAGCATTTTCAAATTGTTCTTCTCTTGAAGAGATTTCAATTCCGAATACAGTTACGGATATAGCAACGTTTGCATTTTCAAATTGTTCTTCTCTTAAAGAAGTAACTATACCTGATTCGGTAAAAACAACAGGTGAAAATGTATTTTGGAAATGCTCATCATTAAAAAAGTGCACTCTCTCCAAATCCATGACATCGATTGGTAAAGATTTCTTTGAGGAGTGTACATCACTGACTGATGTAGTGATCCCGGATTCTGTTGAATCTATCGGAGAATCTGTATTTGATGAATGCACATCCTTAGAAAAGATTGTTATTCCTGATTCGGTTACTTCTATCGGTAAAGAAGCATTTAGAAAATGTTCATCTTTAAAATCAATAACTATACCTGATTCAGTTACATCCATTGGAGAATACGCATTTAGAGAATGTAAAGCTCTAACTGAGGTTACAATGTCAGAAAAGATCGAGTCTTTAAGCAAAGGGATTTTTTATGGTTGTATAGAGCTTGTGAAAATAAATATTCCGGAAACGGTTAAGTCTATCGAGGATAGAGCATTTTATGAATGTAATTCCCTTGAGATCATTAAGCTTCCTGATGCGGTTGAAAATATAGGTGAGTATGCATTTAACTATTGTAAATCAATAAAGAGTATAGTTATTCCCAAGAAGGTTACTGCTTTGAATCGTAGTGCTTTTAATGGATGCGAGTCACTTTCAGATATATCAATTCCGGATTCTGTAGAATCCATAGGAAAAAGCTGCTTTTTTAATTGCATTTCGCTGACTTCTATTAATGTACCCAATTCGGTTACTTCTTTGGGTGAATTAACATTCCGGGGATGCACGGCCCTTAAACGTATTGGTTTACCTGCCGGTTTAAAACAGATCGATCAGGCAGCTTTTGGTGAATGCCCTCTGACAGATATTTATTTCGGAGGAACACGCGATAAATGGGATGCGATTTCTGTTGACTGGACCGATAATGTAGTTAGTAAAACCAGTAAGATCTACAATAATAACGCTTTAAAAACTGCCACTCTGCATTGTGAATCCGGCATTGTTCCTGAAGAGGAAGATGAAGAGGAGAAAGAAGAAAATCCTTACGAAAAGTATGGCCTTAGTGAAGAATATGTTCCTGATGGTTATGTGGACAATTCCGGAAGCCCGATTATCATGGAGGGTAAGGATTGCGCCTGGAATGAAGTGGATGGAAAGTATTATTGGTATGAGGGAGACGTAAAGCAGGGAACATATTACGATCCCGACGGAGTGCTCGGAGAGGATCCGGAGACTCACGAGAAAACAAACAGGGGCCGTGAGATATTTGATCCCGCAAGCAATGGCTGGTATTGGCTTGATGCCTGCTATGACGGTGCCAAGGCTGTCGGAAAAGAAGTATGGATCCCATATATCTATCAGGACGAGGATAGCTGGGATGATGCAAAGAAAAGGGAGATTGCAAACGAATCCGATCCCGGAATGGCTGATCTTGTATATACATTTATGAAAGATAAGAAAGGAAAGTGGGTTCGTTACGATGACGAGGGAAGGATGTGCAAAGGCTGGGTAACCATTGAAGGTGCACTTGCCGAGAAATATCCCGATCAGATCGGAAACACATATTACTATGATACCCGCACCGGCCTTATGGCAAAGGGAAAGATCACCATTGACGGCGTTGAGCATTTCTTTGATGAGACCACCGGTGTAAAGCAGTATTAAGTTGAACTATAAGAATATACATTCTTATTTACTTGTGAGGAATGTGTTATGTTTTATCAGATGAAAAAGAGTTATTGTTAAAATTGAAAACTTTATAGTATCATGATCGGCTAAGAAAAGCTGTAGCATGAAGTGAAAGAATATAAGAGGTGGGGAATATATATGGAAATCACCCAATACAAAGAAAAAAAGCAAAATGAAATGGAAGCGCTTCTTTATGATCTGATAAAAAACTGGGAGGATGAGGTAGTTGAGTTCAAGGAAGCCGGTAACGATTATGATAAGGACAAAATTGGCCGATATTTTTCTGCACTCAGCAATGAAGCGAACTTAAGATCCATGCAGCATGGATGGCTTATTTTCGGTGTTCGCAATAAAAGCAGACAGATTGTTGGTACGAGCTATCGGAACGAGGAAGGATTAAAAGCTCTAAAAAATGAGATTTCTCAGGAAACCTCAGGTTCTATGAGTTTTATTGACATATATGAAGTCTATCCTACAGTAGACGGAAAAACCACGAGAGTCATAATGTTTCAGATTCCAGCAGCGATTACAGCAGTTCCTACAGCATGGAAGAATCAAGAATATGCGAGGGAGGGTGAATCTATAAGACCTCTTTCGCAAGAGAAGAGGGAGCGGATTAGGAGGCAGACATTTCAGGATTGGTCAAAACAATATGTGAAGGGTGCAACGATTGAGCAACTAAACAAGGAAGCCATTCTTATTGCTCGAGAGAAATATAAGGAAAAGATTGCGGACGATCATGTGTCTGCGGAGGTTGATTCCATGTCAGATGAGGAATTTCTGGAAGCAAGAAAGCTTGTCTTAAATGGAAAGGTTACCAATGCGGCGATGCTGCTTCTTGGAGATGAGAAGTATGATTATCTTATGGATAGTATGCCAGAGGCATCGTGGCGTGTATACGATTCAAAGGATATGGTGAAAGATTATAAGATCTTTAAGATTCCATTTATTACATTAAGTGATCGAATCACCGCTAACATTCGTAATCTTACATATAGGTATATGCCGGATCAGATGACGCTGTTTCCGCAGGAGATTAAGCAATTTGATCCGTGGGTGCTCAGAGAACTTCTGAATAACTGCATTGCACATTCCGATTACAGTATTGGTGGAAGGATTTACGTAAATGAATTTGAAGATAAGCTTATTCTTGTAAATCCGGGAACATTCATTCCGGAAAGCGTTGAGGTGATTCTTAGACCAAGTTATACTTCTCCTTTCTATCGCAATCAGCTTCTTGCGGATGCTATGGTGCGGTTTAAGATGATTGATACAGAAACGTCTGGAATTCGAAGAGTATTTAACATTCAACGAGAGCGTTTTTTCCCATTGCCGGATTATGATCTTTCACAAAAGAGTAAAGTCGAGGTGACTTTATTCGGACGGGAGATTGACGAAAAGTTCAAATATTTGCTTCATGACAATGATAATTTGGATCTTACAACGGTATACCTGCTTGATCAAGTGCAAAAAGGGAAGAGAATCCAGAGGGATGCAGTGATGCATTTGCGGAAAAACCATCTTGTAGAGGGGAGGATAGGAAATCTTTATTTGGCTGCGCCATTGGCTAAGACGGATGTCGAAAAGGCTAAGTATATCAATAATAAAGGTTTCGACAATAAGTATTATCAGGATCTTATTTTGGATTATATCGGTAAATTTGGTGGAGCTAATAGACAACAAATTCGAGTTTTGTTGGGAGACAAACTTTCAAGTAATATGACGGAAGGGCAGAAGGAACGAAAGATTACTTATCTGTTGACTTTGCTTAGAGATGCCAATGAGATTGAGAGAGATGGAAAAAGTAAACAACAAACTCGATGGATTAAAAAGATACACTAATTGTAAATGAATTTGTAAATGAAAAGTGTTTTTTTTGTAAATGAAGACAGTGAAAGGCCACATATTACGAGGTTTATTCATTTACAAATTCAAATTGAAATAATAAAATTGTAAATCAGCAACACCCTGAATCTTCGGATTCAGGGTGCTTTTTTCTTTAGATGTTCTATTATTTCTATAATAAGTTCAATATCTTCTTCAGATAGATCTGACATTTCATTTATAACTTTTCTGGTTAAGTCCGGATACGGATTATCAGTTTGAAAAAAATCTGCGGGGGAAATATCGAAATAGTCACAAATCGCAAGAAATTCATTCATGGGAGGCAGGCATTTTCCGGAAGAGATGTTATAGATATACCCTCTGCTGTGTCCAAGGTCATAGCTCATTTGATATTCACTGACATCTTTCCTTAATCTCAATTCCGTTATTCTGTTCCTGATATAGTCTGCATCCATATAAAACTCCAAAAAAACAAAAAGAATTATAGCTTTCACATTCAATTTTAATAAAATAGAACTATACACAATCCAAAAATATATGTTGTATACGATTGTATAGTAGAGAGATAAATGTTATAATTTTCTATCGGTGATTAGGTTGTATTATTGAAATTTTCTCCTGTGAGAGAAAAAGTAACAAGACAATAGATTAATCTGTTAAGGAGATGGGATTCTATGCCTTTTTGTACTAATTGCGGAAAAAATATTTCAGATGATAATTCTTTTTGTTCTTATTGCGGAGCTCCGGTAAATACGGTTTCGGTAGTAGTGAATAATTCAGATGTTAGTGATAGTGTCAAGTGACCTATGAAAAAACTGAGCAAAAGAAAAAGGCTCTTTCGAACCTTGAAAACTGCAGATATTAAAGAGAAATGACGGCCCAATGCTC
>JAEEGL014715964.1_pt1 | contig 10360 bp, 3 predicted proteins | sample 9134231 | NCBI WGS metagenome assembly JAEEGL01 (sample SAMN16246548, study PRJNA631951) | gut metagenome | biome: gut microbiome; feature: rumen; material: fiber-attached | host: Bos | place: Iran: Karaj | collected 2018-10
CTACACATCCGAAGGAGAGGTGGATGAAGATGCGCTTAAGAGCTTCCTTGGGAAGACTCTGACAGAGTATATGATCCCCGGGATCTATGTCCATTTGGATGAGATGCCTATCGGAACCAACGGAAAGACTGACAGGAGTGCACTTCCCGAGCCTGTTGTTACAGCAGAAGAGGAGCTTGTCAAGCCTATTGGGGAAATGGAAGAGAAGCTCTACCGGCTTATTAGCGACCAGCTTGGGACAGATCACTTTGGTGTGACCACCAGCCTTGTCAGGATGGGACTTACATCCCTTGGTGCCATGCGTCTTTCTGCACTTTTGCAAAAAGAGACGGGACTGGTTCTAAGTACAGGAGACATATTAAGAGATCCCACGATCAGGGCTATGGCTGACAGGCTGTCAGATAAAAATGAGACTGTCACCGCAGGTGATCAGATAAGAAAGGCGCCAGTGAGCAGATACTATCCCATCACGGAAAATCAGCGGGGACTCTATATAGACTGGGAACTTAATAAGGATACTCTGCAGTACAATGTTCCTGCTGTCTATGTATTAAAGGATCGTACTCCCGGAGAAGTTGAAGATGCGATCAGAACAGTCTTTAAAGCACATCCGTACCTTCTTACCAGACTTATCATGACAGACGGTATTGTCATGCAGATGGCATCAGACCCGGAGGAGTCTTTGAACATATCAGTGGCTGAGGTTAAGGATAGGCCATCAAAAGAATATTTCCAGGAGAAAGTGCGTCCGTTTGATCTGCTATCAGAAGCTTTGTATCGAATTGAGCTTACAAGGTATGAAGAGGATGTTTATCTTTTCCTTGATATTCATCATATTATCTACGATGGCCTTACCAGCGCCATATTTATAAAAGATATGCTCAGTGCACTTAATGGAGAGACTGTCCATGGCGAGGACATTACGGCCTTTGATTATGCTGTCTATGAGAAGAACTTAAGAGGATTGGATAAGTTCAATGAGGCACGGGAGTACTTCGATGAACTCCTTGAAGGAGGAGAAGCTGTAACATACCCTGATTCCGACGAGCCTATGGGCAGCGGAGTCTTCTTTGCAGAGAGCTCTGTTTCAAGAAAAGAAGTTGATGCCTTCTGTCAGGAAGCTGACGTAACAGTAAGCAGTTTCCTTCAGGCAGCCTTTGCCGAAGTGCTTTACAGATTTACACGCAAGGAGGATCTCATATATGCCACAGTCAGCAACGGGCGAGGAACAGATCCAAGACTTGAGGCTGCTGCCGGAATGTTTGTAAAGACTCTTCCTGTGATCAGAAGAGGCGGCGCTTTAAAGGACAGTATTTCGACTGATTATGTAAAGAGTATCCACAGACAGCTTCAGGAAACTTTTTCAAATGAGAGCTATCCTTATACAGAAATTGTAGAGAAAAACAGGATACATACACGGATCCTCTTTAGTTATCAGGGAGGATTATATGAGAATGGGATCGGTGTCCGGGATGATAATGAGGCTTACGATGATCCCGTGATCTCTCAGATCACCCTTGACCTTAATACAGTTAAGTTCCCGCTGGAAGTTTATGCATATCCGGCCGGAGATAAGTATTTTTACCATATATCCTTTGATGGAGAAAGATATAACAGCAAGGACATAAAACGTCTTGCAGACGCAGCTTCACATGTGGCAAAAGAGCTGACAAGAGGGATAGGACTCTCGGAGATATCCATGGCGGGCACGGAAGAAGAAGCGGAGCTTATAAGACTCGGAAGGGGAACTGTACTTAAAACAGATCCCCAAGAGACAATAGTGTCAATGTTCAGAAAAAGAGCCGACAAAACACCGGATGCCGCTGCGGTTGTTTATGAAAACAGAAGCTATACCTATGGAGAGATAGATAGGATAACTGACGATCTGGCAGCATATCTTGTATCAGAGACAGGAGTCTGCCCTGATGACATTGTTGGCGTTCTTATAGACAGATCAGAGTATATGATGATATATCCTCTTGCCATCATGAAAGCCGGAGCGGCATATATGCCGCTTGATCCTAAGTTCCCGTCAGAGAGGCTTATGTTCATGTGTTCAGATGCTGCCGTGAAGGCAGTACTTACGGAGAATGGCCTTGTAAATAAATTACTGCCTGACTTTGAGGGCGCTGTAATTGACCGTGATAACAGTGAACTGTCTGATCTGTTTACGGAAAAAACAGCGGAAACTAAAGACAGGGTATATGATCTGCCAAAGATAAGTGCAAAGGACAGGATGGTGATCCTTTATACATCAGGTTCCACCGGTAAGCCTAAAGCCGTTGAACTGATACATGAGGGAATAGTCAATTACATGCATTGGTTTGTGAAGGAGTTTGAAGTCACGGAAAAGGACAGACCGGGGGCATATTCGAACTTTGGATTTGATGCCCACATGATCGAGCTGTATTCATCTGTACTGGCGGGAGCCTGCGTATATATCGTTCCCGAAGCGGTCAGGAAAGAGCCTGTAGAACTTAACAGATACTATGAGGAAAACGGGATCACGATATCCTTTATGACAACTCTCATGGGATGTCTTTTCAGTACTCTTAACAAAACTCTCCGGGTGCTTATAACAGGAGGAGAGAAGATGAACCATGTGATGGCTCCAAAGTATCGCATGGTCCATGCTTACGGCCCTACTGAATGCTCCTTATTTGCTACTACCTGCGATATCAGAGGAGAATTTGACGGGAAATACATAGGCCGTCCTCTTTCCAATTACAGGTTATATGTGGTGGATCCATATAACCGAATTATGCCCGAAGGTGCTGTGGGAGAACTTCTGATCGGCGGCGTCGGCGTCGGAAAAGGCTATCTTAACAGACAGGAACTTACCGATGAAAAATTCATTGAACTGAAACTGTCAGGGGAGACTGATGGGCCGGACAGGGTTTACTGTACCGGAGATCTGGTACGCTTCGGTGAGTCCGGAGATCTTATCTTTGTGGGACGTATGGACGATCAGGTAAAGCTTCGCGGCCTTCGTATAGAACTTGGAGAGATAGAGAGCCGTGCGTCTTCCTATGATCATGTAACTGGCGCTGTAGCCACAGTTAAAAACGATACCCTCGTTATGTACTATACATCAGACGCAGCAGTCTCAGAAGAGGGATTAAAGAGTTTTCTTTTAAAGACACTTCCGGGATATATGGTTCCTGAAATTTTCATGCATCTTGACAGCATTCCGGTGAATGCCAATGGAAAGACCGACAGAAAGTCACTGCCTGAGCCATCCTTTGAAAACAGAGATGAATATGTGGCTCCCGAAACAGACACAGAGAGGGCTGTGGCGGAATGCATGCAAAAAGTTCTGGGACTTGAAAAGAGTGTAGGCGCGCTGTCTAACTTCTTTGAATTTGGCGGTGATTCCATTAAGGCTATCAGGATCATAACTGAGCTCAGAAACAGAAATATCACCGTATCCGTGGCAGATATAATGAGGGAGAAAACTGTCCGTGCCATTGCTGCAGTGTGTCATGTCAATGAACCTGCCCAAATATCACAGGAGCCGTTTGAAGGTGAGATAGAGGATACACCCATTGTTACCTTCTTTAAGAGGCTTAAGCTACCTGTGGTTTCGCACTTTAATCAGTCAATCCTTGTACGCTGCCGACAGAGGGCAGATGCAGTTCTTTTACAAAAAACTGTTGATGCACTGTGCTTACAGCATGATCTTCTCCGCGCAGTGTGGTCAGATGAGCACCTTATGGTACAGGGACCGGATAAAAGTATAGAAGTAGAGGAATATACCGAGGGTAAGGGCGGTATTACAGGTGTTTGCAATGAGATCCAATCCGGGATACACATGAATGAGGCTCTTATGAGGATTGCTCTCATCCATGGTGATCGTGATGACTATGTGCTTATGGCTGCTCATCACCTGATAGTAGATGGCGTGTCCTGGCGCATTATTTCAGAAGATCTTGAGATGGTTTATGGTCAGGTGCTTAAGGGAGATGAACCGCAGCTTCCTCCAAAGACAAATACCTATGCGGATTATGCCCGGAGCATTCGTACTTTCCGGGACAGCTATCGCCTTTCGCTTGAGAGAGAGTATTGGGATGAGACTCAGAAGAAGCTCATGTCCCTGCCTGTGACTGACGCTCTTGACTATGCAAGACCAATGAAGCAAAAGCAGTTGGTACTTAAAGGGGATGAAGCAACCGGTATTCTTCATATGGATCTTTCCGTGCGGAATCTTGAGATCAATGATGTGCTTCTTGCGGCGGTATGTATAAGTTACGGAGCACTTACCGGAGAAGAAAGTGTTTCAATACAGATGGAAGGTCACGGGCGAGAGGACATAGGAGCACTGCTTCTGACCGATCGAACTATTGGCTGGTTTACATCTGTTTACCCGGTTGTTGTTGAGGGCATAAAGAATGCGGCAGATACTTTGGGAGATGACGAAAAGATCGATATTATCTCAAAGAATCTTTCGAGGGTGAAGGATTCTCTGCATCGCGTTCCCGGTAAGGGAATCGGATACAACGTGCTAAGGGCCATACCGGGGGCGGACGCCTGTGACTACTCTTTCGATAAGATAGCAGAAATAGGATTTAACTATCTGGGAGAGATGTCAGTCGAAAAAGCAGCCGACAAGGACGGTGACACCCCATTCTTTATAGGAACGGAAATTTCCGCCGGAGAAAATATTGCCCGGGGAAACATTTTTGGTCCTGACCTCTCGATCAACTGCAGCGCATCGAAAGGGTGTATTGTATGGATGCTTGATTACAATTCATTAAAATATCCGGATGAGGCTGCAGATGAATTCCTTTATATGATAAAGAAAACTCTTGGCGATATCAGATATCTTTTGACTGATGGCATTTCGCAGGATGAGATCACAGCATCGGATCTTGGAGAAACAAAATGGAGTTATGAGGAATTCAGAACCGTTATTGAAGATTTTGAATCAAGAGGAGAGAGGATAAGAAGAATATATCCGCTTACACCCATGCAGGAGGGAATGCTTCTTAAGCACCTGGAGGATCCAAAGGACTTTGCATATCGCATTGTGAATTATTTTGATATTGATATGGTGCCGACAAAGGAAGAGCTTGTCTATGCCATGGACAAGATGATGGAAAACAATGAGGTATTAAGAACAGCTATCATCCATGAAGGTGTCTCTGTCCCGAGGCAGGCTCTGGTGGAACGCCCGTCGTTCGTTGAAATGATAGACCTTCGGGGGGAAGAGGATCCGGAGGAAGCAGTAGAAAAGATAAGAGAAGACATCCTTTCAAATGGTTTTGATCTTCAAAAGAAACCTCTGGCGCAGCTATATTGCGGTGTTTATTCAGATGAGGGATGCTATATTATAGTGGCAGTTCATCATGCTATCATAGATGGGTGGAGTTTTCAGTTGTTTATCGATCAATTGTTTGACTATCTGGACGAAGCTGTGGATCAGTTATCGTAAAAATCTGCACACTATTTATTGATATTTAATATCTTATATACAGAATGACGTAATATTGTGTTAAAATGATATAATAGTTTGTCAGAAGCCGCATTTTATAAGGCTTGCTGATAAAAGGAGATTAAGGAGGTTTTTATGCTTAAAATCACATCAAAAGTAGAAGGAGAGAAGGCATCTATCTCACTTGAGGGAAAATTGGATACCAACAGCGCGCACGATTTTAATGACGAGGTGATGCCTATACTTGATACAGTAAAGAAACTGGTTTTGGATTTTGAGAATCTTGAGTATATCTCATCTGCCGGACTTCGAGTTCTTCTTGTAGTTATCAAAAAGATGAACGAAGCGGGATCCATGAAAGTGATCCATGTTAATGAAAGCGTTATGGATATTCTGGATATGACGGGAATTTCAGATGACCTTGTAATTGAATAAGAGGAATATACATAGATATGTCTTATCAGGGGATTGAATTAGGTATCAGTATTGAAGTACCTGTTATAGCAACAATAATTATGTTCATTCTTATCTATAATGACCTGTTTGTTTATAAGAGAAGTATCAGGGACAATATTTCTGTTATGCTTTTCTTTGGCACATTTTTAGGTATATTTGAGACAATGTGGGAGTGCTTTGAAGGCAATCTTTCGATGAAGTCTCTGACGTATATAGGTGCTATCGGTTATGGAATTACACTGTTCTTTTTTGCTTTAAATTTCAATCGTTTTTTTCTCAGGCTCTTCAATCTGTTACCCAGAAATAAACTGTTGATCTTTCTTTACTATCATTTACCGAGCATTATAATTTCGGCTCTATGTATTTCTACTCCGTGGACAAATGCAATATTTATTGTTGACAAAAGCGGTTATATAGTAGCGACAAAGATGTTTGTAACCGTATACTACGGCGCGATATGGATATATGTTCTATCGGCGATCGTACCCGCTGTTTTCTATTCTTTTCAGGATGAGAAAAGAAATCCGGCTATAGTTGAGGCGGCAAAGAGCGTTGTCGTATTCGGGATCATTATGCCGATCCTATATGTGCTTCAGGCAGTCCAGTATAAGAGCCTTAATGATGATAAAATCAATCTGTCAATTGTTATTGCCATAGGGCTGGTATATCTGACTATCAGGGTTAACACCCGATTGCTTTTACTCACCAGGTCCCAGATGGATGCAGTGGAGGCTGACCTTCATGCCGCTGCAAGAATACAATCTGATGCGCTGCCATCAGTCGATCTGTTGATGAAAGATGTTTTGGAGCTTAAAAAGGCAGATCGTTTTGAACTGTATGCAAGTATGACTCCGGCCAAAGACGTTGGCGGGGATTTCTATGATTTTTTTATGATCGATGATGATCATCTGGGTCTGGTGATGGCAGATGTTTCAGAAAAGGGTATTCCTGCAGCCATGTTCATGATGTCCAGTAAAAGTATACTGGCGAACAATGCAATGATGGGGAAATCGCCCTCTCAGGTATTGGAAGATACAAACAGGGCAATCTGTATAAATAACATGGAGCAGATGTTCGTGACGGTCTGGTTCGGTATCCTTGAGATCAGCACGGGGATCATAAAGGCATCCAACGGAGGTCATGAGTATCCCATTATTAAGCACACTCCCGGAAAATATGAAGTGATAAAAGACAGGCATGGTTTTGTTCTTGGCTTTGATCCCGGGAAAAAATATACGGAATATGAGATAAAACTGGAGCCCGGTGCAAAGCTCTTCCTTTACACTGACGGGGCTGTGGAAGCAACAGATCCAAATATGCAGATGTTTGGGATAAATGGGCTTGTCAGTGTCCTTGATCAGGTAGAGGATGCATCTCCCAAGGATACTATTGACGCTGTTAAAAATGCAATCAAGGAATATGAAGCCGGTGTAGATCAGTTTGATGATCTCACCATGCTGTGTCTTGAGTATAAATAAGTATGAAATACAACCCTGAAAATAGATATTGTGTCATTAAGTTAACGGTATCGACTTAGGAGAGAATAGCAGTTTTCGTAAGGGCAGGCCGTACCGAAGGTTATCAGATCCTCTTTTCTGAAGGAAGGTATTGGGACTGCGCGCAAGGATGGTACGACGACGAAGGTAATGTCTGTAATATAGAAGAATATCTCTTTACCGAGGATGATGTCGGTAAAGAGATGATCTTTCATTACAGAATACCGGAGCAAGTTGATCTTGTCGGAGATGAATCACTGTGCTTTTTCAGCAGAGGAATGAATTTCCGCCTTTTCGCAACCACCCCGGAAGGGAAATAGGAGTTGCAGAGACACCGGTATGATCTGTGGATGATGGAGAGAATGAAATGAAAAAGACAATGACAATGAAGAAATTAAGCTGTGGTCTTGCAGTTGGAGTGATATTTTCATTTTTGATAACAGATACGGCAAACGCGCTGACTGCTGCAAATGATGGAGTATATTTAAAGAACGATGAAAAATTAACCATCGAAGACAGCCTGTCTGACGTAGGTAATGAGAGTATCGCTGACGCTGCAGTTGATGATGTTTTGATCGAAGAAACTGATATTGCCAATGAGGAGATCAATAAAGACGGCATCGTTCCCGCGGATGATACGACGGAGATCATCACAAATGAAGGCATCGGTTCCATACCTTCGAAGTTTGATCCCAGAAATGAGGATCCCTGGTATATCACGCCTATAAGGGATCAGGGAAACTACGGAAGCTGTTGGGCCCACGGCATATTGTTTGCGGCGGAAGCCAATCTGTTGAAGAACAATATTGTTCCGCAGTATAACAATCAGACTCTGAACCTTTCGGAAAGAGTACTGAATCATATTGCGTATAATCAGGACAAATATCCGGAAAGTTATGATCCTCTTCATAACAGTGTAAGAGAATATAACATAAATGAGGTTTCCTATGACAGGCCGTCCTATTATAATAACGGCGGCCAGGCTTTTTTAAGTGGATCTATTCTGCAGCGCTGGCTTGGGGTTGTAAATGAATTGGATACAGACGGCAATATTAACCCCGATACATATTACAAGGATATTCCCAAATCCGGTGTTGATAATATAGATGTTAAATACATTTCTCCTGTTTCCGGTAATATTGTTGCTCATATGGAGAACATTATTTATCTGGACAAAAATGAAAGAGACGTTATTAAAAAGTACATTGTAAAAGACGGGGCGCTTGACTGCAGTTACGATGCGGGGGATTATATCGGCACCGATGAAGTATCTTTTTACTGTTATGAAGAAAAGGGTGCAACGCATGAAGTGGCGGTAGTCGGATGGGATGACGATTACGATCGTAAAAGGTTCGACAGTGATAAGGATAACCTGCCCGAACACAACGGTGCATGGCTTATAAGAAACAGCTGGAACAGCAGTTATGGTGATAACGGTTATTTCTGGATGTCTTATGAGGATAAGTCATTAACAGAGATTACGGCTGTTGAAATGGCACCGGAAGATAATTATGACAACAATTATTATTATGCGGGTGCAAACGGACCGGAATACCAGCTTGATAATGATATAAAAGTGGCAACGGTTTTCAGGGTAAAGAGAGAAGGCGGTGAAAGGCAGAAATTAAGAGCCGTTTCACTGGCAGTTGCTTCTTATGAAACGGAATATGACGTGAAGATATATACAGGCAGTTATGAAGACTTTTCGGGTAATCCCATTCCGGCCGGAGCAGCTGCGGTTTCTTCCGCGAGCGGTTATCTGGAATATCCGGGTGTACACACGATCAAGCTGAATAATGCTGTTGAACTTAATGCCGGAGAGGCTTTCTCTGTTGTGATGGAACTTCGGCACAGATACGGCAGACGTATATCGCTTTATGTAGAGAAAGCAAATGAGAAGACTGTTGTTAACCAGCACCCCGGAGAAGCATATCTTGATCAAAACGGAGGCGGATTTGAGGATATATCCGATCCTGCTGTTAATGGGGAGAATGCACTTAATTTCCGTATAAATGCATATACTGACCGGTTAGACGGAGAAGTTGATTTTGATATAACAGGAGTGGATACTTCGACGGAAACATCTTATGACCCGGTTTCGAGAACCGTAACGACTAAGTTCACGGCAAATCCTTGCAGTGCGGGAGAAGAAATATGCCCCGCAACTAAATTTAAGCTTGTCTATACATCGGGTACCGATGCAGGCAAAGTTACTCTCTCATCAAACAATGCCGAAATAGTAGACATAGACAGTGACGGAAGATTGGTTGCCACAGGAGCAGGTCGTGCCTACATAACCGCAGAATACAGATATAATGACGAAAACACAGTTACCAGACGCATTTCGGTCGTTGTAAAAAAAGAGATAAAGCCGGGCTGGTTTGCTTATCATAGGGACAACCCTCAATATCGGCCTGACAATAATGAAATATATCTGTATGAATGCAGCAACTATACATCGACCGGAGGAGATTGGTCCGAAAACACACAGACAGATCCGGGTACATTTAAGCGGGTTCAGGCTGACTCATACAAGATGGAATACGAAGGCAATAAAACAGTCAATGTCAGTGCAAAGGCCAAAATATCCACACCTGAAGACAGCTTCTATTATGTTAAAGACGGTGGACAGACGATCACCTATTCGATAGGAAAATACAGCGGTTCGTTTGAAGTATACTTAAAGAGCGGAAATTGGAACGATTCAGATAGGCGTTATGAATTTGAATATGACGGCGGTAATAATGAGCCCGGAGTAGATTCCGTGGAATATCCGACCGGAGAGAGCATTGATTTCTATGTTCTCGGATGTAAGAAATATGATACATCCTCAGGAGCTTATGTCGGCGGTTATATAGTACCACGTGAAGCAGGGGTCTACGGCATATTCATTGAGCTGGACAGTGATCTGTTTGAGAATGATTAAATACCCCAGCAATTCGTGATCTAAAAAAAGGATATTACGGATGCAGCCGTA
>JAEEGL015632380.1_pt1 | contig 10360 bp, 6 predicted proteins | sample 9134231 | NCBI WGS metagenome assembly JAEEGL01 (sample SAMN16246548, study PRJNA631951) | gut metagenome | biome: gut microbiome; feature: rumen; material: fiber-attached | host: Bos | place: Iran: Karaj | collected 2018-10
AAATCTAATATCAATGGAAACAACCGTTAAAAAACAGAACTACTTCATCCCGATCATTGTGATGATTCTCTTGTTCGGTATGATTTCGTTCGTCACCAACCTGGCCTCGCCCATGGGCGACATCCTGAAGAACCAGTTTAAAATCCCGAATTGGCAAGGCACCTTGGGCGTGTTCGCCAACTTCATCGCCTACGCCGTGATGGGTATTCCTTCTGGCAACTTACTCCAAAAGAAAGGTTACAAGAAGACCGCCCTCATCGCTGTCATCGTGGGCTTTATCGGTGTCGGCATCCAGACCTTGTCGGGTGTCTTTGGCAGCTTTGCCGTCTATCTCCTCGGCGCTTTCGTGGCGGGCTTCAGTATGTGCCTGCTCAACACCGTGGTCAACCCGATGCTGAACCGTTTGGGCGGTGGCGGCAACAAAGGCAACCAACTCATCCAGATCGGTGGCTCATTCAACTCATTGTGTGGCACTGCCGTCATCATCATCACGGGCTTGCTCATCCCAAGCATCGTTGATGCCAAAATCAGTGATGTCTTCCCGCTGATGTACACTGCCTTGGGCATCTTCGCCTTCGCTTTTATCGTCATCCTGCTGACCAAGATTCCGGAGAACGAACAGAAGCAAGACGCTGTCAAGCAAGTGGAAAAGGGCAAAGGTCCCATGGCTTTCCGTCATTTCGTGCTCGGTGCCATTGCCATCTTCATCTATGTCGGTGTCGAAGTGGGTATCCCGAATGTCTTGAACAAATGGCTCCAGAATCCCGAACTTAATGTGCTGGGCAGTGGCGTCAACGCCGAGGCCGTGGCTGGATCTGTGGCTGCCACCTATTGGTTCCTGATGCTGATTGGCCGTCTGATCGGTGGTATCATCGGCAGTAAAGTGTCGGCCAAAGCGATGCTTACCACAGTGTCTGCCATCGGTATCATCCTCACCCTGTTGGCCATGTTTGGTCCTTCCACGATGGTCAAGTTCCCTGCCTTCAATGGCGCTCATGGCTTTGGCATGGAGAGCATTCCGCTCAATGCTGCCTTTTTGGTCTGCATCGGCCTCTGCACCTCGGTGATGTGGGGTGGCATCTTCAACCTCGCTGTTGAAGGACTGGGCAAGTACACCGAAAAGGCATCGGGCATCTTCATGGCTTTGGTTTGCGGTGGTGGTATCCTGCCCCTGCTCCAAAACGCCATCGTAGACGGCTTGGGCGGCGTCGGCTATCTCCAGAGCTACTGGGTGATTGTCGTTGGCCTCGCCTTCTTGCTATTCTACGCCCTCTGGGGTTCGAAGAACGTCAACAAAGACATCAAGGTGGATTGATAGTTCAATCTATCACAAAAACACAGCCCGTTGGAAAGTACCAGCGGGCTGTGTTTTTTTGTGAAACAAGGTTTTAACTGACCCGTATCTTCTTTCCTATGCGAAGCTTGTCGGTCTTTTTCATGTTGTTGAGCTTACACAAAATCGACACCGTCGTGTGATGGTTAACGGCAATCTTGCTCAATGTGTCGCCCTTTCTCACTGTGTAATACACCTTTTCGCGATAAGGATGCGTGGTCCCTCTTGAATCGACGATATTCAGTTTAAAGGACTTGTCAAGATTCGCGTAAGCGTCTTTCATGATGGATGTGTTGATGGTATAGCTCTTGTCAGCCACGCGCGCCGAGTCGGCCAGCGAATGGGAAAACAGCCAGTCGTAGGTCTGGTCGAGATAGAAGACACGAGCCAGCTGCGAGTGGTTGACACCTTTCATGCGGTCGTAGATCAGTCGGCTTGTATCACCACAATGGCACATCGAATCCACCACCCTGTCGGAGCAACTGACAGGCACCGCCTTGTCAGCCGTGCCATGGATAATCCACAACGGCACATCATTAAGACCACAGAGCGACTTGGCCGTCGCACCACCACACATCGCTATGGCAGCTGCCACCTGGTCGGGGTAAGTCGCTACAAAGTCGAGCGTACCATAGCCGCCCAGACTCATCCCCAAAACATACAGTCTATTGTTGTCGACGGGATACTTGCTCTTCACCCAATTATAGACATTCATCACCTTTTCCGGATTCCAGGCTCCTTGTGTCTGCGGTGCTATCACCACAGCGTCGATCACGCGACCGCGTCTCAAGGCATCGATGGAACCATATCGGAGGACATTATGCAAGTCTCTTCCACACAAACTCTTGCCATGCAAGAAGATCACCACGGGCTTGTCGGCCTTTGTGGCATCATAGTCATCAGGAAGATAAAGCCAGAAATTGTATCCATCTGCCACAGAGTCGCGACAGGCAATCAACTGCGCGAAAGAACACAAGGGCAGCAAGCATATAAGAAATACCAATATTTTTTTCATAGGTTATTGTAACGAGATTTTGTAGATTTTATTTCCCCTCGAGCCCAAAATAATTTTGTCGTCGACCACAATAGGTGAAGACTCAAAATTGCTTCCAATCTTCTCCATCGCAACAATCTCGCCCGTCTTTGCCTTGATGAGATAGACATAGCCACCCGTGTCGGCGGTGAAGATAAACATCTCATTTTTATCGTTATAAAACGGCACGGGCGACGACCAGCAGTAGTGCTTCGTCCTTGTGCGGCAAACGACATGGCCGTCAGCCTTGTCAAAACCGATGAGCCATCCCGGCACTTTGGTCTTGTTGACGCAGAAATTGCTGAAGATCATGCCTTCACAGTCTCCGCCACCCAACAAAGGCGATCCGTACATGCCGCCATCCAGGCTCTTCTCACCGAAGTGAATGCGCTTGCACGAGACGGTGTCGTCCCAGACCACCTCACCCGTCAAGCCGTTCAATTTGACGAAATGACATGTGCCAGCATTGCCTTGGCGGTCGACCTCACAACCCGTATAGACGAAAGGAACGCCGTCTTCCACATCCACGAGAGGCGTGGCGTCAGTATCGTCATGATTGGAATAATGCCATACGGGCTTTAAGGTATTCAGGTTGATACACAAGACATTGCCCGCATTGTCGGTCGTGTAGCCATAGTTCTTGCACACCGCCATCGACGACTCAATGCCCGGCGAGCTCTTCGACTTGGTCAACGAATAGCGTAAGGTCGACTGGAGTTGGTAGCCGCCGTCACCGATGTAATACTTGTAAATGGTACCGTTTTCACCCGGACGGAACACGAAGCCACCAACCACCACTGGCGATGAGTCATAGGCACACCAGCCACGCCATGCTTTGGGGTCTTTGCCAAAAGCATATTTCTCCGAATGCGAGAACAGGTCGAAAACAATGGTCCCAAAAGGCGTATGCTTTTGGACGCCGTGACCCACATAGAGATGACCGTTGAGGAAAGGATTGAGCGAAGGCGTACCTTTCAGCACATTTTGGGTATCGAAGCTCTTTCGACTCTCCTTACCCGTTTGGAAATCAAGGAAATACAACTTACCGCAAAGTGAGGCAAACATAATTTCCTGGGCCTTGAAATCATTGGTCACGATACCTTTCATCTGCCTGAATCGGTCGACGAGGCTGTCGGGCCAAAGCACATAGAGTGGCTGTCCCGTCCATCCCGTGCCACCACCCCACACACCGTGTGAAGTCTTCGAGGAGTCCATACTTGTCGTGAAGACCCAGTCAAGGCCAATCTTGAAGGAATCGCCATGCAGATGACCACAGTAATTGGGATTACGCGACGGCGAGCCACGGAACATGAAGATGCCTGGGGCGTCTTTATAAAGATCTTTGAAATCCGACAACTCGCAAGGCAAGGTGGCGTCAATGGTATCGATAACAAACATCACCTTCTCCGCAGAGGCAAACATAGTGTCAGGGAAACCCGGATCGACGACCACAGCGGGTATCATATCCATGACCAATGTGTCGGCTGCTTCGACAACGACTTGCGGATGTTCCGTCGAGCATGACGGACCGGCCATTAAAAAACCGAAAAGGAACAATAAGATTAGTTGCTTCATAATGCTGTCATTTTGTGATCCAGCCATCGTCGGAGATGGTAGGTGGATTATCGTAAAAGTCGGTGGCACTCAATGATTTGATGAGTTTGAGAGCCTGATTATTCTTATCAATATGGGGACCCGTATTGGGGTTGCTCTGGTAGGTCGAGATCACCTGCGCGTCGATGAAATCGCCTGTCTTGGCATCGAGGCGAATCTTGAAGATGGGAGCGACACCGAGCAGACCTGCGATCTTGATTTGGCTATAAGTGGCGAAGTTACCCATGCTGTAAGCGATGAACTTGCCGTTGTAGATCTCCACACCACGCGTCACATGCGGTCCGTGTCCCAACACCAAGTCGGCGCCGGCGTCAATGGCGAGATGGGCAAACTCATAAGCATTGCCACGGTTTTGCTCGATGTAATAGTCATCCTTGCGGGTGACATGCTGGTAACTGGTTCCCTCACCGCCGCAATGCATCGAGACAATGACAATGTCGCATGTTTTTCGCAGCTTACCCACAAGGTCTTTCATATTGGCATAATCGTGGAGTGGCACGATGGCTGTGTTGGGCGAGAAGGCGCAGAAGCCATAACGAACGCCATTGATGGTAAAGGTAGCAGTGGGTTTGGTCTGAAACCCTGCCCAATTCAAGTGGTTGGCGTTGAGCACATTCGTCGTATTGTCGCGTCCATATTGGCGGAAGTCATTGCTATGGTTGTTGCCCACGCTGATCAGGTTGAAGCCAGCGTCTTTATAGTATTTGACATAGGTCGACGGCATGCCGAAACAGAACATCTTGCACTCCTTGACCAGGCTGTCGGCCAGCACGCCTTCCATGTTGCAAAAGACGACATCGCCCTTGAAATAGGGTTTCACCTCATCGAAGAAATGTTTGGCCGTTTCCTCGTCAGCCAAGTCCGAGCGCTTGGGAAATATCGTCCCCAACATCACATCGCCAACGGCAACGATGGTCAAGGTGTCCTGTGCCAGAAGCACCCCCGGCAAAAGCGACAAAAACAATAATGCCGCCTTCAACAAATGTGAAAAGCGTTTCATAGTGTTCGCTATCTTACAGAAAGTTTGCAAAGATAGGGAGTATTTTTGTATTTTTGCCCATTAATTCGATTTCGGCTGAAAAATGTTCAAAAAAATCCTCGGAACGGGAGCCGCGAAAGCGGTCAATGTGCTGACACAATTGGCTACCCTTATCATGGGTACCCGGTTTCTCGGTGCCGCCGAATGGGGAAAGGCCTTCATTGCCCAGACCGACATCACCTTTTTATTAATTGGCATCGAACTCATTGCTGGCAGCGGACTGGTGTATTTCACGCCAAGAAAGAAACTCGCCACGCTGATGAAAATCTCATACGGCTGGATTGTCATCGTAATGTTGGCTTATCTACTGTTGTTCAGCATTCTGCATCTGTTCCCAGGCTTTTATCACACCATCGTCCCCGAGGGCTACGCATGGCTCGTCCTGTTGATGACTTTCATCTATAGCCTGCACGAATTCAACCTCAACCATTACCTCGGAAAGGAAAAAGTGGCGACTTACAACTGGCTGTTTCTCATACAGATACTCACCCAAGTTTCAATGATGGCCGTCTTGATTTTCGGTTTGAACATCAGGACAGCGAAAGCACTGCTCTACTCGCAACTGTCCGGTTACAGCCTGGCCACGCTTGTCGGATGGGTCTTGCTCTTCCCCACCCTGCGTAAGGAAGGCAAAGAACCGCTGAAAAGCAGTTTCAAGGAATTGTTCCATTACGGGGCTTTCATGCAGCTTTCCACCTTGGTCAGCACACTCAACAAACGCTTGAGTCTCTACCTGTTGAAAACCAACTGCAGCGAGCAACAAATTGGAGTATATGCCTTGGGCACCCAGGTGACCGAGGGCGTGAACATCATAGGGCAAAGCACCGGATTGGTGGAATTTTCGGCTTTGAGCAACACCGAGCAAAAGCAAAGGGCCTCCGTGCTCACCATGAGGTTCATGAAACTCTCCGTCTTACTGACTTTCACTGCTTTATTAATCATCTGCCTGCTGCCTACGGCCTTCTACGAATGGCTGTTTTCAGGCGAGTTTGCAGGAATCCGTCCCGTCATCCTGCTGATGTCGCCAGGCATCGTGTTTTTTTCCGCCCACACCGTTTTGTTCAACTATTTCTCTGGAACCGGCAAGCCTAAATTCAACTTATATGCATCACTTATCGGATTGGGTGTCACGCTGGTATCAGCGTTTATCTTAATCCCTGCTTTAGGTATCCTCGGAGCGGCCATCACCACCACGCTGACCTATACTGCGCTATTCGTCTACCAATGGATTGTCTTCCGCAAGCACACGAATTGCCGTTTGTATCAGCTGATCCCGAATCGAGAGGATTGGGAATGGGTGAAAACCACAATGAAGCGTATTTTCTGATGTATTTTTTGACCATGTCGACTTAAAAATTCGTATTTTTGCGCAAATTCATTTTTTATGAGCGAAATCATCGACGACGACATCTTCACACCAAACGAAGACCCCACTCCTACTGTAGAAAACTATAACGACGACAGCATCGTCCACCTTGAGGACATGGAGCACATCCGTCGCCGCCCAGGTATGTATATCGGCAAACTCGGCGACGGCGCCTCGCAGGATGACGGCATCTATGTGCTCATCAAAGAGGTGATCGACAACTCCATCGATGAGTTCACCTCCGGCTTCGGCAAGAAGATCGAGGTGACGGTCGACAAGGCCGCCAAAAAAGTCAGCATCCGCGACTATGGCCGTGGCATCCCTCTGGGCAAGTTGAAAGAAGCCGTCTCCCAACTGAATACGGGCGCAAAATATGACAGCAAGGTATTCCAAAAATCGGTCGGCCTGAACGGCGTGGGTACCAAGGCCGTCAACGCGCTTTCGTCTTATTTCAAGGTGCAGTCCGTCCGCGATGGCAAGACAAGGATTGTGGAGTTTGCACAAGGCAAACTAGTTAGTGATTCGGGCATTATTGAAGCCGGCCCTTCGACAGGCTCAGGGGCCTTGGATACGGGTACTTTAACCGAGTTCATCCCCGACTCCGCACTGTTCGGCAACTACCATTATGTGGACGAGTATATCGAGAAGCGCGTCTGGAATTACGCCTACCTCAACCGTGGCTTGAGCCTGATCTACAACGACAAACGCTATTACTCCAAGAACGGCCTCCTCGACCTGTTGCAGAACAACATGGAAGGCCAAGGCCTCTACCCCATCATCCACATCAAGGACGGCGACTTCGAGGCCGCTTTCACCCATGTCAACGGGCAGTCGAGCGACTACTTCTATTCCTTCGTCAACGGCCAGCACACCACCGAAGGCGGTACACACCAGTCCGCTTTCCGCGAGGGCTATGCCCGCGTGGTGCGCGAGTTCTATCAAAAGGAATACGAACCTGCCGACATCCGTCAAGGCTTGGTTTGCGCCTTGTGCGTAAGGATTCAAGAGCCCGTCTTCGAGGCACAGACCAAGACCAAACTCGGCTCCACCCACCTCGCGCCCAACAATCCCGATGGCACCAACGATAGCCCCTTCCTCAAGACCTATGTCTTCGACATCCTGAAGCGTCACTTGGACAACTACCTGCATAAGAATCCTGAAACCGTCAGTGTGCTGCAAGCCAAGATCCAAGCCAACGAGAAAGAGCGCAAAGAGATTGCCGGCATCAAGAAGGCCGCACGCGAGAGCGCCAGGAAGGTCAGCCTCAACAACAGCAAACTCCGCGACTGCCGCATCCACCTCAACACCAACAACGAGAAACGCCTCGAGAGCACCATCTTCATCACCGAGGGTGACTCCGCTTCGGGAAGTATCACCAAGAGCCGCGATGTGCAGACCCAGGCCGTGTTCAGCCTGAGGGGCAAGCCGCTCAACTGCTTGGGCATGACCAAGAAAGTGTGCTACGAGAATGTGGAGTTCAACCTGCTGCAAGCCGCCTTGAACATCGACGAGGACATCGAGAACCTGCGCTACAACAACATCGTTATTGCCACCGATGCCGATGTCGACGGCATGCACATCCGCCTGCTGATGCTCACTTTCTTCCTCCAGTTCTATCCCGACCTGGTGCGCAACGGCCATGTCTACATCTTGCAGACGCCGCTGTTCCGCGTTCGCAACAAGAAGGAGACCTACTACTGCTATAGCGACGAAGAACGCATCACCGCCAAGGAGAAATGTGGCAAGCAGGCCGAGATCACCCGCTTTAAAGGCTTGGGCGAAATCTCCCCCGACGAGTTCCGTGGCTTCATCGGCCCCAACATGAGACTTGAGCCCGTCATCCTGCGCTACGACTTCGGCATCAAGGAGCTGTTGGAATACTACATGGGCAAAAACACCATGGAGCGCCAGAAGTTCATCATTGATAATCTTCGGATTGAAGATGACTCCAACATGGACAAGATTTGATGTTTTATCAGTTACCGAGTTTTTCTCGGCAACTGGCAAATTCAATTAGAGTGGTTATTTCCATTTTGGAAAATACCACTATTCCGCATCAGGAGCAGTTATTGCATTATTTGCAACAACTGTAGAAAATCAGAAATACTTTTTTTTCTAATCAACAATTCTTTCCGATACAGAATAATTCCTATTTTTGCATGGACAAACCCTAAAATGAAATAAAAACACATAGAATATAAAAGCAACTAACATATTATAAACCATAGCGTTTGCGATTTATTCGAGACTTTCCGAAAATTGCCCTTTGAAGAAGTCAGTCTGTAGAATAGGTTCAAGCGTCCGTGCGTAAGCGTGGACGAAACTTATTAGACTGACAGGTCGGCAATACCTCGGAAAGCGATAAGTGAACTTCACGCTTCATCGTTTTCAAAGGTATTTGTCTTCCTGTTGTCCTCGAACAAGTTTCTTGGCGCTATACAAAGCATGGCATTGTATGGTAAATAAAGAATTACTTACAAAAGTTGTAATTATGCCTTATTTGATGCCCACGCAGATTGGAGGCGGGCATGAACTTCAATAAGGAAAACTGGAGGGATAACGACCTCAATGTTGATAGCCTTTGGATTATTGGGCCAAGGGCAAAAGGCGGAAAGCACACCAATATCTATCATGGCAATTTTGCTCCGCAAATTCCAAACAATATGATTCGTCGCTTCACAGACGAAAACGATGTTGTCTTGGATTTATTTATGGGAAGTGGCACGACGCTTTATGAATGTGAAAACCTAAATCGTGATTTCATTGGTTTCGACATCAATACAGAAATCATAGATTTTGTTGGCAATAGCATGATAGATTGCGACAGTATTCATTTCACAATTCATAATCACGACATTTGCGACACACAGGGTGCACAAGACTTGATCAAGAAAGACCTGAAAAGATACGAAAAGAAAAAAGTAGACCTTGTTATTGCGCATCCTCCCTATTTGGATATAATCAAATTCACTGACAAAAAGGAAGACTTATCGAACATTGCTGATATTGATGAATTTACAAAGAAATTCATCGCGTCAATGCATAGTGGAGTTGATTTACTAAAAGCAAAGAAACATTTTGTCTTGGTCATAGGCGATATTTATCGAAATGGTGAAGTCGTCCCATTAGGGTTTTACTTGATGGATGCTATCAAAAAAGAGTTCGATTGCAAACTAAAGGGAATTGTTGTCAAGGATATGGTTGGCAACAGAGCAAAAATCGGGAGCGAAGCATTATGGCGTTATCGCGCTCTGCGCAATGGTAATTTTCTATTCAAACACGAGTATGTTTTTGTTTTCAGAAAGGAGAAATGATTATGGGAATGATTGATTTATTTCTGGAATTGGCTCAACCTAACGCTAATGGTGTAAGTCGATGGGTTTATGTTACCGAATTTACTGGCAAATACAAATCATTGGAACTTGGTAATGGATGGAGTTGGGGAAGAGCATCCTCTCCTCTACAAAGGAAATACAAAGTTGAGGTTGATAGAAGTATAACACCTGGAAACCGAATAGACGCAATTCGTCTTGTCGGTTTTAATGAACAACAGCATTTTAGCCAAGCTATACGAAAGGATATATGCGACGCTATAAGAAAACGTAAATGTGTCATGTTGGGCGTGAACGGAACGTCAGAAAATACTACGATAGAGGTTGACCACAAAGATGGGCGTAAGAACGACATGCGAGTTTCAGACCCCTCAACGCAGCAACTGGAAGACTTTCAGCCTCTTTGCAAAGCAGCCAACGACATCAAACGTCAAATCTGCAAGAATTGCAAAATATCCGATTTGCGATGGGATGCGAGGAACATAGAAGGCAATCCATACTCTTTTTACGAAGGTGATGAAAAATATACCGAAGAGCTAGGATGTGTTGGTTGCTATCAATATGACCCTGTAGAATATCGAATTCAGTCCGCATTGAAAATCAGCCAAGAAACGACTGATTTCATCCTTGAAAAGTTTTACCC
>JAEEGL015818543.1_pt1 | contig 10360 bp, 6 predicted proteins | sample 9134231 | NCBI WGS metagenome assembly JAEEGL01 (sample SAMN16246548, study PRJNA631951) | gut metagenome | biome: gut microbiome; feature: rumen; material: fiber-attached | host: Bos | place: Iran: Karaj | collected 2018-10
AGCAAGACAAAGAATTAGTACTACTGCAGTACTTTCATTTAGAGATACTGATGATAAATTACTATTAACTAGTGATATTTTAGGACGCCATGGAGCATCACTTAGTCAAAATAATCAAACATTTCAATATCAAGTAAAATTAGATATAAAAGATACTGAAAAGTTTTATGAAGTGACTAAAGAACTTGCTTCTAGAAGCGGTAAAAATTTAATGGTAACTTGGCTTGATTTTGATGAAGCAACTGATTCATATGAAAATGAAAAAGATTCTTGTGGTGGTGAAGGAAATATGAAATGTATTTCTGCCGCTTATGTTAATGAGGGACTTTCTAGTAATTCAGTTGTAATAGAAGGACATTTTACTAAAGAAGAAGCTCAAACTTTAGTAGATTTAATTAATAGTGGATCACTTCCAACTAAATTAACAGAAGAATCTACTCCAAAAAGTGTTTCTCCTTCTTTTGGAAGTGAAACTATTACTAAAACAGGTATTGCTGGAATTGTTACTTTTGCACTAATTGCATTATTATTAATATTTAAATATAGAATTAGTGGTTTTATAGGAAGTGTATGTTTATTTGTATATGCAGTATTTGTATTCTTAATATTTAATGGAGTAGATGGGGTTCTTACTTTAACTGGAATTGCTGCTTTAGTACTTGGTATTGGTATGGCAGTAGACTCAATTATTATTGCAAATGAAAGAGTCAAGGATGAGCTTTCTAAGGGTAATAAACTTGTAAGTGCATATAAAGAAGGTAACAAAAGTAGTTTAGTGGCTATTATAGATGCTAATATTACCACATTAATTGCTGGAATTGTGCTTTATATATTTGGTGAATCATCTGTAAAAGGATTTGCTACTATGTTAATTATTACTATATTTGTTACTGTTTTTACTACAGTAATTCTATATAGAGTAATACTATTATTATTTGTAAATACTAAAGCATTTAATGATAAAACTAATTGGTTATTTGGACGTGTAAAAGTTCCAAAAGATAGAAATTATATAAATATATCTAAATATCCAATATATACTGCAATAATAATAATTGTACTTGGAGTTGCTTTCGCTATAGTACGTGGATTTAACTTTGGAGTAGATTTTACTGGTGGAACTAATATTAATTTATCATCATCCGAAAATATTGATTTTAATAAAGTAAAATCAATTGTTGAAAAGTATGATATTCGTGGATATGATTATTATATGGGTACTAAAAAAGAGGGATATATCAAACTAAATGATATTCTTGAAGAAGAGGAAGAAATATCTATTAAAAATGAACTTTCTAATTTGAGTATTGAATCTTCTATGACTGAAATTAGTACTCTTGTAACAAGAAGTTTAACTAAGAATGCTATTAAAGCACTTTGTTATTCACTTGTAGTAATTATTATTTATATAGCAATTAGATTTAACATTAATTATGCAATAGTAGGTATATTAATGCTTTGTCATGATGTGTTAATAGTACTTTCAATATTTGCTATACTTCATATACCAGTAGACTTTATTATAGTAGCATCATTACTTACTATAATTGGTTATTCAATTAATGATACTATAGTAGTATTCGATAGAATTAGAGATAATAGAAAGAAAATATATAGAAATAGAAAGAAACTTACTATGGAAGAACTTAATAATTTAGTTAATGTTTCTTCAAGAGAAACAGTTTCTAGAAATATATGGACAAGTATTACTACTATAATAGCAGTAACATCTTTAATAGTAGTAGGTTTAAATGATATAGTTACATTTAATATCTCAATATTAATTGGACTTGTTGCTGGAACATTCTCATCATTATTAATAGGGCCTAAATTATGGACTTTACTTGAAAAGAGAAGTATAGATAAACCAGAAGATGAAGATGATGAAGTAGAGGAATTAAGAATAAAAGGAATAAATGATTAATAAAGAAGGTGATTATAATAAAAAATTATAATTATGAAGATTTAGTTTTATTACTTGATGAATATATGGATAAAACATATGTTGAATTCATTGATAGATATTATGAACAAGCTAAAATTGTTTATGCAAATATGAAAAGAGAAACTGGAGAAGATTATATATATCATCCAATTAATGTTGCATATATTTTAGCAGAACTTAAAATGGATCCAGTTACTATTGGATGTGCTTTAATACATGAAGCAATATCTCTTGATAAAATGACATATGAAGAAGTAGAAGAAATGTTTGGTACAGAAAGTGCCGATATAGTTAATTCAATTACTAAAATTAGTCATTTAAAACAAACATTTAAAGTAAGTAATCCTGAAAAATATAGAAGAATAATAGTAGGACTTTCTGAAAATCCAGCTACATTATTTATTAAGTTTGCTGATAGACTTCATAATCTTAGAAGTTTAAAAGTACATGATAAAGAACATCAAAAATATATAATAGATGAAACACAAAACATTTATATTCCACTTGCTCATAGACTTGGTATGAAAAAGATGAAGAGTGAAATGGAGGATTTGTGTTTACAATATAGTGATCCAGAAGGATATAATAAAATACTTGAACAAATAAATGCTAATAAAACAGAACTAGAGAGATCTTTATCTAAAATGAAATATGAGATTAGAAGTATACTTGATTCTCATAATATTAAATATGAGATTCTTTCTCGTGTTAAATCAGTTAGAGGTATTTATAATAAATTAAAATCTGGTAAGAGATGGGAAGATATATATGATTTACTTGGAGTTAGAGTACTTGTTGATAATATAGAAGATTGTTATAGAGTTATTGGACTTGTTCAAGCTAAATATCAACCAATACCAAATAGATTTAAAGATTTTATTGCTAATCCAAAACCTAATATGTATCAAAGTTTACATACTACTGTTTATGGAGAAGATAAGAGAATATATGAACTACAAGTGCGTACATATGAAATGGATGAAATAGCTGAAAAAGGTGTTGCTTCTCACTGGAGTTATAAAGAAAAAATAGATGGATCAGTTAAAAATGATTTAGATAAAGTTTTAGAACAATTTAGAGTTTTAGTAGAAGTTAATGATATTGAACAAAACATGGAATTCTTCGAAAATATAAAAGATGAACTTAAGAGAAATGATATATATTGTTATACTCCTAAAGGCGATATTATTGAGCTTCCTCAAGGATCTACACCACTTGATTTTGCATATAAAATTCATAGTGAAGTAGGTAATACTACTACTGGTGCTTTAGTTAACTCTAAAATGGTAAGATTAGATTATGAGTTAAAAGAAGGAGATCAAGTAGAACTTATTACTCAAAAAGGACATACGCCTTCTAAAGGATGGTTAAAACTTGTTAAAACAGATAATGCTAAATCAAGAATTAAATCATTCTTCTATAAAAAAGAAAGAGAAAAATATATTGCTCTTGGAAAAGAAATGATGGCTAATGAATGCAAGAAGAGAAATGTTGATGTTAATGATATATTCACTGATGAAAATATAGAGAAACTAAATAATAGCCTAGGTACTAGTAACTTAGATGATATTTATTTTGGTGTATCTACTATGAAATACTTGCCATCATCAGTTCTTGGAAGATTGGAAGTACATCCTCCTAAAAAGAAAACTATTACATTAGAAAAGAAGAGTGGGAAGACTGGAATAGTTATAGCCGGTTCTACAGATATTTTATGCACCTTAGCGACGTGTTGTAACCCAGTATATGGCGAAGATATAGTTGGATATATAACTCGTGGATATGGGGTTAAAATACACTCTAAAAACTGTCCTAATATAGATTTAAATAGTGAAAGAATAATTGAAGCATCTTGGGATGAAACTACTGATAGTAGATATACTGCTAAATTAAAAGTATATATTGACGAGGTAAGTGATATATTACTTAATATAATTACACTTGCTACTAAAGATAATATAATAACTGAATCTATTAATTTAATTAATAGAAATAATGAACTATTCTATGATATTAGTTGTAAAGTTAAAAATATAAGTGATTTACATATATTTATAGATGATATTAAAACTATTCATAGTGTATCTAAAGTAGAAAGGATATTTATTTAATGAGAGTATTATTACAAAGATGTAAGGAAAGTAAAGTAACAATAGATTCTAAAGTACATGGAAAAGTAGATAAAGGCTTTGTAGCACTTGTTGGTTTTACTGAAGGTGATACTAAAGAAGTAGTTGATAAGATGGTTACTAAAATAGTTAATTTACGTGTATTTGAAGATGAAAATGAAAAAATGAATTTAAGTATTTTAGATACAAAGGGTAGTATACTCAGCATTAGTCAGTTTACCTTGTATGCAAATACTACTAAAGGAAACAGACCTTCTTTTGTAGATGCTATGAATCCAAATGAGGCTACTAAATTATATGATTATTTCAATTCAAAACTAAGTGAAATAATCCATACTGAAACTGGAATATTCGGTAGTGATATGAAAGTGGAAATATATAATGATGGACCTGTAACAATTATGCTTGATAGTAATGAATTATTTAAAAAAAATATGTAATTTGTTTACATATTTTTTATTACTTTAATATTCTTTTCCCTTTTTTAAGAGTTAATGTCTGAACTTGTATTTTTTCAGGCAATATTGCTGGCTCTTTTCTGTTCTTTACAGATGCAGTATTAAATATCATAGATATACTAAGTGCATATGCAAGTAATTTTCTGTGTTCACTTTTCATAATAATCCTTTCTTATTAAATTATATAATAAAATCTATATATATACAACTTATATTAAAAATGTTAAAATGATAATAGAGGTAATTGTATGAGTATACTTAGTATATGTAATGAACCAGGAACATTAAATATAATTAGAATAGTGGTATTATTAATTAATATAATTAAAATTGTAATACCAGTTGTTCTAATAATATTTCTTATGATTAAAATTATGGGAGCAGTTTCAAAACAAAATCAAGAAGAAATTGCTAAAACTATTAGATCATCAATTCCAAATATAATAGCAGCAGTTTTAATATTTCTTGTTCCAACATTTGTAGATATAGTAGCAAGACTTTCTTTTCCAAATAGTGATTATGCTAAATGTATAAGTGGAATTTCAAAAGGAAAAATAGAAATAGCTTATGATGAAAAAATGAGTATTTTACTTTCTAAAGCAATTGAAAGTGAAAAGTATTCTGATTATGCAGTTGCATTTAGTTATTTACAAAATATTAGTGATAAAAATAAAAGAAGTTATTATGAATCAAAACTAGCAGAATTAAAAGAAATAATTGATAAAAAAGATGAAGAAGAAAATAATATAGAAAATCCTGATATAAACATTAATTTTGATAATTTTAAATGGACTTATTACGAAAGATATTCCGAACCACTTGCTAGTTATTATAAAGAGACAATGCCTTATGCTATATGGGGACCAAGTGATTTAAATGAACTAAATAGTACTAAATTACCACTTATTATATGGTTACACGGAGCAGTTGGAATAAATAAATATTGTGCAGTAGGTTCTATTAAAAAACATAGAATTATTAAAACTATAGAAAATTGGAAATCAACCGGTCTTAAGCCTATTACTGCAATAATTATGGCACCTCAACTTTGTTCTCAAGATAATGGATCATGGAGAGATAAAAAAGGAATTGAAACCATTAAAGCAATGATAAAGTATGCAAGTGAAAAATATAATATAGATACAACTAAAATAGTTCTTATGGGTCATAGTGATGGAGGAAGTGGAGTTGTATATGTTTCAAGATACAATCAAGATTTATTTTCAGCTTTAGTAGTAATGTCTGGATTCCAAGATTTTAATGCTTATGCTGATTATTATAAAAGAATTCCTTTAAGGGGTTACATGACAAAAAATCCTGCTAGAGCTGCTGATCCTAATGGCGGAGGAGATGGTAACACTGGTATGGAAAGAATATTTAATCAGATAGGACGTTCCCAAGACCTAATTATGTTTCCTAAAGAAGTAACTCATGATGAAGTTCAGGAAAAAGCTTTTACAACTGATCAAAATAATAATGGAGTATCTGATTTAATGGAATGGATAATTTCTGGATTTAAATAAATGAAAAAGCGTTTTTCATTTATTTTTATATACAAGTTACTTGAAAAATGATAAAATGAATAATAGAGGTAATTATATGAATATACTTAGTATATGTAATGAACCTGGAACATTAAATATAATTAGAATAGTGGTTTTATTAATTAATATTATAAAAATAGTAGTACCAATAATTCTAATTGTTTTTCTTGTAATTAAAATTATGGGTGCAGTTTCAAAGCAAAATCAAGAAGAAATTGCCAAAACAATTAGATCATCTATACCCAATATAGTTGCTGCTGTACTTATATTTTTGGTGCCAACATTTGTCGATATAGTAGCTAGGCTTTCTTTTCCAAATAGTGATTATGCTAAATGTATAAGTGATATAAATAAAGAAAAAATAAATACATTATATGAAGATAAAATGAGTAAATTGTTATCAACTGCAGAAGAAAGTGAAAAATATTCTGATTATGCTGCTGCTAAATTATATTTATCAAATATTAAAGACTCTAAAAAAAGGACTGATTATGAAAGTAGATTAGCAGCATTAAAAGAATTAATAGATTCTAAAGAAGTTCAAGAAAATGAAACAAATAGATATGCTGATGTAAACTATAGTAATTTTAAATGGACTGCTTATTATTCTGGTAAGGGACCAGCAAATAAATACTATTCTGGAGTTTTGCCATATTTAGTTTGGGCACCAGAAAATGTAAGTGATTTAAATGGTGTATCACTTCCCTTGATCGTTTGGCTTCATGGATCAGGGGAATTATCATATAACATTAGTATATATGAATATGTTGATAGAAGTTTACCAAAAGTTGTAAACAACTGGAAAAAAAGTGGTCTTGATAATATTCCTGCAATTATTGTGGCTCCTCAAGCGGCTGGTCATTGGGCTTCAAAAGAAGGCAATAGAGATAAAAATTTAGATAGTATAAAAGCAATTATTGAATCAGCAAAAGAGATATATAACATAGATACTAACAAAATAGCACTTATGGGTCATTCTCTAGGAGCTCGTGGTGTTACTGAGGTGGCATATGAAATGAGAAAAAAATATTCCACTGATTACTTTAGTAAATTAGTTACAATGAGTGGTGGAGAAGGTATAATATATCCATCAAGAGATTCAGAAGATGCTCATTCTTATTTTTCTACTAAGGATGTAAAAGGTTTCGGAGAACCAGATACAGCATCAAAGAAGTTTTATGATTGGATTAATAAATCAGATGATTATAGATTAATGGAGAACGCTGATCATGGAACAGTTACTAGTAAAGCAATGCTACTTGATGAAAATAATGATGGAGTATCTGACTTAGTTTATTGGATGTTTGGTAAAAATGAACATGGTGGTAGCGCATATGTAAAGCCTGAAATTACTAAAAGATTTTTTATAGGTGATTCCAGAACTGTTAATATGTTTAGAGCGGTATATCCTAACAGTAATATTGAGGGTTATGAATTGATAAATGGAACTGCTACAGTTGGAATGGATACATGGTCATGTCAGAGTGCAATGGGATATTCATGGATGGTATCAACTGGTATTCCTAATGTAGAAAGTAAGCTTGATCAAAATAGTGCATTAATTATATTAATGGGAGTTAATTCTTCTGATGTTGATAACTATATTAAGTATTTTAATGAAAAATTACCAGAATGGAAACAAAAAGGAATAAATGTATATTTTGTTTCTGTTATGCCAACAAAAGGTAATTATAATTATTTGAATGATAGTATCAAAAAATTCAATGAAAAAATACAAACTGTAAACGGATTAAATTATATTGATGTTTATAGTTATATGATGAAAGAAGGGTTCGAATCAGGAGATGGACTTCATTTTTCTGATGGAACCTCTAAGAAAGTATATAACTATATAATTAATCATTTGTAAGAGGTGCAATAATGAATTTATTAAGCATATGTAATGAACCTAGTACATTAAATATTATTAGAATAATAGTATTACTTATTAATATTATAAAGATAGTGATACCAATAGTTCTAATAGTTTTTCTTGCAATTAAAATTATGGGAGCTGTTGCATCCCAAAATCAAGATGAAATAACTAAAAGAATTAGATCTTCTATTCCAAATATAGTTGCCGCTGTACTTATATTTTTAGTGCCAACATTTGTAGATATAATAGCAAGATTATCTATGCCTAATAGTGATTATGCTAAATGTATAAGTGGCATATCTAAAGAAAAGATAACAGCAATATATGAAGAAAAAATAGATAGACTTGTTAATCAAGCTGAAGAAAATGAAAGATATTCTGATTATGCAATAGCATATACATATCTTCAAAATATTAAAAATAAAGAATTAAAAGCGAAATATGAACAAAGACTTGCAACATTATTAAAAGTAATTGAAGAAGATTTAAAAGAACCACCAGCTTACGTAACTAATAAGTATTCACTTGTAAATTATAAAAATTTTAAGTGGACTAGATATACTCAAAAGAGTGGCCCTGCAGCTGAATATTATAATGACATCACCTCTTATTATGTTTGGGCACCTGAAAATGCAAGTGATTTAAATAATGTATCGCTTCCACTTATAGTGTGGCTTCATGGTAGAGGAGAAATAGGGTTTGGCGATATGACTAATGCTGGTTTACTAAAAGTTGTAAACAATTGGAATCAATATAATTTGGCACCAATTCCTGCTATTATAGTAGCACCTCAAACCCCAGAACATGGGTGGTTGAATACTGGAGATCTTAAAACAATAAAAGCATTAATTAATTATGCTAAAGTTGATTATAATATTGATTCATATAATATATCATTGATGGGTCATTCTATGGGTGGAACAGGAGTTGTGAATGTTGCACCAAGGATGGAGGATACATTCTCATCAATAGTTGTTATGAGTGGAGTACCAAATGTAAAAAAGACTGATTATCCTGAATATTTTGCTAAGATTAAAATGAAGGGATACGCTGAAGACAGTTCATATAAAACTTTCTTTACTGCACTGAATAGAGAAAGTGATTTTACATTATATAATGGAACTAGTCATGGAGATATACCAAGAAAAGTTCTTACTGAAGATACAAACAAGGATGGTATTTCTGATTTAATGGCTTGGCTATATGGAGAAAATGCGGATACCATTTATAAACCTCCTGCTAAAGAAGATGATCCAAGTAGTGGTTCAAGTGGAAGTTCTAGTGGTGATTCTGGAAGCGGATCTGGTTCTAAAACTCCTCCAACAGCAAATCCTATAACTAAATATGTTGATGTTAATTCAGTTAATGCAAAGATTGCATCTGCAGTAAAATCAAAAGGATTATATACAAGAGGTGCTGTTGTTGCAGCTGCCACAACTCTTATAAATACACTTGAAGCTAGTGGCTATCATATTCCATATCAATTAGGAGGAATGTATCATAGAACTGGTAAATGGGGAGTAAATCCTAATTGGGGAACTGTTATAGAGCATAATGATAAAATGGTTTTGTCTGGTTTAGATTGTAGAAATTTTGTTAACTGGTCATTCCAACAGGCAGGACTTTGCTTAGTTAGAGGTTATGGAGCAGAAGCTTCTACTGATAAATCTAAAGTAACAAATAAATATCCAAATTTACTTGACGGAAGACCAGGAGATGTAATTGACTTTAACGGACATATTGCTCTTATTGTATCTAGGTCAGGAGATGGATATCAAATAGCAGAATCAAATGGAGTTGGAAGAGCAAGGCTATACAATATATCACTTGCAGAAATGAAATCTTGGGGGTACTCTGCATATAATATGGATGCAATATATAATAATACTGCTTATACATGTAGTGAAAAGAGTCCATATAATGCATGTGATACATCATGTCACATAGATAAAAGTAAATTTCCATCATATTATGGATATTAAAAAAAAGCCTATTAAGGCTTTTTTATGTGAGTGTAAAATAATATAAAAAATAGTATAAATAAACATTAATGTATGTTAAACTGAATGTAGGTGATAGTATGAATAAAGATAGAAAACTAGTATTCGGATTACTTGCATTGCTAGTGGGTATAGTAGCAATATCTCTTTCATATGCAGCTTTTACTCAAAATTTAAATATAAATGGAACTGCTAATGTACAAGCAACTAATTGGAGTGTTCATTTTGCAAATCTTTCAAATGGAGTAAGAGGTGGAACTGCATCAGAAATAGTAGCACCAACAATAAAGGCAAGTAGGACTGATATAGGAGATTATTCAGTTAAATTCTTTACTCCAGGAGATTCAATAACATATACATTTGATGTAGTAAATGATGGAGATTATGATGCAAAGATAAGTGTACTTA
>JAEEGL017409873.1_pt1 | contig 10360 bp, 7 predicted proteins | sample 9134231 | NCBI WGS metagenome assembly JAEEGL01 (sample SAMN16246548, study PRJNA631951) | gut metagenome | biome: gut microbiome; feature: rumen; material: fiber-attached | host: Bos | place: Iran: Karaj | collected 2018-10
CGTTCTTCCCCGTCGGGTCGCCTTATCATGGCAACTCCGGCGCGACGATGCGTGCCTCTGCCTATATCCTCTCGCTGGGCTGTGAGAACATCAAGATGGTTGGTCCGCTCGCCACGCTCAATGCCAATTACATCAAGGAGTCGCTGAAGGATGTCTATGAGCTGCCAATCGACACCACGTGCTGTCATGAGTTCGTGTTCGACGGTCTGAAGGACAAATCCACTGGTGTCACCACGATGGATGTGGCCAAACGTCTGCTCGACTACGGCTATCATGCGCCAACGATTTATTTCCCGCTGCTCTTCCACGAGTCGCTGATGATCGAGCCCACTGAGAACGAGTCGAAAGAGACGCTCGATGGCTTCATCGCCGTGATGCGTAAGATTGCCGACGAGGCGAAGATGGATCCTGAGCTGGTGAAGACTGCCCCTCATGATACGCCGATCGGTCGTGTCGATGATGTCCTTGCCGCGAAGCATCCTGTAGTGACATATCGACAGATTTTAAGTGAGTAATTTTATGTCAAACCAAACAGATCTGATAATCATTGGTGCGGGGCCTGGCGGCTATCGCGCTGCGGAATACGCTGCGAAGAACGGTCTGAAGGTCACCGTCTTCGAGGCTTCGGAGGTCGGAGGCACCTGTCTCAACGTCGGCTGCATTCCGACGAAGACCTATGTCCATGCTAAGAGCTTCGAGGAGGCCCGCGAGCGTCAGGCAGCGGTCGTGCCACAACTGCGTGCTGGGGTGGAGGGCATCCTCTCTCACCCCGGCATCACCCTTGTTCGCGAGAAGGCGCAGTTCGAAAGTGATGGCGTGATTCGTGCCGGTGCTGAGACCTACACTGCCGACAACATCATCATCGCCACAGGCTCTGATACCAAATGGCTCCCCATTGAGGGCGTAGGCACAGACCCACGTGTGGTGGATTCCACCGGCCTGCTCAATCTCGCCGAGCTCCCCAAGCGTCTCAGCATCATTGGTGCCGGTGTCATCGGCATGGAGTTCGCGAGTGTGTTCAGCCGCTTTGGTGCGGAGGTCACGGTGATAGAGTATCTCAAGGAGTGTCTGCCTGCCCTCGACAGCGACATTGCGAAGCGGTTGCGGAAGCTCCTTGAGAAGCGCGGCATCACCTTCAAGATGAAGACGGCCGTTCAGAACCTTGCCGATATCGATGCCGACGTCATCCTGATGGCCACAGGCCGCAAGCCGCGTACGGAGAACCTGAATCTCTCTGTCCTCGGTATCGCGCTCGCCCCCAACGGTGCCATCCCCGTCGACGAAAACTTCCAGGTCACATCTCTTACCTCTCACCTCTCACCTCTTACCTCTAAAATCTACTCCATCGGCGATGCCAACGGCCTCCAGATGCTTGCCCACGCAGCCGAGATGCAGGCCGTGCGCGCTGTGAACCATATCCTTGGCAGGCGCGACGCCATTCGTTTCGACATCATGCCTGCCGCCATCTTCACAGAGCCTGAGGCAGCATGCGTAGGACCTACTGAGGATCAGCTGAAGGCGCAGGGTATCGACTTCGTTTGTAAGAAGTCCTTCTGGCGTGCCAACGGCAAGGCGCTCGCCATGAACGAGAGCGAGGGAATGCTGAAACTCTTCGTGGCTGCTGCCGACGGCAGGATACTGGGCTGTCATGCCTTTGGCGCCCACGCTGCCGACATCGTACAAGAGGTAAGCGTACTGATGTGTAAGGACACCACCATCCACGAACTCGCTGACATGGTGCATATCCATCCCACACTCTCAGAGATACTGAAAAACGCTGCGGACAACTGATCCGCAGCGCTTTTCTTCTATATCCGGTGTTGGCATCAGCATTTTATCGCCAGCATCATGATGTCCTTCTCTTGTTCCGTATCACCGATAAACTTCATCAGGTTCTCCTCAATGCTTGTCACAAACGGCTCTGGCCGCGGGTCGGTCTTCATCGCCTGAAGCGCGGCACCCAGCATCTTGTTCTCGCCATACTGCTTGCCGTCCTTGTTCTCTGCCTCAATCACACCTCTATTAAATAGGTATATCATCGTGCCTTTCTCCAGCTGGATCTCTCCCGACGGCTCCTCCAGACGGGTAATCTCGCTGCCCACCATCAGGGGGGCTTCGTGTCCTGCATTGAAGAACCGGAGCATGCCCGATGTCATGTCGATCACACCGGCGAAGATCATCACGGTCTCTTCCCAGTTTCTCGACTGGCTGATGGCCTCCACGATGCGCTGGGGTGCTGTATCCAGTACCGTTGCCGTGCGGAACTGTGCCTTTGCTATCGCTGCTGCCATCGCCGACTCCACACAGTTACCAACCACGTCGCCGATACAGAAGAAGAGCTTGTCGCCGATGGTGTGATAGTCGCAGATGCAGGTGCCGAAGCCCTTTGTTGGCGTGAGCTGTGCGTAGGCCGTGATGTGCTTCGGCAGTATGGCCGCTGCTGCCTTTGTCGCACTGCTCAGGCTGTGAGCCAGTCGCAGCTCTGTGGCGCAGCGCTCCGTCGCCGAGACGTCCTCTGCCAGCTTGGCAATCTTCTGCTTCAGCACTTCGTGTTCTCTTTCCACTCGGCTGGTGAAACGGCGGCAGTAGTACCAGTAGAACAGGGATCCCACGATCAGCAGTGCGATGGCACCATAGAGACTCAGCTGATTCTGTTGTGCCTCGGCAGCGTGCTGTTCCGTCACCGCCTCTGCTATCTCTACAATCTTGGCCTGCTCTTCTGCGTCCAACTTCTTGGCCAGTGCCAGCGCATTGTTCAGCGAGTCGCACACCTGCATGCTGACCATTGCTGCCGAGTCTCTGCGTCCCGCCTGCAGGTTGGCCTCATATTTCTTCAGCAGCAGGTCGTGGATGTCGTCGAGCGTCATCGCCTTTTCCTCCGTGTCGAGCAGTGCGTTCAGACTGTGGTAGTTGTCCACGGCCTCGTCCCATCTTCCGGCAGTAGCCAGATATTCGTTGCCTTGTATCTTTCCCTCGGGACTCTGACTGAACTTCGTGGCCTTGAAGGCCTCGAAGGCTTCAGCGGCCTCTTCCTTCTTGTCAAGGCCTTCCAGGGCGATGGCCTTGTAGATGTTGAAACGTGCGATCTGCTTGTCGATGTAGTTCTTGTCGGCATCGACACGCTGTTCGTACTCGTTGATCATTTCTCCGAAGTGGCCTATCCACTTCATCGCCTTCTGGTAGTCCTTGCTGTAGTTACAGAAGTAGGCGATGTTGATCAGTCCGGCGATGGCGTTCTTGTAGGCCGACTCGGTATGGTTCTTCTCGATGTTTTCCTTATGTTTCGTGTAGGCGCGCTGGAAGCCGTCGCTGGCATCGCTGCCGGCCTTGCCGATGCCTGCCTGACAGCAGCCGATGTAGATCAGCAGGTTCACGTAGTCGCTGGTGGTGTCGCACTGCAGTTCCTCCAGCCGTTTGGCTACGGGCTCGGCCATCTTCAGTGTTCCCTCGTAGTTGCCTCTCACGCTGAGCAGGTTGGCCAGTCGGCTGGCGGTCATGGCGTACACCTTCAGGTCTTCTGCCGTCGTGGCGTCCTTGCAGGCTTCGAGTGCGGTCTTCCAGTAGAACTCTGCCATACGGTATTGCCTCAGTCTGTCGCAGGCGTAACCTCTCCAGTAGTATGCCTCTGCTTGTGTCAGACTGCCGTCCTTCTCCAGACTGTCAGCCAATGCCAGCAGCTTGTCGTAGTCTCTCTGCTTGTGGGCCAGCCCTATCTGTCGCTCCGCGTTCTCACTCTGCTCCTTGCTCGGACTGCTACTGCAGGCTGTCATCACCAGCGCTGCCACGATGATTATCATCCAGAATCTTGATTGTTTCATATCTCTGTTTTAGCTTTATTGTTATTTCTGTTGCAAAGATAGGCATAATTTTCGAAAGCGCCAAATGTTTTTGCGGGAAATGTAAGAAACTGCTGGAAATGTATGAAACGTGAAAAAGGTGGCTGCCATTTCTGACAACCACCTTCTCTTCAGAGTCCCATGCAGCTTGTTGCGCCGAGTGCAGTCAGTATCGCCGTTGCGATGCTCGCCACGATCTGTACGATCCACTTAAAAGTCTCTTTCTTCGTCATAGCTTACCTCCTTTCTTAGTTATTGTCCGGCTCATCGTTGTTCGGATCTGGGTCGGAATTGCCGCCACCTTGGTTGCTACCGCCGCTGTTGTCGCCACCAGTATTGTCACCCTGGTTGGTCCCGCCTTGCTGAGTGTTGGTGCCTCCCTGTTCGGTGTTGGTGCCGTTCTCGGTCTCGTTGTCCTCCACGGTGCCGTCGTCGGCAGAGGTCACACGCTTCACCTCCTCACCGTTACGGTCGTAGCAGGTAATCTGGATGGCGGTGTTGGCCAGTTCGTCCTTCAGGTCTACCGTCGGCACGAAGATGATCCTGCGGCTCTTGATGAGCTTCGTCTTCACATCCTCCACCTTCTCCACACTCTTTGCACGCAGGCCGAAGCGCATGCTTCCCAGTCCTGGCAGTGCCACACTGTGACCCTCGGTTGCCCAGGCCTTGATCACCTCACCAGCTGCGTCCCAGCAGGCCTGCATCACACCCTTGCTCACACCTGAGCGGAGAGCAGCCTCCTTGATCACCTTCTCCTGCGTCAGGGCGGTGTACAGCTCGGGCTGCATCACGTAGCGCCATACGCCGGGATCGTTCTCGTCCTTCGTAAACTTGATCTTTCTCTCAATTGCTTTTACTTTCAGTGCCATAATTCTAATTGTTTTAATGGTTAGTGTTAGTTTTCTTTACTATCGCCAGATTGACTCCGTTTTTGGCTCCAGTTAGGAAAAATCCCTTGCGCGCTTAGGAAAAATTATCTGCCCAGTTAGGCCGCAAATTTCATCTCTCTTTTGATACTGCAAAGGTACTGAAAATATCGATACGAACCAAGTGATTTATAAATTTATTTCAGATTTATTTCAAATGTTAAAATTTAGCTTTTGACGATCACCGAGATCGGCTGGCGCAACGTAGCAACGCAGCAACATTTCGAAAACCGAAGAAACACCTGTTTTTTCCTATATTATATTTATATATTATATATAATTATAATTATATATAATATATAATAATAGAGTCAACGTTTCCAGTACAAAATACAAAAAATCCAAATGTTGCGCCGTTGCGGTGTTGCGCCCCTACTTTGTCTTGTCTTTGCTGTCGCGGTAATGTTTGGCGGTCATGCCGGTGACACGCTTGAAATAACGGTAGAAGGATGACGGCTCTGAGAAACCGAGCATATAGGCTGTTTCCTGAAGTGTCTGCGTGGCACGTGTCTCAATGAGGTGTTTAGCTTGCGTCGTCACGTATTGCTCTATCCATTCTACTGGCGACATACCGCCGGTGGCCGCGCGGATGACTTTGCTTAGATATTTCGGCGTGAGGTTCAGCAGGTCGGCGTAATACTTGATTTCACGCGACTCCCGATAGTGTTTTACCACCAAGTCGCTGAATCGGTTGAAGAGCTCGGTATGGCGGTTCTCAGTCCATTGTTTGTCTTGTTCGCGGCGGTAGTAATTAAGAAACTCGAAGCCTACGGCAAGCTGCGCCATCAGTGCCTGATAGCGGTGGGGCAGTTCTTCGTCGGTATGGTTGGCGATGACGATGAGCTGGTCGACGATGCCCATCAGGTGCTTGGCCTGATCGTCGGTCAGCGAACAGACGGGGGCGTAGTTGAATTTCTCATAGTCGTGGCTGAACGTGTAAAACCGCAGGTCGTTGAACATTTTTGGTGAGATGAAGAGCATGGCGTAGGTGAAGTCGTCTGTGCAGTCCAGGGGGCGCATGATGTGCCCCGGCATGATGATGGCCAGGTCGTTTTTCTGGTGGGTGATGGCCCGCATGTCGTACATCGCCCGTGCGCTGCCGCTCAGGATAAGCGTCAGAATGATGTGCGGGAAGACGAAATCTTCGTTGTAGTTGAAGAAACGCTGCATCTCGCGCACAATCAGGATGCCAGATTGCTCAATGTCTTCAATCAGCTGTGGCGTCTGTAAAGTCTTTACTGGCATACAACAGTACTTTTGCTTGCAAAATTACTATTTTTCTTGGATTATACAAACGGAAAGCGACTTTTTGACATTAAAAAAACCGAAATTGTCATTGAGTGTATATAAATAATGCAGTACTTTTGCAACCAGATGAAATTATTAAAGCATACTAATATGAAAACTAAATTGATCTTATCCGTGTTGCTCCTGTTCGTGGGAGTAGGCATGCAGGCTCAGTCCATATCTGCCGAGCAGATGGACGAGCGGTTCAACGACGGCACCAAGATGCCTTATGGCTGGTTTGCCGAGGGCTGGATAGTAGAAGATGGCAAGGCGAAAGCCAAGGCCCAGAAGGAATCCGATAACAGCGGTATGCCCGGCATGGGTATGGGCGGTGACCCCGGCGAAAGCACAGGTATGCCCAGTATGGGCGGTATGTTTGGCGGCGACCGCCTCAGAACCTATATGCTCACCCCGCCCGTGGAGGTCAAGAACGGCGAGAGCCTGGTGTTCTCTGCCAGAAAGCCTAAAGGCGAAGGTTTCAACTTCGATATGAAGGCCATCATGGGCATGAGCGACACCATCTTCGTGGTGGAGCGCTCGGAATATGGCAAGAACCAGTGGCTGCGAGTGGGCGACTATACCACGAAGCTGACCGACGATTTCCAGACATTCACCATCCCAGGCACGCCTCAGGGTGAATACCGTTTCCGCTTCATCTCGTATGTCGATGCAGAGGTTGACAGTGTGGCGGGCTTCCATATCGACAGCGAGGCGCCCGACCTGCTGGTGACGGTCGACAGTCTGCACGTTCGCTATCAGGGTGCGGAAATCGACACGTTGCACACACAATATGTGGACTTCAGCGTATGCGCACAGGACAGCACGAAGGAGTTCATCGTCATCAATACCGGTACAGGTACGCTGAAGGTCAATATCGCGTCGGCCAAGTCAGCGCTGTTCAGCGTTGACCAGAGTGAGCTCAGCATCGCTGCCGGTGACTCTGCCAAGGTGAATGTCACCTTCCATTATGCAGCAGGAACGATTGGCAAGAACGAAGCGCTGCTCACCTTTACCCCTACCGACCAGCGCGTAGTTCCTACAGAAATCATTGCTGCGGCCGTCATCACCGAACCGAATGTCTGGGTCGCCGATTTCAACGACAACCAAATGCCCCTCGGCTGCTACGGCGAGAACTTTGTGGTGAAGGAAGGCGTTGCCACACACTATAATCCTGCCGGCGGTATGGCTGCCTTCTTTGGTGGTGGCGGAAGCGACTGGTTTATGACTCCACCGCTGACGATTCAGAATGAGAACAATGCCGTCATCTTCTCGCTGAAGAATGGCGACGGCGGCTATAAGGGTCCCATCTTCGACGCACAGGCCAGCGTGACCGTAGAGAAGTCGGTCTATGGCAGCAACGAGTGGTCGCGTTTGAACACCTATCAGTTCAAGGACACCCTGGGCCACGTGAAATGGATCTCCTGGCTTCCGGCAGGCGACTACCGTTTCCGTCTTGTCTCAAGCGACAGCCTCTGCATCGACAGCATCGCCGGCGGCTTCATCAAAATGGATGCTCCCGACCTGCTGGTGCGCCAAAACCAGCGTGCGGTGCAAGCCGTTAACTTCGGCATCGTCCGCGACAGTTTCACTAAGACTTTCCAACTCATCAATACGGGTACGGCGACCTTGCAGCTCTACGCCATGTCGAGTGATCCTACACTATACACCCTGAGCCAGGAGATGTTCACCATCGAAGCCGGCCAGTCGGTTTCCGTCGATGTGACATTCCATTATAACCCCGATGTGCTGGGTGCACATCAGGCAGCACTCGTGCTGTCACCAACCAACTGTCAGATAGCCCCACAGATGATCTACCTCTCAGCCTACATCACCTACGAGAACGCATGGTCGGAAGACTTTGATCCTGAGTTCGAGGTAGAGGAAGGTGATATTGTACCACTGCCCGAAGGCTGGAGCACCACCGGTTGGCAAGTGACCAAGGGCGGCGGTATGGACATGATGGCCATGATGGGCATGGGCGGCGGTGCCGAGAAGACCTTTGCACCGCATACCGACAGCGATGCCTACGAGCTCATCAGCCCACGCGTGCAAGGACAGCAGGGCGACGTGCTGCGCTTCTATGCCGACATCAGCAGCGGTTGGCTCAATGTGCAGTACAAGCTCGACGGCGATATGGACTGGAGGTTCGACAAGACCTATATCACGGCTGACTCCATCTACTTCATCGCACCCCTCTCAGGCGTTTACCAGTTTAAGTTCACAGGTAGTTCAGTATCTGTCGATGACTTCCTGGGTTTCCGCACCCCGTTGGAAGAGATTACCATCATCGACGACCAGGACAACAGTGCCGTGCTGCAGCAGTACGACGGTCAGACGGTGAACGTAAAGTACGACCGCGTGCTCTCAGCCACTGAGGATGGTAATGGCGGCTGGAAGCCCACGGCCTATTCCATCTGCCTGCCTTACGATTTCGACTTCAAACAGTATTGCGAAGATGGACAGGTGACCCTCTATCGCATGGTGATGGTCGACGACTACTATCATCAGTTCATCTTCACCAACGACCACCCCGTGGCCACAGCTGGCATGGGCTATCTGGCAGTTATCAATTTTGGCTCCGTAAACCTGAGTGCCAAAGGTGTAAAGCTGATCGCGAAACCGATGCATGAGGAGTTTGCAGACTATGCGGCCGTCTATAGCTACAAGGACTACAAGGAATACAATGCGGGGAAGATTACCGGTTTCGATCCCATCGGCACTTGGCGCGGTACGTTCCAGACCATCTCGAACGAGGAGGCATCAGCAATGGCTGCATACGGCATCTTCAGCAAGAAACATGTAAAGCTAATCAGCAGCGACACGGAAGAAGAACGTACGGACTATATTCCTCCCTTCCGGGCTTTCTACGAGCCGAAGAATCACCAGTCCGTCGGTGAGAAGGATTGTGAGATTATGATTATCCCGTCGTTGGCAGGTGACTTGGATCAGTATGAGAAGATAGAGTTCCCGGCCGATGTGTTCGGAGATGACGTATCGACAGGCATCGACAGCCCTGTCATCCACGTTATCGAGGCCGACGGCTCGCATCGCTATTTCGACCTGCAGGGGCATCAACTGAACGAAAAGCCGCGTTCGGGCATCTACATCAAGGACGGAAAGAAATATAGCAGATAATAGAAGGGGCTTATATAACGTCATGAGATATGGGCTGGTAGTTGTGGCGCTGCTTGCGGTGGCGGGTGAGGCGGAGGCGCAAAGCATCTTTCAGCGTGTGGACAGCATGCTGACCATCCGTTATCGCAAGGGCGATATCGACACAGCCTATATTACAAGACCTCAGACAAAATGGACCCTCACGGCGCGATACAATGTGTCGGGTGCGCAGATTGAATCCGAGGGAATGGAGGATGGGCGGCATTTCAAGTCGGAAATGAAGGCCGATTATAAATCGACGCTCAGCGTGGGGGTGAGCTATCTGGGTTTCACGCTCAGCATGGCCATCAATCCCGCTAAGCTGATGGGCAAATACCATGACTACGAACTGAATTTCAACAGCTACGGCCGTCGCTTCGGCTTCGACATCATCTATCAGGATGCCAAGAACTTCACGGGCTGGAACGAAACCGAGGGTATGGCGCGCGTGACATTGCCTGCCGACCTGCTGTCGGTGAAGACGCTGAATGCGAATGTCTACTACGCCTTCAACAGCCGCCGTTTCTCTTATCCAGCCGCCTTCTCGCAGAGCTACATCCAGCGGCGTTCTGCCGGCAGTTTCCTGTTGGCAGCATCGGGCATGGGACAGCGGGGGACGGTACATGGTGAGACATTGGGCATGCAGGAGATGAAGTATAAGATGACCAACATCGGCCTCGGAGCGGGCTATGGTTATAACTACGTGCCCCATCGAGGGTGGCTGCTGCACATCTCCGGTCTACCCACATTCATCGTTTACAGCAACACTTCGATGACCTTTGACGATACGAAGGTTTCGTTGAATTACCACTTCCCCGAAGTCATCATCACCGGTCGCGGGGCTGTAGTATATCAGTGGCGTAACAAATTCCTCGGCCTCTCGATGGTGTACAATTTCACCAACATCGGCCACGAGGAAAGTCTCGCTGTCCACAACACCAAATGGCGCATCCGCACCTTCTTCGGCCTGCGGTTGTAACTTTTAGCGCAGAAGTTTGGTGGAATGGATTTATTTTGCTATCTTTCCTCTATAAATGGGAAACAAATTGCCCCGCCAAAGTAATAGTATCCTTGAAGACAAAAGAATTAGGCACATGACAATCTATACACGGCCATCTTTCGATTTCCGCGTTTATTGTAATACTTTCCTCTTCAAGC
>JAEEGL010181565.1_pt1 | contig 10359 bp, 6 predicted proteins | sample 9134231 | NCBI WGS metagenome assembly JAEEGL01 (sample SAMN16246548, study PRJNA631951) | gut metagenome | biome: gut microbiome; feature: rumen; material: fiber-attached | host: Bos | place: Iran: Karaj | collected 2018-10
GCGCCGCGTCAGGTCCGTCAACGGGCGCGCTTGATCAGGCGCGTTGTCTTCGCGTTGTAAACGTTGATCTTTTCCGGGGCAACGGAAACGTAGACCTCTTGGTCCAAAGCATACTGAGCGAGGCCGATCTGCTTGGAAAGCATATCGCTTTTGCCAACCTTGAGGGAAACCAGCGTCTCCGAACCCGCGGGCTGGTTGGCATAGACCTGCACGGGGATACGTCCCTCGCCGGCCTCACCAAAAATCTGCACCTGCTCTGGGCGGATTGCCACGACGCAGTCGAACTCGCCATCCGGGACTTCTTCGTCCGTCATGTCCGCGCGATCGAAAACATAGGAATCCAATTCGCACTTCACATGGAGCTTTCCGTCCGCAAGGCGCGCCTTGCCCTCAAGGAAGTTAATGCGCGGATTGCCGATAAAATCCGCCGCCTCAAGGTCAATGGGGTTCATGTAAAGCTCCATCGGCGGTGCGACCTGACTGAGCTCACCCGCCTTGAACAGCGCGATCTTCGTGGACATGGTCAGCGCTTCCACCTGATCGTGCGTAACGTAGATGATCGTCGTGCCGAGCTCCTTGTGGATCCGTTGCAGCTCCGAGCGCATATCAACGCGAAGCCTTGCGTCCAGGTTGGAAAGCGGCTCGTCAAGCAGCAGCAGCTTGGGGTTCGACGCAACGGCACGTGCGATGGCGACACGCTGCTGCTGGCCGCCGGAGAGCTCGTTTGGATAGCGGTCGATGTACTTTTCAATGCGCATCATGCGCAGCGCATCCTCAATGCGGCGGTTGATCTCGTCCTTCGGCAGCTTCTGGATCTTGAGTCCAAAGGCGATGTTTTCCCGCACCGTCATGTGCGGCCAAAGCGCGTAGGACTGGAACACAAGGTTCAAGCCGCGCTTGCTCGGCTCGGCATAATAGGCAAGGTCGGCGTTGATCATTTCCACACCGTCGATCGTCATGACGCCGTTCTGCGGTTTCTCAAGGCCGGATACCACGCGCAGCGTGGTCGTCTTGCCGCAGCCAGAGGGCCCCAGCAGAGTCATGAAGTCGCCGTCCTCAATGACGAGGTTGATATCACGCAGCACATGGTTGTCACCGTAGTACTTGTCAATATGCTTCAATTCGATTCTACTCATTGTGCATCTTCCCTTTCTTTACCACGATTTGCCGATATCTGCGCCGAAACGATTGGCGACGATGTAGCAGATCAGAATGAACAGCAGCACGCATACCGAAATCGCGTCCGCCATCTGGTTCATGCCGTCCTGCGAGTAAGTAAAGGCGAGGTACGACATGGTGGTCGTGCGTTTGTCCATCATAATGATAATGAGGTCAAGCTCCTTTGCGATACTGATGAAGGTCAGCATAAAGCCGGAGATAAAGCCATTCTTCGCCAGCGGCAGCACGATCCGGGTCAGCTTTTTGCCGAAACCCGCGCCGTTAATCTCCGCCGCCTCCTCCAGCTCGACGGCGATCTGCATCATATTTGCCGTGCCGGAACGGCTGGCAAACGGGAAATGCTTGACGACGCTCGTGAGTACGATCAGCGTAAAGGTGCCATAGAGCGAGGGGAGCAAGCCTCCGAGATGGGGCTTGGAGAACATCGCGACATACATCGCCGAAAACGCCACACCGCTCATCAGATAGGGAATAAACACAAGCTGCTCGGTCAGGCCGCCGTACCACTTCCCGCGCCCACGCGTTGAGATGTAGCCGAGGAACTGTCCGCAGAACGCAGTGATGATGGAGGCAATAAAGGTCAGACGGATCGTGTTGAACACTGCCTTGCCAAATTCGCTGTTGTAGAAGATGCCCTTGTAGCTGGTGTAGTAAGGGGCAAGCTCCTCGTTCGCGCCGACCCAGTTGTAGAGCGTCAGGTTGCTTGCGCCATAGCCTCCGCCCGTGTTGATCTGGAAGGTTTCCATGATGAGGACGAACATCGGCATGACCATTGCGAAGAACAGGAAAACGATTAGGAAGATCATCAGCGGCGTCTTTGCCTTGCCGAGATGCATCTCGTTGCTTCGTCCGCCCTTGCCGCCTATGGTGGCATAGCTCTTGCGCACGCCGATGATGCGCTGGTTTGCAAAGATGATCAACGCCGCGAGCGAGATCAGCACCACGCTCATGGCAAAGCCGACGTTCTGCGGGCTGCCGTTTATGAAGTTCTTCATCTTCGTCGCAAGGGTAAAATAGCCGATGCGGTTGCCGAGATTCGCCGCCACGCCATAGGTTCCGATGGACTTGGAGAGCGTCATCACGATGGCGGAAAGGACGCTCGGCAGCACCAGCGGGATCGTGATGCTCTTGAGGATCTGCGGTTTGCTTGCGCCGCAGATCTCGCCCATTTCCTCCAGCTCGGAGTTGATCGAGCGCAGCGCCGACTGCACATGAATATAAGAGAAGGCGTAATAGTGCAGCGACATACATAGTACGATCGCCACCGGGCCGTAGGCCAGCCAGTCGGGAATCTGCAGGCCGAGACCTGCAAGGAAGCCGAGCGAGCCTGAGGTCTTATTGCGGAACACCGCCAGCCACGAAAGCGATTTGCACCACGAAGGGATCATATACGGAATCACGACGAGCATTCCGAGCAGCTTTTTGCCGGGAATATCTGTCCGCGCGATCAGCCAGCCGAGGATACTGCCAAGCGGAACGCTGACAAGAACGGTAAAAAAGCCGCAGATGAGTGAATTCTTCAGCGGTCCCCAAAGGGTCGCCTTCGCCATCTGACCCGTGAGCAGGTACTTCCAATAATAAAGGGTAAAATCGCCGACCTGCGCGCCGTGGATGCGGCGCAGCTCGCCCTTCGCCACCGTAAAGGTCGAGGCGATCATCTGCAGCAGCGGGATCACGATCAGGCAAAACAGAATAACAAGGCTGATCCCGACGACCAGATTGAACGGATTCTTTACAACGTTCAGAACCTGATTTTTTAAGCGCGTCTTGTTAAACGGCCGGCGCGGTCTCTTTGCTTTCAATTCCGGTGCTCCTTTCTTGCCGGTGGTTCCGGGCACGGGTGAGCAGGCGCTACCCTCGTATTTTTACGCATACGTTTCCGTAAAACTCTTTGTATGATGATTATATCATATTTGTAAAACACGTCAACAATATTCTTTATTACTTGCCTATCTTTGTCTGATTTATCCTAATTTCAGAATTGATCGTTAGTAATTATCACGGATTTTAATTGACCATTTTATATTCTTCGATATGTTTCCGCTGACTTTTCGCGTCAGTTTGCGAACATGTTCGGAAATTTTCGCTTCTTTTGCGCTTAGTGCCGTCGTTCTTCACCGGCTTCCGTATCATTCGGCGCGCATACGTGGATCACAGCCGTTGACTTCACAAGCCAAACGATATACAATGCAGCGGAAATCTATGTATGGAAGGAAGGTTTGCGGCATATGTACAAAATCGAGACCCATCTTCATACCGCGCATGTCAGTCGCTGCGGCCACCTTGACGCCGCCGAGATTGTATCGCTTTACAAGGCCGCCGGTTACAGCGCAATCATCGTCACCGATCACTATAACCGCACCACGTTTGAGTACCTCGGCATTGACACCACCGCGCCCAGTGACAAAATACACGCTTTTTTGAACGGTTATCGGCAAGTACGCGAGGAGGGTGTCAAGCAGGGACTCCGCGTTTTCCGCGGTGCGGAGCTGCGCTTTGATGAAAGTGAAAACGACTATCTGCTTTATGGCTGGCGCGATGATCTGCTCGCCGATCCGGAAACCGTCTTCCGCATGGGCATCGCCGCCTTTTCGCCCGTGGCACGCGGGCAGGGAGCGTTGCTGATCCAGGCGCACCCTTACCGCCACGGCTGCACACCCGCGATCGCTTGTTATATCGACGGTGTGGAGGTCTACAACGCAAGCCCGCGCCACGATAGCCGCAACCATCTTGCGCGCCAGTATGCCGATGAGTTTGGCCTGATTGCCAGCTCCGGCTCAGACTGCCACAGGACAGAGGACGTCGGCCGCGCAGGCATCCTGTGCGAGCGGCTGCCGAGCGATTCCTATGAGATGATGCGTCTGCTTCGGTCCCGGAATTATCAGCTCATCGAACAGGAATAAGGCGCAGAAGGAAAGGAGGGCCGGTCAATGAAACGCGAAAAATCCTGCGGCGCCGTGATCTACCGGGTGGAACAGGGTCGGCGCCTTTATCTGGTTGAACACACCCCCTCCGGCAAGACAGTCATTCCAAAGGGACATGTCGAAGGAAACGAAACGGAGATTGAAACCGCTTTGCGCGAGATTCGGGAGGAGACCAACCTCACCGTGGCGTTGGACACATCGTTTCGTGAGGTGGCAACCTATTCCCCACGCAAGGATTGCATCAAGGACGTGGTGTTTTTTCTCGCACAGCCGCTCTCGGAGGAGTTGATCCCGCAGCCCGGCGAAGTTGTTTCGTTTGACTGGTTGCCCTTTGACGCGGCCTATCCGCTCATCACTTACGTTCCTGTCCGCGAGGTGCTCAAAAAAGCGGAGCTGTATCTGGCAAGCTGCGCGGGCACTGTGCTTTCATGAAAAGAAACGCCGTCAGCCCTTTGAAATCAATGGGCTGACGGCTGTTTTTTAAATAGGTGCAAATTAGGCTGTTCGCAAGGAAATGCATATCCGGGAATATGGGTACAAGGTCGCTACGTCGGATCGAACGTCCGTGTGTGATGTTCAACGCGTGAACAGAGCGCAGTCAAGCGGGATCACAGGCCAAAGGTGAGCTGGATCGGTTTCGCGCCGGTCTTGATCGTCTTGGTCTCCTCCACGGTGTCCGCCGTATTGCTCGGTGCCAGTCCCTTCTTCTTGGCGTATTCGGCCATGTTTGAATCCACCATGTCAAAAAAGCTGTTCCTGCCCTGCTCGTTCTGCTTCGCACTCACCGCGTCCAGCAGCAAGCCCGCCTTCTTGATGTCCATATCGCCGTTTGGCTTCATACGATAGTGCTCCAGCAGATACTCCGCATAGTAGTCGATGCGTTTGGGATCGACCTCGCCTATGCCGCCGTAGTATTCGCGCGACGCCATCCACCGCGCCGCGGCGGTCTTAACGAGGCATTGCTCGGACAGATCGGCGAGCCGCTTGCGGCTGTCCACATCCTGCTTCGTCTTCAGCTGCGTGATCTCCTGCCCCGAATTCGTTTCCAGCTCCTTTATATACGTCTCGACGTTTACCAGACGGGAAACGTTCACTTTCTTCATCTCCACCTTGGTCTCAGGCTTCAGGCTCGGGTTCAGCGCGACGCGCGCCGCCTGCAAAAGCTCCTCCGGCGTCTTGCTCGCCACCGACTTGCAGAAGCTTTCACTCTTGAGCAGCGCATCCGAGGCCGCGTTCAGTTCCCGCTTGCCGAGCAGCGTATGCGGATTGAGGCGGTCGTTCTTGAGGGAAAGCGCGTAAACGGCATATTTCATGGCTGCGAGCTTGACCTTGTCCTTCCCGCCCATCGCATTGGCATCCGCGACAAGCTGCTTTGCCGTCTTGCGCGGATCTTTATACTCGATATAACGCTCGGCTGCATAATCCTGCGGCGCAGCGTAATGCACATCCGACGGCTCGGCGTTTTGCTTCAGCAGATTCCGCTCATTGCGCAGGCGATTGATCTCGCCGCAGAAGTCCTTGAATTCATCCGTGCGGCACAGGCAAGCGTACGCGCACATAACGCGGTCAAAGCGCTCGCGCAGATGCGGCGCGACGGATGCGGCGTTCTTATGCAGATAATCCGCCATCGTCTTTTTGGCGTTTTGGATCGTGTCCTGCCCCAGCGCAATCTGCTTGTCCCCGCCGGATTCGTTGTATGGCGCGGCAAGTGTTTTGAGCACGGCGCAAACCTTCTTGTACTCCCCCTTGGCAGGATCAGAAGTTCCCAGAAGAGGCTGTTCCACCATATCGTTGTATGTGCTGTTCGTAAGCAGCGTGTGGATGCTGCCCAGCACATGGAAGCGCTTTTCGACCTCGTTTTGGCGATCCTCATTGCTCATGTCGCCGTCCACCAGCTTGCTCATCGTGCGATAGGGGTCGCTGGTCATCGCCCAGTCAAGCTCCTTCATCAGCCCGCCCGGTTTCATGTCGGCCGCGGCGGCGTAGAGCGGCGAATCGTCGGGCAGCGGCACCGCAAGGAATTCCTCCGACATACTGCCGCGCAGCGTTGCCTCCAGCTGCATGTCGAGATGAAGCTGCGCGACGGGCAGCCCCTCGCGGAAGTCCTTTTCCGCGTCGTCCATCTCCTCACCGACGCGAAGGTTCTGCTCGACGATCATCAGCTTGGTGATCAGCGCGGTCACCGGCATCTGCTCTTCAAAGTTGACCGTCATCCCCCGCGCGCTGCCCTGCAGAAGCGCCTGATTGTCAAGCATCTCCTGCTTGAGCCGGGCAAGGCGCTCTTCGCGAGGGATTTTTTCCAGATAGGCGCGCAAATCGGCGGCGTACTGTGCAGCGGTCTTCTGCGCACCGTGCGCGTCTTCCTCCGCGAGCAACAACGCCTCCGCGGGCGGTTCGACCACCTTTTTGTCGGTGTTGATCTCGTCCTCGTCGTGCTGTCCGCCAGGCTGATCGTTTTCCGGTTCCCCTCCGAGAGAGATCCGCTCCTGATCCATGCCGTCCCGCTCTTCGAGGTTCTGACCTTCACCCTCCTTTTTCGCGTCGCCTTGCTCTTCGAGGTTCTTGCCTTCGTCCTCCTTTTTCGCGTCGCCTTGCTCTTCGAGGTTCTTGCCTTCGCCCTCCTTTTTCGCGTCGCCCTGCGCTTCGAGATTCTGGCCTTCGCCCTCCTTTTTCGCGTCGTTCTGTTCATCCATCTGTTTGATCTGATCGAGCAGGGGATCTTCGGAGTTGGAGTAGCGCACGCTGTCTTCCCAGTCGTTTTCCTCCTCAATGAAGGAATAGCCCTCTTCGCCGCCCTCTTGGTTTTGGGGGACGACCGTCTGCGCATCTTTCTGTTCTCCGCTGCTTTGCGGCTCGACGGGAGGAGCGGTCTCGTCCATCTTGCGCGCGGCGATCTTTTCCGCTTCGTACCACTTCTTGTTTTCGTCGAGCTGTTTTCCCTTCTCACTGTTGAAGGTAATAAACTCATTCATCTGCTTCAGTGCGCGGAAATCGTCCTCGTTTTCGTAAAGCAGCTCTGGCGCGGCGTCCGAAAGAAGGTCGTTCATGCCCTTGTTGAGCTTGCGATTGACTTCAAAGGCGTTCGGCTCCTGCTCAGTCTTATTGTGCACGTAATCGTCGATCTGCTGCATCGTGTCGGTGAGCAGCTCGGCTTTACCGCCGGTGAGCCGTACGGTGATGCGCTTGATGGCGTCCCACGCCGCCGTAAACACACGGTATAGCCGCTGTCCCACCTCCTTGCGTTCCGTGTCTGAAACGTTCTGCATCCGGAGCTGCGTCTCAACGTCGCGGCCATGATAGGCGATCTCATAGAAGATATCGGTTCGCGGGGGGAGTGCTTTTCGCTGTTCTTCCTTCTTTCTCCGCTCCTCTTCCAGCTTCCGCTCGTTCTCCTCTTTCTCCGTGTCTTCCTTCAGCTGCTCCGCACGCAGTTTGTCCTGATCCGCCTTGAGCTGTGCCTTCTTTTTGTTTTCCTCGTCGAGCACGCGCTGCTCCTCTATCCTCCGGCGCCGCTCCTGCTCCTCTTCGCGTTTTGCCTTCTCCTCCCGCTCCAGGCGGTTTTCCAGCTCTCGGTTCTTCTGTTGATAGACACCATAATCCTGATACATCCGCTCGCAGTATTCCTTGTACCGCTCCTGCTCGGTTCGCGTATCCTTCGGCAGCTTCTTTTGATCCTTTTGGAAGCGCCCGACAACCTGCCCGCGCTCCTTTACATAGGCGGAATACTGCTGCTTCGGCGTCATGTTTGCGCCCTGGATCGGGGTATCGCCGATCTTTTCAAAGCCAAACGCGTCATACAGCTCGCCCACGGCGGAGAGGCATTTCATATCCTCCGCGTCAAAGCCGCCTTTTTTCGCTTTCATCAGCTTTGCGGCATCATCATAAAAGAGCATCGCGCCAGCAAACAGGGCTTTCTCCGCCGTGTCCTTAGCGTTCAGCAGCGTTTTCGCCTCGTCCGTCGGCAGATTGTTGAGCTGCGTGTTGAAGGCAGCGTCGCCGACCGTGGTCAGATCCTTCAGGAATCGTCTGCCGTCCGTGCTCCTGGGCGACTCCGGCAGCAGGCCGCTGTTGCGCCGGTAGAACGATTCCAGCGCTTTGAGGGCATCCAGGTATTTCCCGAATTTCCGTATTGTCTCACTTTGAAACGTATCCGAGTAAAGACCGAAAAAATTGACATCGCTCGTATAAATTGCGTACGCTGCCCTCAGTTCCTCAAACATACCCATTATGGTGTCCTCCTTCTTTTTGTTATTCCATCTTTCTTCCTGTTAAGCGGCAGCCAAAAATTCAGGCAGCAAGGGACGGATCAGACTGGCAAGGAGCAGTATGATCGCGCCGTCAAATCCGGATGAGCCGATACTGTCGCTGCCAGGGCTGCGGAGCAGAGCATCGCCACGTCCTGATCCGCAAGGATCCCAGCTGTGTGCATCTGCGGCTCACCTCCTGCTCGCAAAAAATTCGTCCAGTCGCTCGATCAGCGCGTCGCGGCCGATATTTTTGAGGATATAGCCGTTCGGTTTGAGCGAGAGCACGTTCTGTACGCTCTCCGCGTCATCCTTGCCGGTGAGGAATATCACAGGGATGTTCGCGGTGGCCGGCTCGCTGCGGATCATTTCCAGCACCTGTGGGCCGTCCAGCACCGGCATCGAGTAGTCAAGCAGGATAAGCGGCGGCTTGTGGTTTGCAAGGTAGGTCGCTGCCTGCATTCCGCTGTTTACGATCGCCACACGGTATTTGCGCGAGATCCAGCCCTTGACCATCTTGAGATAGTCCGGGTCGTCATCCACGAGCAGGATCGGCGCCATCTCACGCTTGTGCGGGTCGTTGACCATGTGCTCGACCTGTGCAAGAAAGCGTTTGATGTTCAGGGGCTTTTCAAAGCTCACCGTGATCGCCTTGGGCGGGAAAACGTCTTTCGCACGCGTAAGCTCGTCTTCGTCACCGATGACGAAGAACAGCCGGCTCGGTGCCCCACCAACCTCGCCGATGGCCTGCAGCACATCGAAATGCTCATTAAACAGAGCCTCGCCGAGATAAAGCACCACGATGTCGTGATCCGCGCCGTAGGTACGCACAGACGCAACGTCTGCGGCGACGGACAGCACATCGTATCCCGATTTGGAAAGATTCCCCATAACGGCGTTTACCATGAACGGCGAACCGCTGCCGAGAAAAAGCACCTTATTGTTCATCCTTCTGAGTCCTCCTGACCAGTAATGCCGCGCGGCTCATTGCTCGCGCATCTGGTATTCCGTGTCTTCGTCCATCATTTGCAGCATAATCTCCGCAAACTTCGGATCGAACTGTGCCGCCTTTCCGCGCTCCAGCTCCGCGCGTATCTTCTCCTGCGGCAGCACGCCGCGGTAGCTTCGGCAGGACGCCATTGCGTCGTAGGCGTCCGCCACGGCGATGATGCGCGCCTCCGCCGGAATATCCTCCCCGGTAATTCCGTCAGGGTAGCCCCCGCCGTCCCAGCGCTCGTGATGCCATCGCGCGCCGATGGCAAGCTCCGGAAACTCGGAGATGTTGCCCAAGATCCTGCCGCCCTGCGCGGGATGCGTCTTGATGACCGCATACTCCTCGTCGGTGAGGCGTTCGGGCTTGTTGATGATCCCGTCGGGTATCCCGATCTTTCCCACATCGTGCAGAAGTCCGATCATGTAGATGCTCTTCTGGCGCTCTTCGTCCCAGCCGAGGCGGCGCGCGATCTCGCGCGCGTACTCCGCCACGCGCTCGGCGTGACCGTTGGTGTAGGCGTCCTTCGCGTCGACCGCGCCGGCAAGGGCATGAACGACCTGCGCGTTGATGCGTGAGATCCGCTCTTCCCGTTCCAACACGGCGCGGGTCTTCTCCTCCACCTGCCGCGCAAGCTCGTTTTGCAGGCGCGTCAGCTCGATGGTGTGGCGTGCCCGCGTAAGGAGCACCTCCGGGACGAATGGCTTGCGAATAAAGTCCATCGCGCCGGCGTGCAGCGCGCGGATTTCCGCGGCGCTGTCCTCATCCGCCGTGAGGAAGACGACCGGCGCGGTCACGCCCTCGCTTTGCAGCCCGGCAAACGTTTCAAAGCCGTCCATGCTCCGCATATGCAGATCCAGCAGAATCAGGTCGGGTCGCCGTTCCGTGCCGCGCAGCAGCCGGATCGCCTCCTCGCCCGAGCGAACACAGCTTGAGCGTATCCCATCCGATGCAAGGATGCGGCTCGCCCGGTGCAGATTTTCCGCGTCGTCGTCGACGACCAGCACCCAATCCCCGCCGA
>JAEEGL010507024.1_pt1 | contig 10359 bp, 2 predicted proteins | sample 9134231 | NCBI WGS metagenome assembly JAEEGL01 (sample SAMN16246548, study PRJNA631951) | gut metagenome | biome: gut microbiome; feature: rumen; material: fiber-attached | host: Bos | place: Iran: Karaj | collected 2018-10
AAAGCAGTTAGAAAATTAATAAAAGACAATTTTATCTTCAAAAAAAAAATTTCAATGCATTCTCGTCAAAGAGCTCGTTTAAGAAAAGCAGAAGTTCGTCAAGGAAGACATACAGGTTTAGGAAAAAGAAGAGGAGCAGCAGAAGCAAGAATGCCACAAAAAGTTTTATGGATTAGAAGACAAAGAACTTTAAGAAGATTACTTAAGAAATATAGAGAAAGTAAAAAAATAGATAAACATTTATATCATCAATTATATCTTGCTTGTAAAGCCAATCAATATAAAAGTAAAAAAAATTTAGCTGATGCTGTTGAAAAGATTATTTATAAAAAAGGTTTAGAACAAAAAACTGCTGCACAGAAAGCTGCTATAAAGGAAAGAAAAAATAAACAATAAATAAGTAAATAGGAAAAAAAAATGAAATTTTCTTATTTAAATTTCGTAATAAATTTTTTGAATTTTTAAATTCAAAATTAATAAAATTTAAAAACAAAAGATATTCTATTGGTGAAAAATAATTTTTTTAATTTTTATATTTTTCTAAACAATTAAAAAAATTAAATTAATCTCCAAAAAAGAATTATAAATTCAAATGAAAGACAGAAATAAATATATAAAATGAATTACTATATTTTAATAAAAAAGAGTGAAATGAAGAAGAATTAAAAAAAATAAAAATGAATAAAAATAAAAAAAAATTATAAAAGTTTAAACATTAAAATTAATTATATTTATTTTCAAAATTTTTAATAATATCATTTTCATTTAAATCAGGTTTTGCTTGATAATCAACAGAAACCAGAGTAGCAATATTATCATTATCATTAATTCTTGCTTTTCTCCATTCAAAATAATCATTATCAATATATCTTTTACAATATCCTTCTTTTTTTTCAATAATATCATCACCATGAATACTCATTTCTTGTTTATTAAAAATAATTTTAATAATTCCTTTACTATTGTTTTTTAAAAATAAATTTGAATAAAAACTGTCTAAATAAAGAATTTTTTCATTTATATTAGTTTGTGTATTTACTACTTCACAAATATATAAAGAAGGATTTCTTAAAAATTCAACAGTAGAACTATGTTTATTTCTAATTATTTCAATTATTAAATCTTTAACACTATGAGATTTTCTAGGATGAAAATTAATATTATGTTCATCATTATCATTATATAAATTTTCAGGAAAATAAAATTCTTCTTTTCTTATATCATCTAATATTATTTCTATTTTTATATTTTCAAATTCTTCATCTTCTAAACCTTTTGATTGATGCATATATGAACAAGAAACTCTTAATAATTCACTTAAGAAAGGTAATTTAAAGAAAAGCTCTTTAAATTCTACAAAAGAAATTTCGTATTTTTCTGAAAAAGAATTATTTATTTCTAATTGATTACATTCATTACATAAAACAATATCTTGAATATTATCTTTATCATTTAAATTTATAATATAAGAATCACCTTCTTCTATTCTAAATTGATCATATGAGACAATTTTATAATAATGAATATATTGAATATTATCTCTTGAAATTACTAATGCAATTGTATCTAAATTTTTTTCTTTATATTTATATAAATTTCCACCATCTTTTATTATTGTTGAAAGAATTTTTTTCACAATTGATTGTGGAATTGATTTCATATTAAAATGATTAACAAAATAATTTATATAAGCATTAAATTGTGTATCTAAATTATCATATAAAATTTCTCCTTGAAAAGGAAGCCATCTTTCTTGATCATATATTAATTCTGTTATATTTTTTTGATAATTTGAATCATAAATTAAAGCATATTTTAAATTAAATAGTCTTTCATCTTTTATATAAAAATCTATCATTCTATCAACTTCATTTTTAGTAAAATAAATCATATATCTTTTATATAAAGCATAAATCATTTCTTTAACTTTAATAATTGAGATTTTATCATTATTAAATATAATATGATTTTTCATTTGCCCAATTGAAAATAATAAATATAATTTTTCACTGATTGTAAAAGAAGATTTATCAATTAAAGCAAAACAATATAAAATTTCTTCTAAAGAATTATTAGTTTCATTTAACCATTCCATTATTTTAGGAACAACATTTAAACTATCATTTTTTTTTTCATTATCATTATTTTCAATTTGTTCATCAAAACATTTAGATAATAATTCTTCTACTTTATTAGTAATTAATCTTTTAAATTCATCTCTGGAATCTTTCTTTAAAATTTTTTCATTTAAATTATTATATTGATCTGGATAAGTAGATATAATATTATATTTTAAATATAAATCACTTAATTTTTCATCATCTTTAAAAGGTAAATAACTAAGAAAAGTAGTTTTTAAATTATTTTCTTCTTGAATAAAGGAATATACTGTGTTAGTAAAATCTCTTCCAGAATTTATATAATAAGTTAATTCATTTTCAATATAATAATTATGTTTATATTCAGGAGAAGAAAAAAGTGCATTAAATAAAGAAATATCATCTGATGAAATAGATACCATTGAATATCTAAAAATATTTATTTCTATTATATATTTTTTTCTGTCGTCACCTAAAGATTCTAAAATAATTTTATCCATTTTCATTACTTCAAAATGAGAAATATTAAAAGAAAAATAACATATTGAATTATTATATTTTGTAGTAATAATAATATGTAAATAATGTGGGAATATTTTTGTAAAATATTCATTTGGAAATTGAGCATCAAAATATAAATCATTTATATTAATAATACTACAATCATCAGGATTCATTATAAGATTTTGTTCATCAAAAGAATTAATTTCATTTGTATTTATTATTTGATTATCTGAAAATGCAATATTAACTTTTAAATTATCTTTAATTTCACTATTAATATTTCCAAATAAAGGTTTAAATTTATTTATTCTAAATGAAATTCCATGATATTTTGAATCTGAATTATCAAATGAAGGAGTTCCATAGCCATATAATTTTCTTACATTTTCTAATTTACTTTCTAAATTATCAGAAAATGTTTTAATGAAAGTTAATGTATCATTTGGTATAATTTTTTGATATTCATTATCTTCAAATGGTTGTAAATATTTCCTATTTTCTTTTCTAATAGGATTAAAAAAATAATATATTTCCTTTTGAATTTTATCTCTTTTACTATCCCAAGCAATATTTTTACTTAAGCCAAACCACTTTTGGAAAAAATTTCCATAAGTAAAATAATTTTTAAAATTATTTTTCAATCTATTAATAAATCTATTAATATTATAAGTTCCAACAATCATATCTTCAAACACAGATTGTAATTCAGAAACAGATTGACAATTTAATATATTTTTCTTTTTAAAAGTCATTAAAGTAATAGGAATAGTACATAAAATTCTTAAATATTGTAAATTATTTCCTAAATAAGAATGATAAGTTGCTTCAAAAATTAATATATCAAAAATTCTCATTTGAATTTCTCCTTGGAAATAATCGCAAAATAAAGAAGCAATATTATGAGAAATTAAAGTTTCAATAGGAAAATTTAAAGATAAAAATTTCTTATAAATATCATTTAAATTATTTTCAATTATAAGTTTAATGACTAAAAGATAAATGTTAATATAACTCATATCTTCACTATAAAAAGGATTTTCTTGTTGGAAAAAATCAATACATTGACTTAAGCCAATTAATAACCAAAAAGTAGATGATTCTTTTTGAACAAAATCATAAATTCTTTGAACTATAGATAATATTCCTGAAAAATAAACATATTTAGTATTTTTTTTATTATTTTGAAATTTTATTCCATCTTCAGTCCATCTAAAAAATGCTTTTGTTATTTGTTTTATAATATCAACATCTTTAATTACCTCTTTTTTAATATAATAATTTATATCATTATCTATTAAAGAATAAACAATATTTATTTCATTATTTCTTTTTTTATATTCTTTATATATTTCTTCACGAGTTAAATTTTTAAAACCTTCTTTTTTCTTTGTTTCATTATATAATTGTTTAACATTTAATAAAAATTCCCAAACATTTTCCCTTCCTTTTGAAGGAATTCCTAAATAAATAACTGAAGACATTCTTTCTGCTAAATATGAATTTTTAAATATTTCTTCTCTATTTTCAGGTAATTCATTAAACATTGATTCAAAATTATCAATATAATATTTTTGTTTAACTAATTCTTTTAAAAATATTTTCCATTCAGCTTGAGCAAAAATTTCATAAAATTCATTACTTTTTTTATAATGTAAAGTTTTAATTCCCAATCTTTTTCTAAAAGTATTTGTAATTAAATCTTTAGAATTATTTAATCTTATATCTTTAAAATCCCATTCATCAATATTATTCATATCAGGATGTTGAACACATTTTTTTTCTAAAAAATCATAAAAATTCGTTTTATTTTCTTCAAATCTAACTTTATATAAAATTTCTTCAGGAGATGAATTAAATAAATCATGAATTCTTTGAATAATTTTTCTTCTAAAAACATTAGGTTCAAATTTACCTAAAGGTAATATTTTACCATCATTACCATCGAAACTGAAACTCCCTAAATAAAATTCATGAGCTTTAACAAATAAATTAAGAAAAGAAGAATTTAAACTTGGATCCCAAGAATCAGTTTTTAAAGCACCATAGACTTTATCTTCATAAACATATTCTCCTCTTTCATTAATATATTTTTTATAAATTGCCCAATGACCAATATCAGCATTTTTATCAATAGTATCTGTAAAATCAATTGGACAACCAAATTCTTCTATTAATGAATTATTCCCTTCAAATGTTATATTAAATTCTACTGATTTATCTATTCCTTTTCTTAAAGGAATTTTTGTTATTAATTTATTTTTAAATGTATATTTTCTTGTTCCTGAATTAAATACTTTTTTCTCTAATTTTTTTCCTCCTTTTATTGGAATTATATCTCCTTTTATATTTTTAATCTGTTGTAATTTTTCTTTCACTTCATCATTTTTTAATATTGAATTTTCAAAATTATATTCTTCAAGTTCTAAATGTTCTAATAATGTTTTACCACTTTTTCCTTTATTTCCTCTTCCTTTATCAATAGAAAATTTCATTACTGAATCAAAAGGTAAATTATAATCTTCTCTAAATTCAATTACTCTTATTCCTAAATTTATTGAACAATTTGTTTCTTCTATATTTCCCATATTTGCTAAAGTTTTTAAATAATTTATATCTTCAGGAATTAAATCTTTTTCATTTACGAAATTTGCTTTAAGCTTTGCATCTTCTAATGCATTTATAAATGTTTTCATTTGTTCTTCATTATTAAATTTAATTGATATTTTCCATTGATAATTATTAAAATTATTTAATTTTGAAGAATCTAATAATTCCATATCTAATAAATTAAAATTATTTTCTGTTATTGGATAAACTGTTTCTTTATCTAAAAAGTCATTTTTACTTATTTGATCAGTTTCATTTGAAAAATAATTAAATTGATTTAAATTTTCATTCCTATCAACACCTAAATTTTTAGAAAGAACCCTAACTTTAATTGCAGGTGATTTATAAATCCATTCACCTTCTCTTTTTTCATCAGTAATTTGATCTTTTTCAGCTTTTGTTAAAAAAGCTAAATTTTTAGATTTGACTAAATTTTCTTCATTAATAAATTTTTCACATTGCGGTAAAAATTTAAACTTTTGATTAAATTGAATTTTTTCAACATCACTTTCATCAATTTGATTTCCAATATCATTTAAAAATTCTTCTAAAGGAATATTATCAGGAGGTCTAAATAAAAAATTATTATAATCATCAAATTTAACATCATAATATTTTTCCTTTATTTCATTAGGTAAATCTGAATTTTTAGAAGCTTTTTCTAAAATATCTTTATTTATTGTTTTTACTATATAAATATTATCTCCTATTGAATAATCTTTACCTTTCATTCCTATTGTTGGTTTTTCATTTGAATTTTCATTAAATCCAAAAATTAATATTTTAGATTTTTTTGAAACTTTATTCCCATTTTTTAATATATCATATTCATTTTGATGTTGATAAATACTATTAATACTTATTTCAGAGTTACCTAAATTATAAGGTTTCAAATAATCTACTAAAAAATTTTTTTGCTTTTCATTCATATTTTCATCAAAACAATTACAAGGAATATAAAAACATTCAACATTAATTATTTTATTTTTATTTTCATCTAATAAAAAATAATATTGTTTATTAAATTCAACAACAAAATGATTATTTTTATATCTTTTAGCTTTAACTAAAGGAGATTTTTTTTTGTGATTATTTCCAATATCAACAATATGATAAAAGTAAAAATCATCTTGTGGTTTATCAGTATTAATTTTTATATTTTGTCTTAAAGCAGCATTAGCAATTTCATTTAATTTATTTGAAGGTAATTCATAAATTAATTGAAAAATTTGAATACAAATTAAATTTCTTCTTTCATTAGGATAAGTACCATTATTATATTTAATCCCAATTAATTCAGGATCAATATAATCAATTGAAGGATCTTTTTTATAAGAATATTCAAATCCTTTATTTTTATCTATTTTAGGACCTAATAATATTAAATTATTATCTTCTTGACCATTTAATTCTCTATTACAATTTGCAATTACATTAGATATATCATATATACTTTTTGGATTTAAAACTTCTTGATTATTATCATCTTTAAATATTATTTCTGGTTTATTTTTATTAAAACAAATTAAACTTGCATTTTCAATATTATTTTCATCCATAACTTCATTTCCTCTTTGTAAATTATCAACTTTAACTCCATCATTAATAACAAAAGCAATTCCTTGACTTTGGTTATTATTACCATTAAAATCATTAGGAAAACAATTTTTTAACTTTTGTAATTTATTTCTCATTTCATTAGAAGTTTTAAATAAAGAATCTTCATCAATAGGACCATTTAAATTTGATTCTCCAATTGCAAATTCTTCAGAAATATTAGTAGAATTATTAGGTAATGAAGTAAGAATAGGTTGAAAATTTGAAGGAATATAATTTAATTTTTTTTTTGGCTTATTTATTTGTTTTAATCTACTTGGTTTTAATGGAGCTATTGGAGGCTCTACTATTTCTTTTTTTTTATATTTTTCTATTAAATTATGTTTTAAAATTGTTGTACCAAAATTTATTAATCCATTTATACTTTGGTTTGAATATGATTTTAATTCATTTATTTGATTTTTCCTTTTTTTTACTTTATTTTTCACTGATAATATTTTTAATATACCATAAAAAGTAAATGATTCTTCAATTAAATTTTTTATTTTTTTTAAATTGTTAATAATTGCATTTTCATCTATATTACTTCCAAATAATAATTCTTTCACTTCTTGTCTTTGTTCATTCGAAGGAAAATAAAAAACAAACAATTTTTTTTTCCCTTTTTCTTCTTTTTTTTTTGAATCTTTATAAGGATTATATTCAATTTTCATTCTATAATTAAATTTAGGTTCATGCCATTCAGGAGGAGTTTTATTTTTTATTCCTCCATCTTCTAAAGTAAGTCTAGAATCTTTTAAATATTTTGTTTTATCTTTTGCTTTGTCTTTCTGAAAACCTTTTAATGGTCTCTTAGATGAAAATAATCCTCTCTTAACAATTATTGCATATCTTTTTTTCCATCCATTACATTTTTCTCCTATTTTATAAAATATAATATCAAAATTACAACTTTCTTTAACTTCTTTTTTAATTGCTTCATATACTATTTTATTATGTTTTGTAAAATTTATAATTCCTGATTCATTCCCTTTTTTTAAATCTGTATGACAATAATAATAATTTGATTCATCTTCTTTTATTTTCGCTATTAATTCTATTATATTATCTCTGTTTACCATTGATATTACATCTTTCCCTTTTTTCATTTGTTCCATTATTTCTATTGCTATTTTACTATATAATTCATTTATTTCACTCTCTGTCATTTGAGGTAAACTACTTTCATCTTGAATCATTTTTTATTTATTAAAAGTAATCAATTTTTAAATTTAGTATTTAAATTATAATTTTAAATTTTAATATCAAATTTATTTTTTATTATTTTATTGATTTCACACAAATATTTCGGATAAAATAAAAATATAAAAATATACCCCGGCTGAGAGCGGTGGCGTCGGCAAGCTCCCACCGCCACCTCGCTGTGGGTCGGTCATTAAGCGGCCTCAGGACAGACGGAGATTAGGGAGTGGAGGCGGAGGGGGATGCTCAACAATTCGTCTCTATGTGTTTTAATTTTTTTTATATGAGAATGAAGAAAAAAAGTAAATATTTTTTTTTGAGTTTAAGAAATTCAATTTTTAATTTTAAAATAAAAAATTTATAATATTCTTATTTTTTATTTAGTGAATAAAAATTTAAAAAATAGTTATTTTAAAAATTTTCCTATTTTTAACCTATTTCATTAATAGGTTTTTTTTACATTTGAAAATTTGTTTCTTTAAATTTTTTTTTTCTTGAAGTTCTTGCATTTTTTGGGTCAAAAAAAGTCATAATTTCATGAGCTTCTTTTCTTAAATTATTAATATAATCATCACTGAATTTATTTTTAAAAGTTAACAATAATTCTTCTAAATTTAAAGTATTATCATCTTTTCCATATTTTAAATATTTCTCTTTATTTTCTTCTTTATTTCCATAAACAAACATATCATAAATTTCTTTAAACTTTAAATCTAATAACTCATTAATATATAATGCTTTTTCTGATTTTTTTCTTAATTCTCTAATTTTATTAATTTCTTTAATATTTTGAAATTTATCTCTAACTTTAAATTTATCATTTATTGGATTAGAAAAAATTTGTCCTAAAGGTGTTTCAAAAAATTTTAAATTAAAATCTATTGTAATATCAGAAGTTATTTCTTTAGAAATTCCTCTAATTATTCTTCTTGTTTTTTTTCCAAAATCTTTCTTTATACAATTATTAATTAAATTTAATCCAAATCTAATTGAATAAATTCTAATTTTTCTTATCATATTATCACGAGAATTTAATGTATGAGTTTTATTATTTCTTTTTTTTTTCTCTCCTTTTTTTCCCCTTCCTGTTTTCTTTTTTTCTACTTTAAATTTAACAATTATTTCATTTGACGTTTTAATATTTGTTATTTCATTATAATTATTTTCATTTTCATTTTCTCTTTCAAAATCATTGCTTTCTATAATTTCTTCAATATTATTCTCATTAAAATTTGATTTAATAATTGAATCATTGTTTTCATTTGAATTTATCAAATTCTTATAATCTAGGTGATTTTCTTTATTAAAATCAGTCTCTCCTCTTGTTTTTTCATTATATGTATAGATAGTAATTTTTTCCCCAAACAAATTTTCAGTTTTTTTATTTAATGAAAAATAATCTTGTTCAGAATTTTGTGAATCAAAAAGATTTTCAGAATCTTCTGAAATATCATCAGAAAAAAAAGACATTTTTTTTTCTTCCATTTATTTTAATTTTTGCATGACAATAAGGGTTAAAAAATTATTTTTAAACTTTTTAAAATATATATGTATAAAAAAAATAGATATAAAAACTTATTTTTTAATTATGAATTAATATAAAAATAATATTAGTTTTCCCAATTTGGTATATTCTTATTAAATTTTTCTTTTATTTTATTTAAATATAAATATATATTTATTTTAAATAAATAAATTTTTTCTTTATAATTCAATTTTATGATGATTTCAAAATAATTAAAAATTTAAATGAATGATTTCAATGATTATATCATATTTAGAAATATTATATAAACTAAAATAAAAATTTCTTTATAAATTTTTCAAATTATATAATATTAAATTTTATCCAAACACTAAATAAATTAACTATATAATAATTAATTTTTAACATATAATGGAAAATTGAGGCACAGAATAATTATTAATTAATAAAACTTTCTTATTCTTTAATTTTAACATTTTATCCGCTAAAGGTACTCCTTTATCAATAGTTAATTGAATTTGATTGTTAATAAAATTATATACAATCAAACTTTTATTAGTTCCTAAAAAACATATTTTTTCATTAAAAGGAATAAAAGATATTATATTAGAAGGAACATGACCCCATCTTCCTATTCTTACCCCTTGTCTGTAAAATCCTCTATTGTTGTTATTATTATTCCCATGACCTATATTATTTATATTATTAATATTATTATTTCCAAATAAAAAATTCATATTATTATTTAATTCATTGTTTACTCTATTATTATTATTATTATTATTATTATTATTGATATTATTACTTTCATTTATAAAATAATTATAATTAAATTCATCATTGTATAAAAATCTATCATCTATA
>JAEEGL011838458.1_pt1 | contig 10359 bp, 6 predicted proteins | sample 9134231 | NCBI WGS metagenome assembly JAEEGL01 (sample SAMN16246548, study PRJNA631951) | gut metagenome | biome: gut microbiome; feature: rumen; material: fiber-attached | host: Bos | place: Iran: Karaj | collected 2018-10
GCTTCCGGAGCGGGTTCTTCGGCAGGCTGAGCTTCCGGCGCGGGCTCTTCAGCGGGCTGAGCTTCCGGAGCGGGTTCTTCGGCAGGCTGAGCTTCCGGCGCGGGCTCTTCAGCGGGCTGAGCTTCCGGCGCGGGTTCTTCAGCGGGCTGAGCTTCCGGCGCGGGTTCTTCGGCGGGCTGAGCTTCCTGCTGGGTTGCGAACTTCATTCTTTCTTCATGTTCGCGCTCGCTCTGCTCGCGCTCTTCCCTTAGGCGCTGCTTCATCAACTCCTCGTACTCTTCGGAGCGACCTTGCGAATTATAGAGTTGACTTTGCGCGCGCCCTTCCGCCTCGCGTCGAAACTTGCACTCTTTGTCCTCAATTTCGTCGCTAATCGGGAAGGCGACGGGCAGATCCTCAATGATCGGGAGATGATCTAAAGTCTCTCCGTATTCGGAATATTCGAGCTCGGGCTTATCGCCGTTGCAACCGGCGCATGCGATAGCGCAGGCGACGAGGGCGCCTAGCGCCACGCGTGAAATCATGTTAATTTTAACCATAACGACTATCCCTGAAGTTGAATCGGGTCGCATTTTGACGTCGCGAATCGAGCGACGCGCCACTGCCATTATATAGAGAAACGCGACTCTTTCAACTGAAGGGAGGAAAAAAAACGCGTCCGTCGCCATGAATCGACGTCGCGTCAAAATTGCCGTTTACTTGCGCTAAAATATACGTTACTATGCTCTCGGAAACATGCGCCGTCGTGTCGGCGCTAGGATGACAAAGAAGGAAACGCGTAAAAACTAGGGACGGAGTACTAACTATGGCACGGAAGGTAGCGCTAGCTTCGACGACGGCGTTTATCGCTCTCCTGATCTTCGCAATTGCTTGGAGCGGATGCAAACGAGAGGGAGCGACGGGGGCAGCCCAAACGCATCTGGAAGAAGGCGGAAGGGCGCTAGACGCCGGCGACTGGTCGCGAGCGCGCGACGCGTTTACGAGCGCAATCGAAACGAACAACCAACTTATCGAGGCGTTCTACGGTCGAGCAGCCGCGACGCTTGCGCAGGCGGAGGAGCATTATAAGCTTGCTCAAGCCGCGGCGACGATGAGCGACGTCGAACGCGGCGAAACGGAAGCGCAGCGCGCGGACGTTCTCTTCGACGAAACCAAGCAGGACTGCGACGCCGCGTTAGGACTCGATCCCGATTTCTCCGAAGCCTACTTCATTAAGGGCGTCGTCGCGCAGTATCAGGGCGCGTGGAACGAAGGAATCGAAGCCTTTACCGAATGCCTGCGCGTCGATCCGAATCGAGCGGAAGCGTATCACCGCCGGGGCGAAATTTACGATCATATCGGCGACTATATCAACTCGACCGTCGACTTTAAGAAAGCGGGCGAACTCGGATTCGTCAAAAAGGACGACGCCCAAGATTCGCCGCAACTCGACGAAGACGATCTCTCCGATCTCAAATACGACGCCGACGAAAACGCGAATAACGAAGAATAATAGCGACTCGACGTAAACCGACTGCGCGTTGCGCGATCTTCTATAAGAGGGAAGGACTCCTTAAGAGGTGAACATGGAAGCGAACGATTTATTTGACGACGCGAAAGCGCACGAGAATTCCGCGAGTCTACCGCGCGCTGTTCGCGTGGCGGCGCAGGTCTTTGCGCTCGCCGCGCCCCTCTTCTGCGCGCTCTTTTGGAACCACGTTCAGAAATTTGAGGAGCGTATCGCTGGGCGCGCTGCCGACGCAAACGTCGTCGCGAACGCGCGGCCCACGAATCTCGGCGACGAACGCGCGCTACGGCAAGACGCGTGGAAAGCGCAACTCGACGCGCTCTATCCCGACGAAGAAACGCCTAGAAACGCCAACGAAGCGGCGACCTATTCCGCTCTTCTCGAAAACGACGAGCTCGATTTCAACGCCTTTACTCCTGATTCAGAGCCCGAAAGCAATCTCGAACTCCTCTCCGACGACGCGCTCGTCGACGTCGCGCCCTTCGCCGCGCAAAACGAAGACGCAGTCGCTACGCCTCAGGAAACTTCGCTCGAACCAACCCCAGATCCTGCTGCGACCGCGGCCGTCCAAGAACCAGCCGCGACTCAATCGCAGAACGACGGTCTAACGCAGACCCCGGCGCAAGAGTCAAACGAAATCGTCAACGTCTTCTCAACCCCAATTAGCGAAGAGGAAGTTTTCGGCGTTCTCGAACCTGCCGCCGCGAACACAGAGATCGCCCCCGAGTCAAGCAATCAAGTCGGCGAACAAACGTCGACCCTCGCCGCGCAACCCGATAACGTCGGAGGCGAGACGCCGACCGCGCAAGAAGACGCAAATTTCGCCTTCGACGAGACGATCGTCAACCCGCTAGATAGCGACCTCGAATCCCTACCCCTCGCGCCGGGACAAGTCGACGAGTTCGACGAAAGAACGCCGGCGCCCGGCGCCGCAAGCGCGCTCATTCAGCCGCAACAAACGCCGAATAGCGTCGCAGACGAAACGAATCTCGCCGTCGACAATACGATCGCGAACGACCTGCTTGTCAATCCGCTCAACCCCGTAAACGAGAACGTCGAAAACCAAACGCAGGCGCCTAATTCCGACAACTTGGAAGGAACGACGGCGAACGCTACGAACGAAGCGATCGCCGACGCAACCGGCAAATCAACGACGCTCGAAGAAATAGAACCCGCGTCGCGGCAGAGCGCCGACGCTTCCGCTCGAGAGCCCGAAACGCAGGAAAAGGCGACCGCAGAGTCTGAACTCGAGAAGATCGCGCTGCCCGCCGAACCGGGCGCGTCCGCGCCGAGTTACTTCTCGCGCGCCGCTTCTCTATTCGGCGGCGCGGACGCTTTCTCAACGTACTATTTTGCCCGAACCGTCGATCTCGTCGGCGAAGATTTGCTCTTCTCGCCAAAATCATTCTCTGGCGCGTTCGAAAAACTTAACGCTGGAACGTCCGGGTCGGAAACCGGAAACGGCGGCGACCAAGAGTCGGAAAAAGTTTCCGGCGTCGGCGAAAATAACAAAGCGGTCGACGCCAACAACACGACGGCGACAACGGTCGAGTCCGGCGCCATATCGCAAGCGAGCTATGCGGATCGCGAGCCGGGAACGGGCTACATTGCGCGCGACGACGCGACGACGCATAGGGCAAACGCCGTTCTTCCGCAGCCCGAAGAAGTCAATAGCGTCAACCTTTCGCCGTTCCCAACGGACGCCGCCGCGAGCGCGAACGTCGTTCCGACGCCGACGGAGTCGCTGCGTCATGACGCGCCGAACGCTGCTAATCTTACGGCGCCGACGTCAAACGGGGTCGGCGCTGCGAGCCTTACGCCCGGTTCGACGACGGCTCTACCGGAGACGACGACCAGTCAAGACCCAGAGTACGTCAAACGCCTGCAGGCGGAACTGCGCGCGGAGGGAATTGTCAGCGCTAGGGTTGAGCGTTGGGACGCGACTAACTGGCGCGCGTCCGGCGTAATTGCGTCGGGCGCGTCTGGAGGCGCGGAATTCCTGCAGGGCTTTGGCGCGACGGCGCGCGACGCGACGGATCAATTGCGCGCGCGACGCGCCGCCAGTCTGTCCGGAGACGTTCGACGATGAACGAGCAAGATCGAAAAGAAGTCGCGCGCGTTGAAGCGGTTCTCTTTCTCATGAAAGAACCGTGTCCGAGTCGTAAGTTAGCGGCGCTCGCCGATCTTTCGGACGGCGCGCGCGCGCGAGCGCTCGTTAAGGAACTGAACGCGCGCTATGAGCGCGTCGGCGGCGCGTTTCGCGCGGTAGAGGTCGCGGGCGGTTACCAATTGCGCACGGCGCCGGAATTTGCGCCGTGGCTCTTTCGCCTGCAGGAGGCGCCGTCGGACGCGCGACTGGCGAACTCGGCGATGGAGACGCTGGCGATTATCGCGTACGAGCAGCCGGTTCTGCGCGCGACGATCGAACGAATTCGCGGCGTTCACTGCGGCGAAATGTTGCGACAGCTTCTTGAACGCGATCTCATTAAAATCGTCGGACGCTCCGAAGAACTGGGGCGTCCTTTCTTATACGGCACGACGAAAAAGTTTCTATTAGCCTTTGGTCTCGCGAAAATCGAAGACCTGCCCTATCGCGAATACGCCTGGGCGACCGCCGACGAAGCCAAGGAAATCGTCGAGGAGATCGTGGAATACGACGCTCAGAAGGCGCAGGAAAAGTAAACGCTTACGATCGACTTCTTATCCCGCCGTAGCCGTAATCGCTGAAAACGCGCGTGAATACGCGTTAATAATCTAAGGCGGACGGATCCAAAACTTCGTCTGTAATGCGCCGCCTTATTTTCGTTTCATTACGTCGGTAAAAGAATCAATGCGAAGAGTCGCTAAGCCGTTCGCCGGCGTTCTTCTATGGCAAACGGCAGGAATTCTCGTCTTGTTAGCGCGCAAAAAGCGTTGGCGCGCCAATTCCAGGAGCAAAGCTCGCGTGGATATTGACGCGCCTTTCATCCAGAACGCGACTGATAAGCTTGCTTCGGGAACGCCGTCCTACTCTTCCCGATCGTACCCTTTCCAATGGGCAAACCATCTTCCCAACCATGCGACGGGCAGAACGGTGGCGGTCAGCGCAACGATCTTGATCCACTGGCTAAAGTTCAAGGGAGTCGTTCTGAAGAACTCGCCGACGGCGTGAATCTGAACCATAACGATCTGCAACGCGGTAATCGAGAAGACGATTCCGAGGAACATTTTGTTCTTCCACAATAGCGCAAAGGGCGATTCCGCATAGCTTAACGAACGGCAATTGAACTTATGCCAGAACTGGAACATCACGAGAATCGTAAAGAAGATCGTGAGCGCTTCGAGGTTTTCGGCGTTCGAGTTCGACGACGAATACGGGGTTCCCGTTACGAACCAGCCGCCGAAGAGCGCCGCAAAAAGAATGATCGTCTGATAGAGACCAACGACTAAGATTGAGACCCCCATTGATTTCGTCACGACGTTCGCAAAGCGCGGGATCGGCTTGCGTTTCATAATGCGAGGCCGTGGCGGTTCCGTCGACAGCGCAAGCGCGGCAAACGTGTCCATAATGATATTGATCCACAGCAGTTGCGTTACCGTCAAGGGAAGCGGAACTCCAACGAGCGGACCGAGCGTCGCGCACAGCAGCGCTACGAAATTCACTGAAAGCTGGAACTGCAAGAAGCGCCGGATATTCTGAAAGAGAGAACGACCCCACCATACGCCCGTCGCAACGCTGCGGAAGTTGTCGTCGACGAGAATAACGTCGGCTGCCTCTTTCGCTACCTCCGTGCCAGATATGCCCATCGCCAGTCCGACGTCCGCCGCCTTCAGCGCGGGCGCGTCGTTCGTGCCGTCCCCCGTCATGGCGACGACTTCGCCCTTACGATGCAACGCCTGGACGATGCGCAACTTATCGCTCGGCGTCGAACGCGCGAGCACGCTTAGTTTGTCGACAAACTCAGGAAGCTCTTCGTCGGAGACTTTAGCGAAGTCCGTCGAAGTCGTCGCTATCTTGCCGCTCGTCTCGTCATAAATTCCGACCTTCTTCGCAATTGCGACCGCCGTTGCAAGCGAGTCGCCCGTGATCATCTTCACTTCGATTCCCGCGCCTTGACACAGACGGACTGCGGGTTCCGCCTCCTCGCGCGGAGGATCCATTAAGCCGATAAACCCGACGAGCGTAAAATCGTTCGCGTTCAAGACGGCGGCGCGCTCTTCGTCGGAACCGTCGGTCAGCGCGCGTTTCGCTTCGGCGGTAAGTCGCTTTTCGCAGAAGCCCAAAACGCGCAGCGCGTCCGACGAGGCCGACGTGAGAAAACTTTCGATCGACGCCAAATAGGGAGCGATCGGTTTCTCTTCGTCGTCGACTAGCGTCGTTGAGCAACGTTGAAGAATGATTTCCGACGCGCCCTTAACGAGACACAGCGCGCCCTCCCTCTCCGTTTCATACGCGACCGACGAATACTTACGCGCTGAATTATGCTCCAATTCAAAGAACGCGTTCTGCGCGTTCGCGCGCGGTTCTCGATAGTCGACGCCCTGAATATACAAAAAGGACAGCAGCGCGCATTCCGTTGGGTTCCCTAAACAGAGCGCCATTTCGCCCGTACGACCGTTTGCGATCGTCATGGCGTCCGCGCGTTCCACGTCCTCGTTTTCAGCAAGAAAATGGAGGTTCGCGCGACTATTGCACGCTATTCCGCGAACGAGTCGGTTCCAAACGGACAAGAGTTTCAAACCGTTATACCCGCGTTCTATGGGATAATCGCGGCCGTTGGCGTATACGATCGTCGGCGTCATGATATTTTGCGTAAGCGTGCCCGTCTTATCCGTACAGACGACCGTCGCCGAACCGATCGTCTCCGACGCGATGAGGCGTCGAACTAAACAGTTCTCGCGCGCCATCTTCCGCATATTCAACGCCAGACTGATCGTCGTCATCATGGGGAGTCCCTCGGGCACGGCGACGACGATAATCGTAACCGCGACGACGAAGGCAAGGAGAACGGATTTCAGTAGCTCTAGACCGGACGCGACCGTCGCTTCTGAAAGTAGTCCCCACGTTCCGACCAAAAGCGTCCAGACGGCGATCGCGCACGGCAGAAAGACAAGTCCTCTAATACGCTTCGACTCCAACGGCGTGCCCATGCTCGCAAAAAACGGGCGCGCTAAAAAACGTTCCATGAGACTACCGAAGACAAGCGCCAACGCCGCCGCGCCCAACGCGCCGGGCGCCGACGAAAAAAGTTCTCTCGACAGCGGAGACTTCGCCGCAGCGACCAGATTCATAATGGTAAAGATCAGCGTCGCCGCAGAAACGCCCAAGACGCTTATCTGTTTCGCCAACTTCGCAAGCTTTTGCGTGAGCGGCGTCTCGGAATCGTCCAATCCGGAAGTCGCAAGCGCGCTCGCTATCTTGCCCATTTCCGTCTCGTCCCCGACCCGCGTTACGAGCATAACGCCGCGCCCGTCCGCAAGCGTCGCGCCGCGTGGAACGAAGCTCGAATCCCCCAACTTGCACGACTCGCGCAGTTCGTCGAGATTCCAACCGGAATTCGTCGCGAATTTCCGCGTTGGAAGAGACTCGCCCGTAAAGGTCGACTCGTCCGCGTAAAGATTCGACGTCTCTAGGATTACGCCGTCCGCAGGAACCTTATCGCCCGCAATGAGTTCTACTACGTCCCCGACGACAATATCGCCGATGTGCGTCTCGCACTGCTGGCCGTTACGATACGTCTTAACGGGAATATCGTCCCGCACTTTATTGAGCGCTTCAAATTCCTTCTCGCTCTTACGCTCGCTAAAGAACGCTACGAGCGTCGCGAGCGCGACCGCGATGAATATGCCGATCGTGTCCATAAAGCTCGCGTCCGCGTTCTTGAGCGCGTACTTCTCAACCGCCGTTACCGCAAGCGAGAGGCAAGCGGCGACGAGTAGAATTTTAATCGTCGGGTCGTCAAACCCTTCCAGAAGCTCGCGCCACCACGGTTCGCGTTCAGGCGGCGTCAGTTCGTTGCGTCCGTAACGCGCCCGCGACGCCTCGACCCGCTCCGTCGTCAGGCCGCGCTCTATTTCATATCGATAATCGTCCGTTGAGATTTCTCGTGTTTTTCGTTCTGTCATCTTCGTTTAAAGTCGTATAATAACGGAAGCCAAACCTTCCTAGTTACGTTTCGCGACAAACGCCGCCTTGGACGTAGGTCGCAACAGCCGTTCCATTTTAACCGGCAGAATTGCGCACGTCAAATCCGCCGCCACCGCCAATTTCACCTCCTATATGGCATACGGGACAAACGCTGTAATCAACGCCGAGCTTCTCGCAATAGACGGCGCCACATCCGCAGAATATGTAATTAACGTTGCTGCAGTAGGGGCAGTCGGGCAACTTCACCATAATGCGCTCGATCGGCACCGGGGGCGGTTCGTAGCCGGCTTCGTCGTTATCAAAGTTCGAGTCTAGTTTATAGATCTTCGCGCGCGTATAGACCTCGAGCTCCTCGTCGTAGATTAATCGCACGAGCGCATGGTTATGCGTCGTCGAACAAGTCGTTCTCAGAAAGATCTGACGCGGAAATTGAGTTGATTGCGGCGGCCGATAATCGTCGCCAATCCGTTCGACGCCTTCTGGCAGCTGCGCGTCTTCCTTTGTAAGAAAATCGTCCGCTACTCCCTGACTAACCGATTGCACGCTGGAGCTCAGCCAGATAAAGACGTTTTTAAAGAGAACTGGCAACTCCTCTTCGGAACGCGGGTTGAGACGAAAACGAGCGTCGGCGACTTCTTCAAAAACAGTGTGATCCACCTCTTCGCCGCACCCAAGCGCGTAGACGAGCGCAGGTTTCGGTCGAATCGCTCTAAAGCGCTCGAGCGCCGGGCGCCAGTCGTCGGTCGGCATGCCGTCGGAAATGACGAACACAAGCGGTCGCCAATCGCCCTTGACGTCGACCGTGGTCTTTTTGACCTCGAGATTAATTCGCTCGCGCAGTAGATCGAACGCGGCGCCGAGCGCCGTGCCGGGTCGTAGTTCAAGCTTCGGCGGCTGGAAATCGATCAAGTCGGTGAGCGGCGTGAGAACGCGCGCGCACGAGTTAAAGGAAATCACGGAAAGCGCGACCGTCTCGAGCGCGTAAGGATTGCGCCGCAGAGAGGCTATCATTTGCTTTAACCCGGCTTGCGCCGACTCAAGCGCCTCGCCGATCATTGATTCCGACGTGTCGATCAGAATATATACAGGGAGTCTTCTCATTGAGTCTTAATCCTTATAACGATTTGAATTAGACGTTCGCCAGTTGAACGTTGACAATGCGTCCGGTCGGACTTTTGCTCAGCTGGAGTTGCAATCCATTTGTGAGTTCGACATACTGACCGCGCGGAACCGGCTGCTTCGTCGTAAGATTAGTGAGATCGTCCATACGTTCGTTCACAAGCATCCACTTACCGTTGTAATATTGAAAGTAGCCAAGTCGTTTCTTCTTCGACTCTTCGAGCTTCTCATTGGCGGTAACCATGCGATCGCGATGCCATTCGTAGAGCGACTGCCCGCTCCATACGACGAGACGGCGTCCTTCGGGACGGAACTTCTTGCCGTCGTATGACGAATAGAAGTCGAAAACGGGAATCGGCAGTTTATAGCTCGTCCCGCAATAAGGACAGACTGGCTTGTCCTGATTGTTATAGATAAAGAACTTTTTGACGCAGCTTTTGTTTTCGCAGGGCAAGAGGAGGTCGGTCGTTTTAAGGAGCGCGTCTTCCCAGTCGTCTGCCGACGGACGTAGCTCGGGTTTGTGCAAGCCGTCGACGAACGCGCGCGTAAAAAGCGACGTCAAATAGGGGCCCGTCGTCGTGAAGGGAATCTTGTCGACTTCGCACCACGGCTGGAGTCGCTTCTCTTCGTCGCCTGGTCGCGGACGATTCGACTTATCGTTCGGATTCTCGATAAAGATCGCCTTCTCGCCCATCTCGAGGAACTCTTGCTGATCGTTGTCTTTACTCCAGACTTTCGGACCGCGCAACGGGTGGCGGTGTAGGAGATAGAGATAGTTCAAGACGGCGAGCGCATGCTGATCGGTCGAGCGAGACGGTAAGACCTTTTGCGCGGCGTTCCTTGTAGAGGCAACGACCTCCGGCGCAATAAAGTCCGGCGTGCCCAAAACGTCGGGCGGAAAGAGCCCGGGCACGACGAGGCCGTCGAGGTCGATAATGCACGCGTCCCCAGACTGCGGATCGACGCGGCAGTTCTTGTACGAGAGGTCGCTGTGCGCGAGTCCCGCCGCATGAAGGCGTCGCACGCCGCGACTAAGATTTAAGCAGATGCGCAAAAAACTCGCAAGAGATCCACGCTCCTCGGGCGGTACGAAGCAGTTGAAGTTCTTGGCGGACGCGAACCACTTCCCTTCCTTCTCCGCGTCTTCCAGCGGACCGGCGCCGAAAAAGAATTGCTTGCGATACGACGGTACGACGATCCCCGTCTTGCCGTCGTGATTAACGATCTTTTCGGGCCAGCAGAATATCTTGCGCCAGTAGTCGCCGCCGACCTGATTAAAGATCATTTCGCGGTACTTGCCGACCAGCTTGTCGATACGCTCCTGCGACGGCACGTCGAGCTTTTTGCGAAAGAACGCCACGACGTAGCTCTTGTCCGGCGAGAAATAAACGTCCTTAACGCCGCCTTGCTTTGGATCTTTGTAAACGAACTCGACCGTCGAGCCGTCTTTAGCTTGGGTTGTTACTATGTCTGACATCTTTGCTATTCAATATTCTAAAATATGTTGCGATTTGTTGCTCAAAGGGAAATGCGCTTTATATGGCGTTACTACTCGACGTCAGAATTGTTTGACGCTTCTTTCCGGTCTCGCGTGGATTCGCTTGAC
>JAEEGL012310638.1_pt1 | contig 10359 bp, 8 predicted proteins | sample 9134231 | NCBI WGS metagenome assembly JAEEGL01 (sample SAMN16246548, study PRJNA631951) | gut metagenome | biome: gut microbiome; feature: rumen; material: fiber-attached | host: Bos | place: Iran: Karaj | collected 2018-10
CAAGGAGGAAAATTATGGTAAGAACAGACAGCAAAGGCTATCAGCTGCGCAGAGGTGAATCACAGAGAAAGTCGGATGGTAGATACTGCTACAATTATTATGACAGGTATGGCAAGCGCCATTACATTTATACCAAGACGCTTGTGGATCTGCGAAAGAGGGAGCAGGAAATCAAAAAGGACTATGCAGATGGGCTTGATGCTGATAAAGCAAAGTCTATTGAAGTGAATCATATGATAGAGCGCTATCTTGATAATAAGCCTGAGCTCAAGGACACTACTAAGGGTACGTACATGTACCTGTATAATCATCTGATCAAAGACTCCATAGGTAAGAGAAAGATTGCTGATGTAAGGTACTCTGATGTCAAGGGATACTATTTCAAACTGATAATTGAAGAAGAACTTAGCGGGACAACAGTAGATCATGTTAATACTCTTTTGCAGCCTGCTTTTCAGATGGCAGTTCGTGACGGACTTCTGAGAATCAACCCTACAGAGGGTGTTATGCGAGAAATCAAGCGCAGTAAGTACTGGATTGAGAATAAACGCAAAGCACTTACGATTGATCAGCAGACCAAATTTATGAATTTCGTTAGAGCCAACAGGGAATATACAGGATGGCTTCCCGTTATTACTATTCTTCTTGGTACAGGTCTCCGAATTGGCGAAGCACTTGGACTCTTATGGACCGATATAGACTTTGAAAACCGCACCCTTTCTGTAGAGAGAGCTATGAACGACAGACCTGATGGTGATGGAGTTTGCAGGAAGCGCATCCAGTCTCCCAAGACAAAAGCTGCGATAAGGGAGATTCCGCTCGTAAGTGAAGTGATAGATGCGTTTCTAGCTGAATATGAGTTGCAGAAGTGCTTGGGCTTTTGTGAGGAAGAGATTGATGGATATTCCGGTTTTGTGTTCAGCAACTCAGCTCACATGGTATATGTTCCGGGAGCAATCAATAGAGCACTACATCAGATTGTTACAGATTATAATAATCTTGAAGATATCAATGCTAAGCAAGAGCATAGAGAACCGGAACATCTTCCGTATTTCTCCTGCCACGTACTGAGACATACATTCTGCAGTAGACTCTGTGAGAACGAGCCTAATCCCAAGATTGCACAGGAAATCATGGGACACTCGGATATTCAGACCACACTTGATGTTTACACTGAGATTGATAAGAGTGTTAAGAAGAAGCATATGCTGAGTCTGGAAGGGAAGATTTTAATTTGATAAGGATGGATTGATATATGGCCTAGCTCTGAAAGGAGCTGGGCTATTTATTTGTATAAAAAATATTGAAGGACAAGATGTGTCCTAGTTGTTTGTTAGCATATGATAAAAAAAGACAAGTAAACGAAAAATAGTTCCTTCTAGGTGGAGAATATTTATCGTAAGTTTATACTTATTTAATTAATGCTACACCTTGTAATGATAGAATTATTGTGGGTGTTGTTGGGCAATAACTAAGAAACTTTACGATAATATGAATATTTGAAGGAGATCAATAATAATGGGGTTGGCGGATGAGCAGGTTGAATCGATTAGGGAAAGATATGAGGAAGCTTTCTGTTATATTAACGGAGACATATTATTATTGAATCCAAGTAAAGCGTTTTGTATTTTTCAAGAGCTTGCAGAAGAAGGATTTGTGGTAGCATCCTTTTACTGTGGTATTATGACGTGTTTGGGATTGGGAACGGAAAAAGACATTGACAAAGGCAGTGAATTATTAAAATTACAAGAAATGACTCTTGGTTATAATACAGAGGTTCTTCTTGAGCAATGTGGTTTATTTAGAGAGTTAACAGTAGAAGATCAGCTCAAGTGTATAAATTATTGGACGGAAAACCATCAAACAGTTCATGCGTTATATTTAAAAATGACAATATGATTTTTGGTGGGGAGTTTTTATTATGCTAGATAAATACGAAGATATCAAAAATATATTTGACGAAGGAGAGCAAAAATTCTCAGCAGAATTAGCAAAATTCTCAGATGCAGTTAATGAAATCCATGATCATGCAGAACAGTCCTTAGAGAGATTTAATAATGTCAATGTCATTATTACTGATATAGATAAGCAATTCGCAGAAAAGACAGGTATAAACAATACTAAAGATATGGCTTTTTTGTGGGGCGCTGTTGCGATTCAGTGTGCACGATGGATTCTAATACCTACATTCGATTTAGAAACACTTACCCCTACAACAGATGGCAGAAAAGATAGCTCTTCAGAAGGGAAAAAGGATAAGACTGCTAATGCAAAGGTATTAGACAAGGGTAAAGAAGACAGAGAAAAGCATAGATTTCCAGATAATAAAAATATTATATTGTTACCTGTTCCATACGATGCCATGAAAGGAACAGAGGATATAGTAATACCAGGTGTGACTGAATATGGGAAGCAAATCTATAGTATGAATCATCATTCAGCAACCCTTGGACATGATCCTATAATAGGACAAGTGATTGGAACAGCTAATATAATGACGCGAGCAATTACTTTTAATGATGTAGCATTGACTACAAGAAAAGTCGAAATTCCATCTGGAAGGACACAAGTAGTTGTTAAAACTCCTTGCTATTCAATTCCTAGGATGTTCGCAGATGTGATTGAATCATGCAGGGAGGACCGTGACCGGATTACAACAGCACTACTTAAGGAAAATTTGCATTTGCAATCTGACAAATACACAAAAACTGGGTTGCCTATTCCTTTACTCTCTGCGAGTATGCAGCAAAAATTACTTGATAGTAAATGGAATAGCAAAGAGCTAGAGGATGTATTAAAGGGAGCGATAAAGGGAATAGCAAAAAGCTTTATAATTTCTCTAATAATCAATACTATTGTTGGTACATTACATGGCTTTTGTTATGAAGAAGATGAAGATGAAAGTCGTGATTTGTATTCTGTGAGAACTAGAAAAATTGTGTCTACTTCTAATGTTATAGCAGAGGCTATTAATTTAGGAGTTGTAGCTAGTGGTATGGTATCCGGGATGCTTTCAGGGAATGCCGTGATAATAAAAAAATCTATAAGTCACTTAGATATAGGTGGAATGATAGAGGCTGTTCATCAAATATATAAGAGTAAAAGGCTACAAGAAGAAATACGGAGAGAGTTTTTGGAGCAGGAATTGTTTAATCGTTTTACAAGCGATAGGTATTCATTTTTGGAGGAATCGCAATATGAGTAAGGCAAATGATTATAATAAGGGGGTCGAGTCAGGACTTAGAGTGGCACAAAAACTGATCGAAAAAGAAGCAGAAGCAATGGATTATCTCAAGTCGAGGGTTGATCTTATTATTGACGGCCATGATGAGATGAAAATGGCAGTGGATTGTCTTATTGAAGATGCGGATGAAAATGCTATTGCTAAAATATTTGGCATATGTAATTCTGTAAAACCTAATGAACTGAAAGATCATGAGAAAAAAATGTTAATAAATGTTTTGGCTACATTGGGTATGGTGAAAATAAATGATGATCAAAAACGTTTTTTTAACAATTTGAGACATCATTTGAATATAGAAGGTTATGAGCCAGATACAAATTATGATTTTGGTGCAATAAAGTCATTAGAGTCTGTTAAAGCAATAAAAACTATAGCTAAGGCGTTAAGAATATATTTGTATCTTAAAGAGTCAAGTATGGACGGAATTTTTCAATATGAAGATGAGCTCTTTTCTTATTTTGAAATCAAATCGTTTGATGAAATAGATGCTGTGATAGAGACAGTATATTGTCTCTTTGGTAAAGAGGGATTAATTGAGTTTTATGGTGATTATGGAGATTATGCAGATAATACGATTGATATAAAAGACGAAGAGGGAATTATAATTGACATCAAAACATTAAAGTTGTTAAGGGAGTGTGAGAATAATAGTTGCAATGTTAGTAAGGAAATTGCACAAAAATTCTTTTCTTTACACAATAAGCATCATGGAAGTAATACGTATAATACTACTGATCATGTTATTTATGAAAAGGATAATAGAATATATTGTTTTTCCAAATCTACGGGAGAATCGAGGTTGTTTAATATATATAACCTTATAATTGATACTTACTCTTTGTCAGAAGCTACAAGTGATGAAGTCATGAATGATTATATGCTTGGAGTATTTAATAGTATAAAAGCTTATGGAGATGGTTTTTTCTTTTCGATTGGACCTCGAGTTTATTATTATGCCATTGACGAAAACTTAATTAATAGCCATCTTGTTATTGATTTATCAAATACATGGGAAAATGAAGATTCTGTCATAATAAAGGGAGTGGAGTCAGTTTATTTCATTTTTTCGTTTAAAAAGTGTGAATGGTGCTTGCTGAATATAAATACAGGAGAAATAGTGAAACCTAATTTGTCACTTACAGAGAAGTTCGTTGTGGTAGGTGATTGCATATATTATGCAAAATCAAGTACGCGCTCATACAGGAAAAATAAGAGTATACATCAGTATGGGGAGAAAACAGATTCTGTCCAGATTTTTCAATACAATCTGATTACTGGAAAGGATAATCCTGCAAGCAAAAAAATATACCCTTCATCAGTCCAGCGAGATGGACTTGGAGTATTGGAAAGTTTTGAAAGGGTTGGTGATAACTATATTATGCTAAGGAAAACACACTTCGACGACAGTAGTAGCGTTTCTTTTGTGGGATTGATGTTAGCAACTATTAGGGGCTATTATCTATACATGGTATTTGATTCTCACTTTAATTCAATAAGTGGAGATTATCTAAAGAGTATTGATGATAAGTGTGTTTATTCTGCGGAATATTGCGATGATGGTATTGTAGTATATGAAGATATGGATCACAAAATACTGAAAATGATTTCGTTATTAGGTGAGAAGAAGGAAATAATTGGAAATGGATCATTGGGGAATATTATAAATTGTGGAAATTATTATTTTGTAGGTTATTACGACAAATATGTAATTAATACGAAAGAATTTTTAAGCGCATCCGTTTGATTACAGCGTTATAAGATATCATGGGGGATATGCGTGAGTAAAGCAGATACAGGGAAAGAACGAAGAATCCTTAGCATTTATACTGAGTTGCTGAATGGGAAGACAATAAGTAAGGGCGAAATGACTGAGAAATATCGAGTAGACGCAAGGACTATTCAATGAGATCTTGCTGATATTCGTAGCTTCATAGAGGAAAGTACTATTGAAACAAAGAGCTTTGGTTTAGAAATATTGAACATTATGGAGGTGTTATAGATGGCAATGATTAAATGTCCCGATTGTGGAAAAGATATTTCTAGTAGAGCAAAAGCGTGTCCGTTTTGTGGGTGCCCTTCTGAATACTTTAACTTAGATGTTCAAAAAGAAGAAAATAAAGCAGCAGAAGTAAAAGAAAGCAATAATTCTACTGATATTGATGATACCATTAAGTTTAATCTGTGCGGATATAGCTTCGGATATAAGGCAGATGCAATAGAATATGCCTCTATGCTGGGAAGTTATGCAAATTTAGCGCATCAAGCATTTCAAGCGCTTGACAATCAGTATAATAAAACATATAGCTTAGGTGAAATACTTAGCTCATTTTCAGAAGCTGGTCAAAAAACGATCGATACCGTACTTGATATGACTATTGAAATATTCTATCGATATGGAATTAATCTGAGTAAAGAACAATTTCTGGCAAAGTATAATACTAAATACAATATGGATTATCCTTCTTATTATGAAGATGTTGTAGTTAAGTATTCAAAAATATTAGACGCAAAAGAACAATTAAATGCGTATAGAGAACAGCAAAAAGCTGCTAGGGGACGATGGATTGGAGGAGGTTTTGGAGTCTCCGGTGCTATTAAGGGTGCTGTTACCGCAGGACTAATGAACTTTGGAAGTGATATGTTGCATTCTTTCAGTGATTCTGAAAAAGCACGGAAAGACAATGCGATGATTGCTTCTCAATTAAGTGCTTTGAAAAGTGACCCAAAAACGAGATCATCATTGGTAAACAGTATTATAAACTGTATTATGAATTGCTTTAATGCTACGATGGAGGAACTATACATAAATGGGAAAATCCCTGCAAATTATACATTAAGCAAGGAAGAAGCTAATGCGATATATGAAAATACAGTAAAATATGAGGAAGATGAGATCGTTGCTAGAAAGAATTATATGAAAGGAGCGTCTAAATATCCCCATAGTTTCAAATTCTATGAGCCAATCTATGATTATCTTATCAAAAATGAGCTTGATGAATTTAAAAGATATATACAATTCTGGAACATTGAATTTATGTTTCCTCATATTGATGATGATGTAAAAAAGGGCGTTGTGGCTGACCGCTTATTAGAGTTGTCTTCAAATGGCTCTCTAAGTGACTTTGACTTTAATAATAAAGAATTAAAAAATGCATTAGATTTAATAAAGATCGTTGAGGATTTTTGTAAAGAAAATGAAATTGATAAATTGCCTGATAAGAATCCAAAAGCATCTTTGGTAAAGCATTATTTTTATGATGTTGAAAAGGAGGGTCAGTGGTTCAAAACAAACGAGGTTTTTTCTTATATTCAGGATAATAATGATCTTGATGATTATTTCGCAAAGATAAAATGTATACAGAAATATCTTCCTCATTTTTTACATTATTGGCTCAAAGGTGACTATATAGATGAGGATGAAATAAGTGATGGTACGATATCTCGAATAATAGATGATCCACATGATGAAATGATTTTTTATGCAGATACATCTATGTCAAGAAATGGGAAAAACGGAATTGCCATGACAAAACTGCATATTGTCGATTTGAAAACATCACAGAAATATCCATATGAAGAAATAAAGCAGGTTTATTATGATGAGATCGAAGGGAAACCAGTTTTAACAATAGATGGTAGCAACTCGATGTTTAGTCTTACAAAATCAGAATACTTCGGCGCTGCTGAATTATCGGTACTATGTTTTTTTATCAATGATTTTATTAGAAGATTCTGTAATGCAAATGGAGTCAATTCGCTCAGAGAATCCATCAATAAAGAAAGAGCGGATAATACTATTAATGTGACAGAGAAAAGCATGTTGGAAATATCAAAAGCAAAAGAAACTTTTTCTAAGAAAAATCCAACATTTATTCTTGGATTAAATGATAATTTAAGAAATACATTGGGGATTGCAAATGATTCTATGGTCTTGTTTGCGTATGATAGCAGTGGTAACGGAAATGGAAAAGAAGGTTTTGCTATTACGAGTGATGGTGTTTATACCAAATCGTTTGATTATAATCTAACCTTTACTCCGATAAGGGACTATATAAATATTTCTTCTTTTAAATGTGATGGGTATAAACTATACGGATATCTCGGAGAAGAAGAATATAGAAGATTAATAAGGATTGGAGACATTCCACTTCCGCTTCTTACTAGTAAAATGGATCATGCCCAAGATGATATGATAGAAGTTCTGTATGTAATTAGGAATGAACTTAAGATATCACTAAATGGTGAGCCAGAAACTAAAGAGGATTATGTACCCATCAGTGAAATGAAGATGGATATTGGAATAGATGATATTGGTGCAGATGAGATATCGATAAAAATTGCTAAATGGTTTTTGGCAGTGAAGACGAACTTTGATAAATTGCCCTGGGAGAAGGTTAACGATATAGGTAAAGTGGCTGAATTTAAGACGGATATCCAAAGTGTTAATATTTTGAAATGGAAAGATATTATAGACCAATATCCAAAGGCTAGAAAGCTTTCACAAGAACAGTTATTTTATATTGCTCCGTTAGGAAAATCTGACAAGGAATTGATTGTAGAAGATTATTATGGAGAACCTGTATTTACAAGAACGATTTTAACAGATAAAGGTATTAGAGAACCATATGGTAAGATTTGTCCTTATTCAAGTATTGAAAGAATTGTGATTAGAAATATGGGCCCAAAACTAGAATATCGTGTTTTTATGAAAGGTGAAAGCAAGTTTTCGTTTCCATCTGATTTTAAATCTTTGGATATAATGTATCTCTGTTTGCAAGTAATTATTGAATATCTTAATAAAGGAAGGGTACAAATACTAAAGCAAGATGGTATTGAATATTGTCCCAAGTGCTTTTCAACAAATCTTCAATCTAGGATACTGGTTAAACAATGTGTCAACTGTGGATACAAACCTGAAATAGGGTCGGATATGCCTAAAGTGGGTTATCCGAAGTGGTATGCGCAAGCAGAATCAGTTTTAATAGAATACTTATATGAAGTGTTTGGACTAGAAAAAGCGGATGCTAATACTAATAACGTTGAATTAGATAAGATTGAAGTAGACAGAAAACCAAAAGAATCAGAGAAAGAGATAATTACGGCAAATGAGGATCTGGGTGCAATAAATGAAAAATCTATTGAAGATATTTGTTATGACTTTTTAAATAGAGTAGATAAAAATGCATTTATTGTTACAGAAAAAATCCAAAAAGGTCTTTCTATTCCTCAGGGTGAAAAAATCATATTAGCTCATGATGACACATTATTTAAAAATGGCAAGAATGGTTTTGCAATAACAGAAAAAGGAATTTACTGCCGAGGAATGATGGAAAATCAAGCTGCATTTACATCGTTTTCAGAAATACAAAATAATGCAGATAAAATTGAGTGGGGGGATAAAGACCATTATATTATTAAATTAAATGGTAAGAAATTGGTATACTTTTACGAACAAAATCCTGTGAGAGAAGAACTTATGAGCTTAATACTAACTATCGCAAACACTAGATTATAGTAGGCGGACATATAAGTACAAGTGATATTGCCATCGGCATATTTATCCAATGAGGGTGCAACACTTTAGGCTGATTAAAAATCCTGATTTGGTCCTCTATGGAAAAATATGCGGTTGGCCCAATGAGAAATAGTGTATAATCTGATTAAGGAACTGATGTCGATAATAGATGTTTTAGGAGAACTGTTATGTGTAAAGTTGTTGACGTCAAGATTGGCAACAGGAATGTGAAAGTTGCTGATATAAAAAGTAAATATCTCGATAACATAGCTGATTCGGCAAAAGAGTGTCCTTTGATTGATAAAGTGATTTTGTTTGGATCAAGCATTGAAGACAGGTGCACAGAGGAATCTGATATCGACATAGCTGTTTTTGGAAGCCAACCAAAAGGGAAAGCATTAACTTCAAAGCAATTCATGAGATTTGCTGATAAGCTCTCAGAGTTCGATGATTTTTTGCAGAGCTATGACATCCTGTATTTTAAAACAGGAAAGGAAGATGATTCTGCGATACTTGCAGAAATAAACAGAGGTGAGGTCTTGTATGTCAGGGAGTAGTTACCCATTAAACATGGGGCAGATCAAAGCAGATCTGTTTATAGCTGGGGCAACCATTGATGAAGTCAAGCAGAGAACGCCTAAAGAGGGAAAATACCTCAAGGGGCAGGCTGCTTACCATTTGCAGCAGGCAGCTGAAAAACTTATCAAGATACAGATTTATTATGCCGTTCAGCAGCCTGATCCGAGAAAGCTGTACAAGCATGCAATTAACGAGCTTCTTAACTATGCACAGTCATTGGGAATAAATATCATCGTTCCAAAGTATATTGAAGATAAGAAGCTGGTGCTTTCTTCCTGGGAAGCCGATGGAAGGTATGATGTTCATATGACGGTTAAGATAACACAGCTTGAAAAAGCATTTGAAGAAATAAAAGCATGGTGTGATGACCTTCAGAAAAAAGGCTTCAAATAGCAATAGTAATGGTGACAATGAATAAAGCTTGTCGCCATTTTTGCTTATTTGGTGGCATCTGAAGGAATAGACATGAATGTTGTACCATAGACATGAAAACTTGAAAAATCTGGCATTTTTCTGATGACAGCCCATGGATATGGGCATATAATAATAGTTGATGAGTGATTCCGAGATGTATTTTTGGAAAGCTACATGTCTTTTACATTGAATGATTTCGTATGGACATATTAGAGCCAAAATGGTGAAAAGTAATAGAGCACCATAAAATCGAGGGACAGACACATCTTATACAACGTTTTTATTCCGCACAATACCGCTCTATGGAGTGAAAACTGAAAATCTTCTCATAAGAATTTCCATTCTATTCGGTTCAATTCCGCTCAAGGTAGTTTCTCGATAGCGCGCTCCCGACCTTGAAATCACAGAAGTAACACACGGACTCATTAGGAATCACTGAAATCCATAGACGTACTATGTTATCCAAAAATGCAACATTTTTACAACGAATTCATTGGACGAGTACGGAGCTATTTGGACATGTATGTAGTTTTTATCTAAAATAAATAGGACATCAGTGGTGTGTCAAAAGACAATTTCTACTTGCTAAAAAACGCATTTTGGGATA
>JAEEGL012932027.1_pt1 | contig 10359 bp, 7 predicted proteins | sample 9134231 | NCBI WGS metagenome assembly JAEEGL01 (sample SAMN16246548, study PRJNA631951) | gut metagenome | biome: gut microbiome; feature: rumen; material: fiber-attached | host: Bos | place: Iran: Karaj | collected 2018-10
GGAAGGGCAATTGCTGGGATAACGCGCCACAGGAGAGCTTCTTCGGTCACATGAAGGATGAGATTGCTGCCTTGATTGCCGAGTGTGACACCTATGAGCAGGTTCAGGCTGTTGTTGCCGACTGGATGGATTACTACAACAATGATCGCTACCAGTGGGATCTGGAAAAGCTCTCCCCGCGGGAGTATTACCGTTACCGTCAGACCGGCGTATATCCTCTGAAGCCGGGCCTCTCGAAAAACCGGAGCTCCCGGGGCTCTGCCCCGAACCCCGAGGTTTAACGCTTTGTGTTTCCGGGAAGGCAGTGAAAAAAGGCAGCGCATCATGCACTGCCTTCGGGAACCCGCCGCGACGCTCGGGTCGCTCCTCAGCGTTGCCCTATCCTCCGTCCCAGCTGGGAGAGTATACCACACTTTGTCCTGTACTTCCCCTTGCTAAATCAAAATTGTCCTTGACAAAGGGAGCACTTTACTGCTTTCTCCATGCTGTTCTCCTTCCTCCGGTTACTCCGGGCTGTATTGGTTCCGCCCTTCCCTCATTTTTTTTTTTTTTTTGAGGTACTATGGCTTCGGCTGACTTCTGCGCGTTCAGCGCGGCTTTCCTTATATTGCCGCCTTTACTCTTCCGAGCGTTCCGCGCAGACCTCCCCGGGTACCACACGTTTCTTTCCCTCCATCTACCTGCTACATTTATCACCTATGATTCCGTGTAGCTATTGGGCTTCGGCTTGTTACGCAGTCTTACCCTCATAAGTGACCTTCTATGTAGTTTCTGTTCGTCAGGCCAGAGGTTTGCCCGTGGTTAGTCTCTTCCCACTTCCGGCTTCCTTCGGATTCCGCCTCTCGACGGACACCCTTGCCTTCGGCTATCTCCTTCCCGCTATCGGGCGGATTCGGGTCTTTCACCCTTTAGAAACGTGCGCCGCCGGGCGCACGTATTGAAAACAGCCATAGCGAACAATCGTCGCTATGGCTGCTTTCTTATAACACCATTTCTCTTCTAAAATCTTTACAACTACTTTCTGAAGGGTAAAAATAATTTCTATATGGGACAACGGGGCGAGGGCCTCTGCGGCGCTTGTGCACCTGCACCAGGGGCCAAGGGCCCCTCTGTACCCCTTTAGGCGATATTGCAATTTGGGAAAAGCAGACTACTTCCTCCAGTTTAGCAGAGGTTACGGAAAATTAGTATAAGCCCATTGACAGATACAAGAAATCCGAACCCTCCGCCTGCCGGCTGAAAGTTCGGATTTCTCATGTTTGGTGGAGCATAGGAGACTCGAATCGGGCCGGGGATGTCCCAGGATGTCCCCTTCTGTACCATCTGGTCACACTGTGTTGCCACATCACACAGGTTTATCCTACTACGTCCCACCCAATACCACACGGTTAATGGTACGAATAATGGTACTTGAGCAGGGGAAGAGAGTCAGGCTTCTGCTCATAAATATCAATTGTATATACTATACATTTTGGAGGAAGAAGCAATGCGTACAATAAATCAGCAGATCCATGACTGGAAAAATGGCCTGACCTACACCCTGCACGGTGACTATTATCTCCCGAATCTGAACCTGTCTGATGCCGACAAAAGCCCGATTGGCCGCTATGGCCGGATGCGTATGACCTATCTTCGGGAAAATCGTCCCGGACTGTACACCCGCCTGCTTTTGTCCGGAAAGCTCTGTGAGCACCTGGCTGAGATCGACAGCACCTGCCGGGAAAGAATGAGCCGCATGATTCCTCAAATGGCAAAAGCAGAAGGTGTCAACGAAGTCCTGAAAGCCCGCGATCCGATGGCATGGGTTGGACGGATGAACAGCATCCACTATCGGGCAGAGGAAACCATCCTGGCAGAACTGATTTATGCATAACAGGTTCCAGCCCATCCCAACAGCCGCCTCTTCGGAGACGGCTGTTGATTTTCACAGCATACTATGCGAAATCTTCACGCCGGTTTCGCGAAATTATTGCTTTATTTCGCGAAACACGCTATCAGCGAAATATACCGGCATTATCTCCCTTAAAAACATTACATTGATCAGCAAAAGTCCCTTGAAAAATATTTCAAATCGAGCAGAAACTCACTTGAAAAATATTTTGTTTTTGCGTATACTATGATCGTGGGCAAAGGAGGGCGGAACATGCTGAAAAGAAAAATCGAAACTGTTCTGAAAAACTGGAAAGGCACAGAAGGGCATAAGCCGCTCGTGATCAAGGGTTGCCGCCAATGCGGTAAAACCTTTTCGGTCCGTCAATTCGCCCAGGACAACTATGACCATGAAATCTACCTGAATTTCTTTGAAAACAAAAGCTATGCCTCCGTGTTTTCTGGCTCCCTGGAAGTGGATCATCTGACCATGCTGCTTTCCGCTCTGCTGGGGCCGAAGGCTGTGTTTGAACCGGGAAAAACGGTGCTGATCCTGGATGAAATCCAGGATTGCCCGGAAGCGCGGACGGCGCTCAAGTTTTTTGCCATAGACGGCCGCTACGATGTGATCGCCACCGGCTCGCTGCTGGGCGTCAAGGGGTATGGCAAACGGCCCGCGTCCATTCCCGTGGGATATGAGCAGATCGAAGAAATGTATCCATTGGACTTTGAGGAGTTTTTGTGGGCGAACGGCATCGACGAACCCGTGATCCAATATCTGAAAGAATGCCTGCAAAACGAAACGCCCGTGGCGGAAGCTTTGCATGAAAAGCTGCGTCAGCTGCTGCTGCAATACACGGTGGTGGGCGGGATGCCCGCGCCGGTGCAGACGTTTGTGGACACCCATCAAATGAACACCGTGCTGCAATTGCAGCGCGGTATCCTGGCGGATTATGAAGAGGACATGGTGAAGTACGCCGACGACAAAGATAAGCCGTACATCCGGGAATGCTTCCAATCCATTCCGCGCCAGCTGAGCAAAGAAAACAAGAAATTTCAATATTCCGTCGTAAAGAAAGGTGCTACCGCGTCCAAATTTATGGGAAGCCTGCAATGGATCGAGGACGCGGGGATCATCCGCCGGTGCTATAATCTGTCGCTGCCGGAACTGCCGCTGGACGGAAACGCCATTCAGGATATCTTCAAGGTGTACATGGTGGACAGCGGACTGCTGATCGCCATGCTGGAAGACGGCACGCAGTTTGACGTGCTCCAGGGCAATCTGTATGGCTACAAAGGCGCGATCTTTGAGAACCTCGCCGCCGACATCCTGGCGAAAATGGGCCGGAAGCTGTACTACTACCATAAAGATTCCGGCCTGGAGATCGATTTCGTGATGCGGTACGCGGGCCAAAGCACGCTGCTGGAAGTGAAAGCCACCACCGGTAACACGAAAAGCGCCAAGACCATCCTGAACCACCCGGAGAAATATCATGTGGGCGGCGCGATCAAGCTGGGCGACTATAACGTGGGCCGCGCAGGCAATATCCTGACACTGCCGTTCTATATGGCGTTTTTGTTGATGGCGTATTGAGTTTTATCTATATTCCTTGCAGAGTAGGATTCTTTGTGAATTGGAGCACCTCATTAAGTTCCTATTTATTGCAATGTAGCCCCATAGGAAATGTCATTTAGTCAGAAACCAACTGTTCTGTTTGGGCAGCTGCAACGGCTGATTCCGCAATGGGCGCGTCGGGATAATCCGAGAGGATGGGAAGTGGTAGGGACTGCATATATTCATGCATCGCTTCCGCTACCTTTTTTCCGTTTGCTACGGCTTCAACCACAGTACGTGCACCGCTGGCGGCGTCCCCTGCCGCAAAAACGCCGGGACGGCTGGTGTGGCCGTTGGCATCCACGGTCAATAACCCTTTATTGCTGGTATCAATGCCATTGGTGGTGGAAACCAAGTTGTTTTCCGCCCCCTGGCTGATGGCGATGATCACGCCGGTGCAGGGATACAGCTTTTCCGTGTCGGGAATAGGGGTGATTTTTCCGTCGGCATCTATCTGGCTGTCGGCAAGGATCACACCGTCCCCACGGATTTCCAGGGTGCATTTGTTCATTAGGAAATCCACGCCTTCCAGCCGGGCATAGCTGCTTTCGTACTGGCTGGCAGTCAGGGTATCGGTAAGATTCACACAGGTGACATACCGAGCGCCTTTGCGCACAGCGGTGCGGGCACAATCCATGGCACTGTTCCCTGTTCCGATCACCATGATCCTTTCTCCCAGGTGAAAAGCGCCGGGGTTGGCTAGATAATTGATGGCGTAGGTCACATGCCCCAGGCTTTCGCCGCGTACGTTCAGCTTGTTGGGTTTCCACAAGCCCGCGCCGACGAATACGCTTTGATAGCCGTCCCGGAACAGATCGTCGATAGTGATCGCGCTTCCAATATAGGTGTTGGGGCGGAATTGAATGCCCTTGAGCTCCAGGTGTCGGTAAGCCAGATCGTCCAGCACGGAATCCGGTAGCCGGAAATCCGGGATGCCATAGCGCATGACGCCGCCGATCTTATCCTTGCCATCGAAGATCGTTACTCCGTAGCCGTAACGTGCCAGAATAATGGCGATGGTCAGCCCTGCCGGTCCAGCGCCGATCACGGCGGCCTTCCTTCCGTTGGATGGCGCGGGGCCCTTCACCATCTGGTTAGCGTAGGTGGTGGAGATATAATGTTCGATCACCGAAAAATGAACGGGCGATTCCTTGATCCCGCGAACACAATGCCCTTCGCATTGCTTTTCGTGGTTGCAGATCAGGGAGCAAATGGTGGTCAGGGGATTGTTTTCAAACAGCATCCAGCCCGCGTCGTTCAGTTTTCCGTCCTTGAGCAGCCGGATCACTTCCGGAATGTTTGTATGAATGGGGCACCCTTCCTGGCACCGGGGCTTTTTGCAGCCCAGGCAGCGGTTGGCTTCTTCCATGACGTGAAGCGCCATTTGGTTTTCCCTCCTTTTATTCCTGAAGATGGATAATGCCGCTTCGATACGCACGCAGCAGCCGCATCAAATCAATCGTCCGTTCTGTCAGAATCTTTCCCTGATCGGTATCGGCCACGTATTTCCGTTTGGAGAAGGTCGTGAATTCAAAGGACTGGGAGTGAATATCTCTTCCGGTTTCCTGCGCATCCCGGAGGGTGGTAAAGGGCTGATGGGACATGAGGCGCATCCCGTGGCTGTTGGAAATCAGGGTATAGCCCGCAATGCCGGTGGTTTTCTGGTATGCTTTGCAGAAACCGCCGTCAATGACCACCAGCCTTCCGCCTGCCTTCAGGGGGCTTTCCCCGTGGGTTACGCGGATGGGCGTATGCCCATTGATGATGCGGGCGCTGTCGTCCGTCAGGCCGAATTCCTTCAGGATCTCCTTACACTTGCTTTCGGAATTGCACCAATCGTAATAGGCGTTCCGGGGCTCCTGCCAGGCGTCTTCATCCGGGATGAAGGCGCGGGCAAAGGTCTTGACCTGCCGCCCGCAGACCGGGGAATCCGTGCCGCACCACAGATACCACATGAAATCCCGCGCCGCCCGGTCCCCCTCGAAAAAGGCGCGCCGGGCTGTCTGGTCCGCGTAATCTAGCAGGGCTTTTCCCCCACGGGACGCGCCGCCCAGCGTCTTTTGAAGGAACGAGCCATCCCGGTTCAGCGGGATGCAGCCGTGAAACAGCAGGTTCCCGTTATAGGCCCGGTACATCCGGCCACGCCTGTACAAAAAGGCAATGTGCTCCCTGAGGCGCAGGCTGTGGGTAAAAGCGTGCCGGAAGCCCGCCATGACGTTTTCTTCCTCCGTAGACAGCGCGTAGGGATCGGCGGGATCAACGGTGGGCAGGAGAGTCGCCTTGACCGGCCAAATCACGCCGTCGATTTCGATCTGGCAGCGTGACAGGTCAAGCCGGTGCAGAAGTTTCCGATCCTCCATTTCAAATTCGGGATTTCTTTGGATCAGCTGCCCTTCCAGCTTGAACATCATCACGGTAACGGCCTGGAGCATCCCCGAGTCCAAGGGCAGGTCGGGATACATTTCCGCTGAAAACAAGCTCAGCTCCCGCAGCGGGATACCGTATCCTCTCTCCAGGATCACTGTATTGCCGTAGGCAAGGGAATTGCGCAGCACCCCGGCTATACAGCATTCGCTTCCGGCGGCAGCGCCCATCCATAGGATGTCGTGATTGCCCCATTGGATGTCCACGGCGTGATGCCGCATCAGGATATCCATGACACTGTCTGCCCGGGGGCCGCGGTCGAAAATATCGCCCACCACATGAAGCCGGCTGACGGCCAGGTTTTTGATGAGCACGGTGAACGCGGTGATCAGGCTGTCGATAGCGCCGGTATCTGTCAGAGAATCGATGAGCACATCGTGGTAGCGCCGCCGGTTATCCTTTTGCTCGCTCTCCGGCCCTGTTTCGTCGGTTTGGTAATACATGAGCTCGTTCAAAAGAAATGCCCAATCGTCGGGCATGGCCGCACGCGCCTGCTCCCGGGTGTATTTGGTGGAAAGCATCCGGGCCAGGTGGGTCAGGCGTTCCACCTGCCGCTTATACCAATCATCGGTGATTTCATCCTTTTGACGGCGCTGCCGCAGGATGGCGTCGGGGTAGTAAATCAGGGCACACAATTCATCCGCGTCCTGCGTCGACAGATCGCTCAGCCACAGATGCACCTTTTCCCGGATCACGCCGGAGCAATTGTTCATGATATGACAGAAAGCCTCGTATTCGCCGTGAATATCGCTCATGAAATGCTCCGTGCCCTTGGGCAGGCTGAGCTGTGCGCTGATACGGGTGATTTCCGTGCAAAGCGCCTCTACCGACGGGTATTTTTCTCCCAGCAGGCGAAGATATTTCAAATTGTCCGCGGCGGGTATTTCTTCCATTGAAGCTCATGCCTCCTCAAATCAGCAAGTTCTTCCCGTCCTAAAGGAGAGAGGAACTTGCCGGTATGATGCTTGGTCAAACGCCGCTGTAAGCGGAAAAGCCCCCGTCAATGGGAATGGTCACGCCCGTAATGAAGCTGGCGGCGTCGTTGTTGAGCAGGAACAGCACCGCGCCGGAAAGCTCCGTTTCGCTGTCGCCGAAGCGGCCCATGGGGGTGGCGGCCAGGATCTTGCCCGTGCGGGCGGTAGGCGTTCCGTCGGGGTTGAAGAGCAAGGCGGCGTTTTGCTTGGTGGAGAAGAAGCCGGGGGCGATGGCGTTCACGCGGATGCCGACCTTGCTGAAATGTACCGCCAGCCACTGGGTGAAATTGGTGATGGCAGCCTTCGCGCCGGAATAGGCGGGGATCTTGGTCAGCGGTGTGTAGGCGTTCATGCTGGAAATGTTCAGGATGTTGCAGCCTTCCCGTCCCACCATCTGCCGGGCGAAAGCCTGGGTGGGAAGCAATGTGCCGATGAAGTTCAGATTGAACACGAACTCCACGCCGCCCTTGTCCAGATCGAAGAAGGACTTGGTATCGGCCTCGATATCACCCATCTCGAAATATTCCTTATCCGTGGTAGCACGGGGATTGTTGCCGCCCGCGCCGTTGAGCAGGATATCGCAGGGGCCGAGATCGGCCAATACCTGATCGGCGACCTGATAGCAAATATCCTTGTCCAGCACATTGCAGGAATAGGCCTTGGCGATGCCGCCCTCGGCCACGATTTCCTCGGCGAACTTGTTGGCATTCTCATAGTTCAAATCCAGCAGGGCTACCTTTGCCCCTGCCCGGGCCAGTACCTTGGCAAAATAGGAGCACAGCACGCCGCCCGCGCCGGTCACAACAGCTACCTTATTTGCCAGATTCGTGTTCAGGATGTTCTCTTTCATTTTCTTTTTCCTCCTTTTTTGCTTACCGCTTTACCCGGGCGCTGCCGTTCTTCATGATGGATTCTACTTCTTCCTTGCTGGCCATGCTGGTGTCGCCGGGGGTGGTCATGGCCAAAGCGCCGTGGGCCGCGCCGTAATTGACGGCCAGCTCGGGGTCGCCGGTGGTCATGAGGCCGTAGATCAGGCCGGAGGCGAAGGAATCCCCGCCGCCCACGCGGTCCAGGATCTCCAGGCCGTTGTATTCCTTGGACATGTGCACCTGGCCGTCTGCCCAGCAGATGGCTTTCCAGTCGTTGACGGTGGCGGTTTTCACGGTACGCAGGGTGGTGGCGATGGCCTTGAAGTTGGGATACTGCCGGGCGGCTTCCGCGATCATCTTGTAATAGCCGTCTAAATTCAATTCTTTCAGATTTTCGTCGTTGCCTTCCACCTGCAGGCCCAGACAGGCGGTAAAGTCCTCCTCATTGCCGATCATCACGTCCACATATTGGGCCACTTCTTTGTTGACCTGACGGGCCTTTTCCAGCCCGCCGATGGCGGACCACATGGAGGGACGGTAGTTCAGGTCGTAGGAGATCACGGTGCCGTATTTCTTGGCGGTCTTGCAGGCTTCGATGACGGTTTCGCAGCTCTGTTCGGACAGGGCCGCATAAATGCCGCCGGTGTGCAGCCAGCGAACGCCCAGCTTGCCGAAGACGTATTCAAAATTGAAGTCCTCCGGCTTGGCCTGGGAGATGGCGGTATTGGCCCGGTCGGAGCAGCCCACGGCCCCTCGGATGCCGAAGCCCCGCTCGGTGAAGTTGAGGCCGTTGCGGCAGATGCGGCCAATGCCGTCCGTCTTTTTCCAATAGATGAGGTCGGTGTCCACGCCGCCCTGCTCGATCAGATCCTTCAGCAGCCTGCCCACCTCGTTGTCGGCAAAGGCGGTCAGCACGCCGGTGCGCATCCCAAAGCACTTGTGCAGGCCGCGCACCACGTTGTATTCGCCACCGCCTTCCCAGGCCTTGAATTCCCGGGCGGTGCGGATGCGGCCCTCACCGGGGTCCAGTCGCAGCATGATTTCACCCAGGGATACGGCGTCGTAGCGGCATTGGCCGGCAGGCTTCAGATTCAGGTTCGACACGGTCCTTTACCCCCTTATCTCTTTCACATTATCTGCTGCTTCACGCACGAGCTTTTTGATTTCCTTAAACTTACCGTCCTTGATCAAATTGCCGTTGACCATCCAGCTTCCGCCGCAGGCGACGATGCGGTCAAATTTGAGATAATCCTTGACGTTTTCCGGGTTGATCCCGCCAGTGGGCATGAATTGCAGATTGACGTAAGGAGCCGCCAATGCTTTGATCATTTTGAGGCCGCCGCTGGGTTCGGCGGGAAAGAATTTCAGCACGTCCAAATCAAATTGCATCGCGGCTTCGATTTCGGTAGGGGTGCATACGCCAGGCGTCATGGGTACGCCTTTTTTCAGCACATACTCCGTTACTTTCGGATTGAAGCCGGGGCTGACGATGAACTTTGCTCCCGCGTCCATGGCTCTGTTTGCCTGTTCGGTGGTAAGCACAGTGCCCGCGCCAACAATCATGTCAGGATAGGCCTTCACCATTTGACGGATGGATTCCTCTGCCGCATCAGTACGGAAAGTGACCTCCGCGCAAGGCAATCCGCCCTCCATCAGGCATTCTGCCAGAGACAGAGCGTCCTTCGCATCATTCAAAACCACGACGGGGATAATACCGATTTTTTTCAATTGACACATCATTTCAGTCATACCTGTACACCTCCATTTTGCCTATTGCGGTGCTCAACAGGAAATCACGATCCATAAACTGTTTCAAAACTGTTCCATCCTTTCCCGTTTTGCTTTATTTTTTCACGTGTTTGGCTTCTTTGTCGATGGCTTCCCACAGGCCGTTGATGTAGGCAGCGCCCAGGGCCCGGTCGTACAGGCCGTAGCCGGGGCGGCCCTGCTCATCCCAGATCATGCGCCCGTGATCGGGGCGGATGTAGGTATCCGGGCAGGTGTCATAAATCGCTTTCACGATCTCATACAGATCCAGATCGCCGGTGCTGGAGAGGTGCGCCGCCTCGCGGAAGTGATGGTATCCCAGGTACTTGACGTTCCGCACATGCATGGCCCCGATGCGGTCCATGCTGCCGAAATGGCGGATGATGGCGGGAATATCGTTGTCGGGATTGCTGCCAAGGCTGCCGGTGCACAGGCACAGGGTGTTGGCGGGGCTGTCGTGCAGCTTCACCATCTTATCGAAGTCTTCCTGGCTGTGGGTGATGCGGGGCAGGCCGAAGATAGGCCAGGCCGGGTCGTCCGGGTGACAGGCCATGCGCACGCCCACTTCCTCGCAGACGGGGATCACGGCGTCCAGGAAATACTTGAAGTTTTTGCGCAGGTCGTCCGGGCCGATGCTTTCATACTGTTTGAGCGTGGTTTCCAGCAGCGCCAACCGTTCCGGCTCCCAGCCGGGCAGGGTGAAGCCGTGGCTGTCCTCGGCGGTCTTGCGCACGATCTCCAGCGGGCCCATTTCGCCCAGATCTTTTTCGTCGAAGTACAGGCTGTTGCTGCCGTCCTCGGGGATCACCCGGGCCAGATCGGTGCGCAGCCAGTCGAACAC
>JAEEGL013196313.1_pt1 | contig 10359 bp, 9 predicted proteins | sample 9134231 | NCBI WGS metagenome assembly JAEEGL01 (sample SAMN16246548, study PRJNA631951) | gut metagenome | biome: gut microbiome; feature: rumen; material: fiber-attached | host: Bos | place: Iran: Karaj | collected 2018-10
ACGACGTATTGAAGGCGCAGCTCCACAATTATATAAAGGTGGACATCGCCGAGGGTCAAAACATCCTGCACAACATCCTCGCCAAATACAAGATACGCAACGAAAACGAGGTGACGACAGCCTTGATGCCAATGGTCTCGTCGCCCGGCATAGGCTGGCAGCATCCGGCAAGTTCGTAATTGATGGAATCGGAGTCGCCGCTATTGGTGTCGGTCTTGTCGCCGCCGCCAAACTGCAACTTCCAAAACCTAACAATCGTATTGCCCACCGACTTTTTCACAAAACTTTCCACATCGGCGGTCGGGATGTTTTGCTTGCTTATTTTTTGGTACAGCTCCGACTTATTGAGACAGCCGAATTCCGACATCAAGGCGGTCGTCACCTCGTTTTCGTTGCGTATCTTGTATTTGGCGAGGATGTTGTGCAGGATGTTTTGACCCTCGGCGATGTCCACCTTTATATAATTGTGGAGCTGCGCCTTCAATACGTCGTAAGCCTCCTTGGTAATCACCATGTTGAGCCATTCGGGTTTTGGCTCGGTGTATTTGGAGGTGACTGGCTCCACCCTGTCGCCGCTGTGCAGGAGCGTCGATATGGGCATCATCTTGTGATTGACCTTTGCGCCGATGCAGTTGCGAGCCTTTTCGGGGTCGTTGATGTAGGCATAATCAAGCACAGAGGCACCCGCCGGCAAGGTTGTTACCGCGCCATCCGGCGAATACACCGAAATCTCGTCGGAGAGCAACAACTTGAAATTCTCCATGAAGTCGAAGTTGCTGTTGTTTGGGTCTTCGAGCTTGTCCTTGAGGAGCTTGAGCTTGTCGTCAAATTCCGCCTTCTTGTCCTTGATTCCCTTGTATTTCCAATGCGCCGCAAAACCATATTCGGCTATCTCGTCCATGCGCTCGGAGCGTATCTGAATCTCCACCCAACGCTTGTTTGGCTCGTCATACACCGTCATGTGGTAAGCCTCATAGCCATTTTCCTTGGGCACGGTAATCCAATCGCGGGTGCGCTCGGGATGCACGTAAAGCCCGTCTGATATGATGCGGACGATGTTCATGCACTCCTCCTTCTCCTTGGTGGGGTCGTTTGGGGTGAAGATAATTCGTATTGCAAAACGGTCGTACACCTCGTCGAAGGTCACGTGCTTCTTCTTCATCTTCTGATAGATGGAGTAGATGCTTTTGGGGCGGCCTTTGACGTCAAATTTGATTCCGTTTTGCAACAGTTTTGCAATTATAGGCAGCGTGAACTTGTTGATGTAGTTTTTGGATTCGTTTTCCGTGAGCTGCATCAACGAATTGATTTCGTCGTACTCCTTGCGGTTAAGATATTTGAAGGCAAGGGTTTCGAGCTCGGTCTTTATCTTGTTGAGTCCGATGCGGTGAGCAAGGCGCACGTATATCTGCATGGTTTCGTATGCCACCTTGTACTGCGATTCGGGCGAGCGCACTTCGAGGGTGCGGAGGTTGGTGAGGCGGTCGGCAAATTTGATGAGAATGACACGGAAGTCACCCGTCAAACCATAAATCATATTTTCATAGACCTTGGGGTCCATGTCCTTGAAATACTCGCTCGTACCCTTGATGCGCACCAACGAATCTACAATGACCGCAATCTTGTCGCCAAAGAGGTTGGCGATGTCCTCCTTCTTGTAGTCGGTCTGGAAGGTGATTTCGTGCAGCAGGGCAGCCGCCGCGCCGATGGCGTCGAGTCCGATGTCCTGCACCACAATGCTCATCACGTCAAAAAGGTGGTAGATGAAGCTATCGCCGGTATGCCTTTTCTGACCATGGTAGACATCCCTCGCCAAAGCATACGCCTTGCGCACTAAGGACTTGTCGTCCTCGGTCTTGAAATAACGGTCGCCCACCAACAGCTGCTCGAACATCCTGTCGGTGTCCTCCTCCGAGTAAGGCTTCCGGTGCAGAATCACCTCCGCCGGTGTCTTTTCCTGACTTGCTATGTTAACATCTGCCATGTGTCTATTCTACTTAATCAAGTTTGTGCCCGCAGTATGGGCAGTAATGCTTTTGGTCGCTGATATCCGCATGTCCCTCATGCTCTACGGCCGCCTTCTCGCGGTCTACTTTGGCATTATCCTCCGCCTCCTTGCGCTTCTGCTCCTTGCGCTCGTTGACCTTCTCCAAGAATCCCGCACTGATGATACCCGTAGGCATCGCCACAAGTCCAATGCCAAGCAACGCCATTATGGAGCCTATCACCTTGCCCGCCACAGTGACGGGATATACGTCGCCGTAGCCAATTGTGGTCATCGTGACTACCGCCCACCACAAGCAACTCAGTACATTGGGAAACTGCTCCTGCTGCGCCTTATTTTCCGCATAAAACATCAGGAACGAGCTGATTATCATTATTATAATAATAACACCCATAATGACGCCTATCTCCGAACTCTTGTCCTTGATGACGTCCGCCACAAGTTTCATCGAACTATTGTAGCGCGCTATCTTGAAGACCCTCAAAAACCTCAACAGCCTCAGCATCCTCAATACACGGAGGTCGATATTGGTGTAATTGAGGTAGAATGGCAATATCGAAATCAAGTCGATCAAGCCCGCGAAGGAGAATATATAACTCTTGATGCTCTGCCAACGGGTCTTGCCCTTGTTTTCGGGGGCGAGGTGTGCCGTCAATATCCTGATGACGTACTCCACCGTAAAGACTATCACCGTAAACAAATCAAAGTTGTCGAAATAATACTTGTAAGGTATGTATATTTCGTCGTCGGTCTCCAACGCCATCTCACCAACGGACAGCACTATCAACGCCATCAAAAAGTAGTTGAAACATTTTGACAGCCTATTGCTCTCGTCTTTTTCGTCAACGATGTAATACAGCGACTTCTCAAACCTTTGAAATGATGTCATGCCAATTGTCAGTTATTATTAATTAAAACTTCAACCTTGCGTCTGGTGCCAAATCCATCGCCGCAAATTCGCCTTTCAGGTACTTGTAATAACCCGCACCCGCTATCATGGCGGCATTGTCGGTGGTGAATTTGCGCTCCGGGATGAATACCTTCCAGCCCTTGCGTTTTGCGGTCTCCGTCAAGGTGTCGCGCAGCTCCGAATTGGCAGCAACGCCACCGCCGATAGTTATCTGACGGATGCCTGTCTCCTTGACAGCCTTGCCGATTTTCTCTATCAGGATGCTCACGATAGTGTATTGCAACGACGCGCACAAGTCGTCCAAATGCGTATCGATGAAATCCGGCTCCTCCTTCATCATGTCCCTCAATGTGTAGAGGAACGACGTCTTCAATCCCGAAAAACTGAAATCCAAGCCCGGTATGTTGGGTTTGGCAAAGTGGAACGCTTTTGGGTTGCCCTGGTGCGCGTGCTTGTCGATGACAGGGCCGCCAGGATAGCCGAGAGCCATCACCTTGGCGCACTTGTCGAAAGCCTCGCCAGCCGCGTCGTCTATCGTGGTGCCGATAATCTCCATGTCAAAATAATCCTTCACCTTGATTATCTGCGTATGTCCGCCCGATACGAGCAAGGTCAAGAAAGGAAACTGCGGGTCTTCCTTCGGCTTGTCTTTCTCATGTACAAACTGACTGAGGACGTGTCCCTGCAAATGGTTGACCTCTATCATCGGAATCCCGCCCGCCAATGCAAAGCCCTTGGCGAAGGAGCATCCCACAATGAGAGAACCCAACAGACCGGGTCCCCTTGTGAACGCCACCGCCGAAATGTCGTTGGCAGTAAGCCCCGCCTGTTTCAACGCCTGGTCAACCACGGGGATGATATTTTGCTGGTGCGCCCTCGACGCCAATTCTGGCACAACGCCGCCATACGCCGAGTGCACCGCCTGACTTGCAATCACGTTGGAAAGCAACACACCGCCGCTCACTACCGCAGCCGACGTGTCGTCGCAAGATGATTCGATTCCTAATATATTGACTTCCAATTTGTTATAATTTATTTCCGTAGTTTTTTATAAAATCCTAAGTTACAACTAATTTGTCAGAATCAGAACATTTTGAGAATTTTTAACAAAAACCGCTAATTCTGCGCATACAACTGCCTCAGAGCTGGGTCGGCGTTGGCGCGATCCTCCATGTTCATATACTTGACAAACGCACTCATGCCATGGCTCTTGCCCTCGTTGAGATAGTAGCTGATATTCTTGGTGTAATACTCGCGGGCGTTGAAGTTGGGATTGAAAGCAAACTTGTGCTTGTACTCCTGTATCACGCTGTCGATATTTGAAATGCCGTATTCGAGGGCGTCGTTGAGTTCCTTCTTCAGTTCGGCGTTCACCGGATGGAGCGACAGCCACGCCGCAAATACAAACGGGAAGCCCGTAAAATTGATCCACTCTTCGGCGAGGTCGTACTTGTATTTGAAATCGGTGTACTCGAAACACCTGTCGCCGATAATCACGCCCGCCGCGCTGCCCTTGATATCCTTCTCGTAGCCCGGCTTAGATTCGACGAACTCGGGATTGATGTTCCAATGATGCCGCGCAAGTATCTTCACAAGCCTAACGCTCGTGGCAGACTGATAATCGAGGTAAATCCTGGAAATCATCTCCATAGGCACCTGACTCACCAACAGCACCGACCTGACGCAGCCCTCCGCGCCAATGCAGAATTTTGAGACGATATAACTGATTTTCAGCTTGGGAATGATGCCGACGGGAACAAGCGCAATGTCACATTCGCCGTCCATAAGCATCTGTGCACCCTTCGACGGATATTCCGTGATGATGTCGCAATGTTCGGTGATGTACTCCGAATGCTGCAGCCCGTAGAGGAACGGCAGCGAATTATGGTAAGAAACGAGAACTATCTTGGTTTTTTCCATGGTTGTTAGTTTTCAATGATACGGCTGTATTTGCGAGTCTTGACCTTCAAGCTCAATCTGCGCCTTGGTGGCTGCCACAGTGCAAACACCGCCCATATACGCCGCCAAAAACGTGCCACAAAGCACATACATCGGCAGTGCGTAGATGGCTCCTATTGTAATGGCGAGATACTTGTAATGCCACACCTCGTTGCTGCTCTCCTTGACGCTCCGGCGATAACGCTCGTTGGTGTAGTCCATGAACGAATAGCCGAAGTAATAGGAATTGATGATGAAAATCAACGTCAGCGAAACTACCTGACCCACAAGCGGAACGACATTGAGCAACAAGCACAGCAACGTAAGCACAAGCTGCTTGATGGTGCTTTTCAAGGCAATAACGACAGACCTCCAAATATCCTTGACAGTCTGCTTGGCATCGCTGCTAAACACCCGCCCCGTGATGGAGGTGTCGGTTTTTTCAGAAATAATGGTGTATATCGGCGACATCAGCAGATTCACAATTGTGCCGCCAATAAAAATAAAGAGAATGAACATCACAAAAGGCATCACCCACTGCACCGCCGTGCCAAGCCAGCCGAGCCAGCCGCCGTGTTCGCTGTCCCACAACGAGCGAATCCACTCGCCAAGCCCCCAGCCTCCCCATATCAGGAGACCCGCCAAGATGATGTTGACAATGACAGGGACGACGAAATACTTCCCCATCCTATTGCGCCGGATGATTCCAAAAGCATCCGAGAACGCCCTTAACCCCGTGGTTATCTGATTAATAGCTGTTGCCATTTTGTTTGTAATAATTATTTGCGAAATTATAGCATTTATTTTTACTAACAAAATTTTTACTTGAAAAAATTTTTTATACATTTGCAGCATCAATAAAAACACAATTACAAACACTTAAAAACCTAAGAAAAATGAAATTAGACGGACGCAGAGAAAGCAGCAACGTAGAAGACCGCCGCAGCGGTGGTGGCTTCTCATCAAGCTCAGGATCAAGGATGTCGACCGGCAAGAAAGGCGGCTGCATCACAATCATCATCGCAATCGTAGGCCTCTTCGTAGGCATGAAGACCGGCAACTGGGGTCTGTTCCAATCAGCAACCAACGGTGCGATGACCACCACGACAACCGAGGCACCCGCCACACGCACTGGCACCAGCAAGCAGAGCGACGAACTCGCTTCATTCGCCTCCAAAATCCTCGCCTCCACCGAAGACGTATGGACCAACATCTTCAAGCAGAACGGCAGACAGTACCGCGCCCCAAAGATGGTAATCTTTGAAGACGGCGTCAATACAGCATGTGGCGAAGCATCATCGGCCACTGGCCCATTCTATTGCTCGGGCGACCAGAAGCTCTACCTCGACCTCTCATTCTTCACCACAATGAAGAAACAACTCGGCGCAAGCGGCGACTTCGCATACGCATACGTCATAGCGCACGAGGTAGGACACCACATCGAAAACGAACTCGGACTCCTCAATCAGCTCCACCGTCAGATGGATCAATGCCGCTCCGAGGCAGAGGCCAACAAAATCTCCGTCCGCATAGAGCTCTTGGCAGACTTCTACGCCGGCATCTGGGGTTACTACGAAAACAAGACCTTCAAATCCATGGAAGACGGCGACCTCGAAGAAGCCATCAACTGCGCTCACCAGATTGGCGACGACTACCTCCAGAAATCAGCCGGATACCGTCAGGTAAGGCCGGAGGCGTTCACACACGGCACATCGCAGCAGCGCATGAAATGGCTCAAGCTCGGCCTCACCACCGGCGACATCAGCAAGGGCAACCAAATCCTCAGCCTGCCGGAGAGCCAGCTGTAAGCAATTATTGAAGTAATTGAAGTGATTGAAGTAATCGAAAAATCAACAAATCAAAAATCAATAAATCAACAAATTCAAAATGGCAGAAGAAAATTCTTTCAAAGAGAACCTCAATTGGAAAAAGATTTCCATTGACGCGGTGAACACCATCATCGCAACAGCAATCGGTATCATCATCGGTCTCCTTGTGGACAAGTGGCGCGAGAATATCTCCAACCAGGAAAACTACCAGAAGGTGATTGTGGCTACCATCAACAACCTCGAAAACTATCAGAATCAGATAGAGAACCTTCAGGAATGGATGCAGTATTCGCTCGACATCAACGACGCGATTTGGGAAGAAGACTACGACGACACAGACTCCGCAAATATCGAGGAGTTTGACTACGTATACTTCACTCAGGACTTCAAACAACAGGACAAGTGGATAGAAGAAAACTTCATCACCAACGGCGGTTTCATCGAGGACACAGACCTCCGTCTCAAAATCGGCTCGGTGTACAGCATGATTGACTTGTGCAAAAAGGAAGTTGAAAGTCTCAAAGTTGAAGCCGAGAAAAACTACGGCTCGCATCTCAACAACTACTTCAACGACCCAAAAACCTGCATCGACAAGACCCGCAACGACAATTACTACTCTCGTTACATCGTAAAACTCGCAGGTGTCAATGCAAATGTAAAGACGTACCTCGATGTAATCAAAGACCTCAACGCCGAAATCATCAAGATTTCGAATGCCGACCAAACCGAACTCAACAAGATGCGCGAATCTTCTAAGAAGATCAACGAAATCATCTATAAAGAGAGGGACACAGAAGAGTAGCCCATTCCTACCCCCAAATAAAAAAATACCGTAAATTATGGAAGAATTTACGGTATTTTTTTATACCTTTACGCCAATTATATTTGTCAAACTGCTAAAAACAATGAAAATGAAAAGATTATTCACCATTATGTTGCTGTTAGTAAGCATCTTGACCAACTGCGGCGGTCAAAACTTCCGCTCCGTGAACGCCGCCGACTTCGAGCAGATAATCAAGCAGCCCGACGTCATCGTCCTCGATTCGCGCACCGCGCAGGAATACGCCGACGGACACATCCAAAACGCCATCAATATCGACGTGAAGCTCGACGACTTTGAGCAAAAAGCCGTTGCATCCCTCGACAAGACCAAGACCATCGCCGTATATTGCCGCAGCGGTCGCCGCAGCAAAATAGCAGCCGCAACCCTCGCCAAAAACGGATTCACCGTAGTTGAGTTGGATTGCGGCATACTATGCTGGACCTCAGCTGGAAAAGAAGTTGTAAAATGATAATTCGAAAATCGTAAATCAAAAATCGTAAATCGTAAATCGAAAATCAAAAAATCGAAAATCGAATTACAACCTATCCCTGAGAATAGCCTCCACCTTGTCGGGAGTTACGATTCCGTGTTCGCCGAGCTTTGCGCCACGCTCACGGAATCTCCTTACAATCTCGTTGACAACATCTTCGCCGATGCCGTAGTCTGACAAGCGGGTCTTGATGCCAAGCGAATTGAAGAACGATTCAGATTTCTGGATTGCCACCTTGACAGCTTCTTCGCCCTTGGCATCAACGCCCCAAACATTCTTGCAAAACATTTCGAGCTTCTTCATCTTGGCATCGCGCATTACGCTCATAGTGCCAGGCAATACGATGGCGAGAGTCACACCGTGGTCGAGTCCGCAGAGCGCGGTGAGTTCGTGACCAATCATGTGAGTACTCCAATCCTGGTTGACACCCGGACAAATGAAGAAATTGAGCGCGCAAGTAGCCGACCACATATAGTTGGCGCAGGCGTCATACGACGGCTTGTCTGCCATCACATCGGGCGCGATTTCCACGATGGTCTTGAATACGCCCTCAGCCCACCTGTCCTGAATCTTGGCATTGATATCGTCGGTGAGGTACTGCTCAAATACGTGTATGAAGGAGTCGGGCAAGCCGTTTGCCCTCTGATGCTTAGGAATCGAATACACAACCTCGGGGTCGAGAATAGAGAACACGGGGTAATATTTAGGATGACCCATCGCAAATTTCTCCTTGGTGGCACGGCGCGAAATCACCGCATTGCAGTTCATCTCCGAACCAGTGGCGGGCATAGTCAATACGGTGGCAAGCGGAAGCACCTCGCCCGGCTCTTTGCCCTTCACAAGAATATCTTCCCACGGGTCGCCCTTGAAATCAACGGCAGCAGCAATCAGCTTTGTACCGTCGATTACAGAGCCGCCGCCCACTGCGAGCAACATTCCAACGCCTTCCTTGCGGCAGATTTCCACAGCCTTCATCAGCGTGTCGTAATCGGGGTTTGGCTCAATGCCGCCAAACTCAATCACCGCAAAGCCTTTGAGAGCCTTCATCACCTGGTCATAGACGCCGTTTTTCTTAATCGAACCGCCGCCGTAGGTCATCATTATCTTCTCGCCCTTGTACATCAGCTCTTTGAGCTTGGCGATGCTACCCTTTCCAAAAACAATCTTGGTAGGATTCTGAAATTCAAAATTATTCATTAGATTTAGTGTTTATAAAGATTAGATTTTAATGTTGGGGCAAATATAACCATTTTTTATGAACAACAAAATTTTTTTTGGGGCTAACTACAAAAAATATTTTCGTAATCAATTCCCAAAAAAATAGCGGACACCGCCTATGCGATGTCCGCTGTTTTATTATAAATCCGTACAAGGGAATTAGTTAATCAAGAACACTTTCTCCTTGCCGTTGTAAGTGCACCTTGCGGTGGCACGGCCGTCCACTATCTTGCTGACAGTGATTTTCACTGCGGGATTGTTGGAGGTGACTTTCAGAGTAGAATTGTCGGTGAGCGGGCCGTAAACCTGATAATGGTTGCACTCGTAGTAGCCGTTCAAGTTGGTGAAATACACAGGCTGCTCGGGAATGGTCAACTTGTTGCCATCTGCAACAATCTCAATCTGAGGCACTTGCGGAACGTCAATTGATGCACCGCCCTTGGTGAAGCCGATGCCGTGGAGGTCAAAGAGACCGTAAGGAGTCTGTGGTGCGCGCTCCCACGGATTGCGGGGCTTGGGTGCTTCGAGGTCGGGACCTTCGGCAACGAGATAGATGGCGTGTTTACCGCTAAGACCTTCTACCTGAGGAACTTTCACGGAATAAACCTTCGGAGATTTTGGTGCGTCGGCGGGCACATCGATTACAGCGATTTCCTTGCCGTTCCAAGTAGAGTTGGCGTAAGGGCCATCGAGCATCACGTGGATTTTGAACGCGCCGTGTCCCTGCGACGAAAGGTTGAGATTGAGGGTTGCGCCGTCGCCTTGCTTGATGCCGTCAAAAGCCTTAACGCCCTTTGAATCAGCCGTCAAACCTCCAAAACCAAAATATTTGAAACCGATGACACCCTTGTTGGTGATGCCCATCAAGTTCATCGAATTGTTCCAGACATCGTGATTGTCGCGCATCCAGTCGTTGCCGGTCATATAGCAAGCGATGCCCGCCGAATAGTATTTATAAGGCGGCAGACCAAAAATCTGGAAACCTTCGCTCGTAACCTCCGCGCCGGTATATTCGTTGCCGTCGGAAGCCTTTGCAGTCCACTCGTTGTTGGCGGCGAAGGGGTCGTAGGCTGTGATTTTCACAGTGCCGCCATCAGCAACTTTCTTCTTGTCCCAAGTAATCTTGACGGGCGCAACCACAGGCTG
>JAEEGL013286969.1_pt1 | contig 10359 bp, 7 predicted proteins | sample 9134231 | NCBI WGS metagenome assembly JAEEGL01 (sample SAMN16246548, study PRJNA631951) | gut metagenome | biome: gut microbiome; feature: rumen; material: fiber-attached | host: Bos | place: Iran: Karaj | collected 2018-10
GGCGGTGCGCGAGCAGGAAGAAACAAGGAGCAATGCGAGCGCTCCAAGCGAAGCAGTGCGACTATGTTTCTGACCGGACGTGTCACAGGTTCGAGTCCTGTTTGAGGCGCCAAACAAAAACGATCCGCTTTTGCGGGTCGTTTTTGTTTTTCACTTTGGATATGCCCCGAAGCTGCGGTATCGTGGTTGTGCAAAGCCGTGGGCGCGCGCAGCGCAGCACGCGCTGTTCACTGTCGCAGGCAAAACAGTCCGGTGGACTGTTTTGCCGTTGCGGTTTCTTGGTTATGCAAAGATGTGAGTGCATCTAAAAAGCGATTGAGAAAAACGCGACTTCATATTGCCACAAAAGGAAAAAGGTGCTATACTTATCGCGTGAATGTGCTTGCCGCAGGTTTGATGCTGCCGCAAGCTGATCAGACAGCGAAGGAGCAATCAATATGATCTTTACAAAAATTACAGCCTTTCTTATGGCGCTGCTTGTGCTGTTGTCGGGCGGCGTGGCACCTGTTGTCGGCTCTACAAAAGTCAAACCTATCGTCGCGACTGAGCGGGAATACCGCTTTGACCGAGACCGGCTGCTGCTAGGCGCATACTGCCTGAAGGTGGACGAGCATTTCGAACAGACGCGTGCATGGTTTAAGGAGGCAGGGCTGCAGTTCCCGGTGGCCGTCCAGGGTCAAGATCTCACCAAAGACGATCTTGACTGGTTCCTGGACAACGGCATGGGTGTGATTGTGCCCAGAAGCGAATACTACCTGAATCTGAAGCACGATGCGATCTGGGGCGTCGATCTGCGCGACGAACCGTCGGCTGCCGACTTTCCGGCGCTGCAAGAGCAGGTGCAATCGCTCTATGCGCAGGATCCGCACCGGTTCCCGATGGTCAATTTGCTGCCGATGTACGCGGGTCCCGATCAGTTGGGTGAGGACGTGGAGCTGCCTTCTTTCATGGGAGATTCTCCCTTTGATTCGTTCAGCGACCGGTCTGTTTATTACCGCATGCACGTTTCCGACTATATCGGCACAATTGATTCCGATATCATCAGCGTGGATATCTATCCACTGACGGTCAGCGAAAACGGCGAGCTGGGCACCTACATGCACTGGATGCGCAACCTCGACATTCTTGCCGACGCCTGCCGTAAGACAGGGCGTGATCTGTGGGTCATCACCCAGGCAGCCGGCACGGGAGACGTGGACGAGGGTCAGAGTGCCTATCGCTTTTGCAAGACCGTGGAGGATCAGCGATGGCAGGATTACACCGCGCTTGCCTTCGGTGCGAAAGCAATCATCTACGGCTGCTACTACGGCGGCTGGTGGCGTCACGATTCCCATATGCTCGACAAAGACGGCAAGCGTACCGATACCTACTACGCCGTCAAGCAGGTCAACGAGGAGCTGTCCGCATTTGACGAGACGTATGGCAAGTATGAGAATCACGGCGCGGTGATGTATAACCGCCTGCATCCGAACGCGTCCGGGGTGAGCCTTGGCACAACAAAAGTTCCGGGCTGCTATAAGCCCGTTATGCTGACTGCGGATCCGGTGCTCTGCGGCTGCTTCACTGAAAAGGAAGGCTGCGGCCGCGCGTACGTGTTCAACAATATGTATGATCCGCAAACCGGCAAAACCGCTTCGTTCACAGCAACGTTTCCTCTGGCAAAGCGTGTGACGGTTTATCGCAAGGGCGAAACGACTGTGATCAACGGATGCACAGTTAACCTGACGCTCGATAACCGCGAAGGTGTATTTGTGACGGCGGAGTATTGAGCCGCTTTTTGTGCGGACAACCGTTGCCGGTCCACATCCGCCGCCCGCTTTTGTATTGATGGTACGGCTTAAAGTGCGTCACTCCGTTTGCCATACCGGAACCCGAAACGGAAATATGAATTGACATGTATCATGAATCCTGTTAGAATAAAATAGTAGACACTTGTCTGCATGACTTGCGGTTCGTTGCTTTGAGGAGCAATACAGAAAGCCTATGTGTTCTTGTGTGCTGATCCGGATAAAAAGATTGGGACTGCAACAAAAACGAAGAAAGTATGGATAACGGAGGAAGTATCAATGACCCTTGTTGAATTCTTTGAAAAAGACGCAATTGAAAATATCTGCTCAAGTCTGATAAAAAAGCCGGACCGTGTGGTTTTGCTTGGAGACAACAAGAAGCGGATGGAGGCGCATGCCGAAAGATATCAGCGCATTCTGCGTGATCGGGGCAATGACGTAGCGTTTATTCCCCAATTGGTAGATCGGAGCAGTATGCAGACCATTGTCGATGCGCTTTCTTCCGTTGCGCAGCAGTATGATGACTGTGTTTTTGATCTGACCGGCGGCGACGATCTCTTCCTGGTGGCAGCGGGCATCGTGGCAGAAAGATACAAAGACAGAAACATTCAGATGCATCGGCTCAATCTTCGCAACAATTCGATTGTTGACGTGGACCAGGACGGGAAAACCATCTTGGAAAGTGAAGCGCCGGCGCTTTCCGTTGAAGAGAATATCCGCATCTACGGCGGTGATATCGATTATTTTGAACCCTCGTCGGAAGAACCGTGTACGCTTGAAAAGCATAAGAAAGACACCAAAAAAACAATTCGGTGGGACATGAACGAAGATTTCCGACAGGATATCAATGCGATGTGGGAGATTTGCAGAAAGAACCCGGGATGGTGGAATAAACAGATTTCTGTTTTGGAGGAAGCGGAATCTTTAAACGAACAGCCGGATGCACTGACAGTAACCGTGCCCATACAGCAGATCAGAGATGCATCTGAAAGAAGCGGCAGAGAGTTTAAGCTGAATCAACGTTTTATCGAACGACTTCGTCGAGCCGGGCTTCTGTGCGCTTACACGTTGGACGACGATACGTTCTCTGTGACCTTCAAGGATGCGCAGGTGAAGCGTTGCCTGACGGTTGAGGGACAGGTGCTTGAAATGAAGGTGTTTCTTATTGCACTTGAAGCGCAGGAAAAGGACGGCTCAAAGTCCTATCAGGACGTTATGAACGGCGTGGTTATCGACTGGGATGGCGAGATCCATGACGATGCAACGCACTTTGATACCGAAAATGAAATCGACGTTGTCATGATGCACGGCATGATTCCTGTTTTTGTATCCTGCAAAAACGGAAGCATCAAGAATATCGGAAAGGACGAGCTCTATAAACTGGATACGGTTGCAACACGGTTTGGCGGGAAATATGCCAAAAAAGTGCTGATTGCAACGTCGCTGAATAACAGCCCGGATGCAAACTATCTGAGACAACGCGCGAAGGATATGCAGATCCGGTTGGTGGAAGGAACCCCCGACAAAGAAACCGCGTTTGTTGATATGACGGATGAGCAGCTTCAAAAGCTTGTCCGCACGTTCTGGAATGCCTAAACGGCTCTTTGCCCTGTCGGCAGGAATGTGCCTGCTGTCCGTGGACAGAAAAAGGAAAGAATCTGATTGCACAAGCAGCTGCGCAAAGCGGCTGCTTGTCTGTTTGTGAGAGTACAAGTCCATGCACCTGACCCGTTCTGCCTGCATGCGGATCGGTTGTATATCCGGGCGAAATCTGAAAAAACGAAGCAGAATTCAAAGCTGCGGTCGTTTATCGCCGTTGTCATAATTTTTCCATCTTTTTCAATTATTTTAACAAAAAGTCTTTCCTTTTGTAACAATGTGTGTTATAATACTTTGGTATTTAGTGGGGCACTATGTTCTGCTGAATCCCTTTCCATGCATGCTTCGTATGATTTAGATATAGGATGCCGCCCGGCAACAGCGGGCGCGCAAAGAGAGAAAGAGGAGATTTTTTTGGAAAAGCTTGTGATCCACGGCGGTAACAGGCTGACGGGTGAGATTGAGATCAGCGGCGCCAAAAATGCCGCAGTCGCCATCATCCCCGCCGCGCTGCTGGCGCAGGACGTCTGCCGGCTGGAAAATATACCGAATATCAGCGACGTGATCACCATGCTGCGCATTTTGTCGAGTATGGGTGCCACGGTCCGCTATTTAAATAAACACACGGTCGAAATCGATACCAAACACGTCAATTCCTTCATTATTCCGCACGAGATGACCAAAAAGCTGCGTGCGTCGTATTATCTGATCGGCGCGCTGCTCGGTCGGTTCAACCGTGCCAAAGTGTCGCTGCCCGGCGGCTGCAACTTCGGCGTACGCCCGATTGATCTGCATATCAAGGGCTTCGAACTGTTGGGCGCCAATGTTTCGGTGGAAAACGCCATGATCAACGCCACTGCCGAGCATCTGACCGGCAGCCCGATCTATATGGACAAAGTGTCTGTTGGCGCAACGATCAACGTCATGCTGGCGTCGGTCAAGGCCAGGGGACTGACCATCATTGAAAACGCCGCAAAGGAACCGCATATCGTGGACCTCGCCAACTTCCTGAATGCCATGGGCGCCGATATCCGCGGCGCAGGCACGGATGTGATCAAGATTCACGGCGTGACAAACCTGCACGGCTGCACCTATTCCATTATTCCCGACCAGATTGAGGCCGGCACCTATATGGTGGCGGCAGCCGCCACCGGCGGTGACGTGCTGGTGAAAAACGTGATTCCGAAGCATCTGGAATCCATTACCGCGAAGCTGATTGAATGCGGCGTCACGGTGGAGGAATACGACGACGCGGTGCGCGTGATCAGCAACGGGAAGTTCCGCCGCTGCAACGTCAAGACCATGCCGCATCCCGGATTCCCGACCGATATGCAGCCGCAGATCAGCGTGCTGCTGACGGTGGCAAACGGAACGTCGCTTGTGAGCGAGGGCGTTTGGGATAACCGGTTCCGCTATGTCGATCAACTCATCCGCATGGGCGCCAATATCCAGGTGGACGGCACTATTGCCGTGTTCCAGGGCGTGCCGGAGCTGACGGGCGCGCCGGTGCGTGCAGACGATCTGCGTGCGGGCGCCGCCATGATCATTGCCGGTCTGATGGCGCGCGGCAAGACCGAGATCGAAAACATTGTGTTCATCGACCGCGGCTATGAAGACTATGTGGAAAAACTGCGTGATCTCGGTGCGGATATCTACCGCAAGGAGTTCAGCGACGACGCACCGCAAAGCGGCGCTGCAGGCTGAGCGAAACGCAGACAATTGATGAATGAAGTGTCTTGTTGCCAGCAATGAGACACTTTTTTTAAAGGATGGTTCCAATGGCAAGATTTTGTTCGCTCTTTTCTTCCTCCTCCGGCAACGCGACCTATATCGGGTCGGGCAGCACCGGAATTTTGATCGACGCTGGCGTCAGCGCCAAGCGGATCCGCACTGCGCTGCAAAACCGCGATATCGACCCCAAAAGCATCCGCGCGCTCTTTGTGACCCACGAGCATGCCGATCATATCAAGGGCATCCGTGTGCTCGCTTCGCAGCTGCATCTGCCGGTCTATGCCACCCGCGGCACCATGCAAGGCATGAACGAGGCGGGTGCGCTGGACGGCGATTTTCCGTGTGAGTTTGTTGAGATCGGCAAAGACATTGCGGTCGGCGATCTGTGTGTCCGTGCATTTCCAACGCCGCACGACGCGAACGAAAGCTGCGGCTTTACCGTGGAGCTGCCCGATGAACGCCGGGTGTCTGTGGCAACGGACATCGGTCATATGACAAACGAGATCATGCGCGGAATTCTCGGAAGCGATCTTGTCATGCTGGAATCCAACCATGATATCGGCATGCTGCAGAACGGACCGTATCCCTATTTTTTGAAGCGCCGGATTTTGTCTGACGTCGGACATCTTTGTAACGACGCCTGCGCAGACGTGGCGGTGCAGTTGGTGGATCACGGCACGACGCGCCTGTTTCTGGGGCATCTGAGTACGGAAAACAATATTCCCCAGCTCGCTTATCAGACAACCTATGCTGCGCTGCAGCAGGCGGGCGCTGTGCTGGGAAAAGATTATACGTTGCAGGTCAACCCGAAAGAGAACGACGAAGGGCTGATTCTGTTTTAAGGAGAGAGCATGCAGCAGATTACGGTTCTTTGCGTGGGACGGCTGAAGGAGCCGTATCTCACCGCCGCGTGTGCGGAATATCAGAAGCGGCTGCAGACGCTTTGCAAACTGCAGATTCTTGAGCTTCCGGCGCAAAGAACGCCGGACGACCCGAACGACGCACAGATCCGGCAGGCGATTGAAAAAGAGGGCGCGCTGATTCTGGAGAAGATTCCCGCCGGTGCAGCGGTTGTTGCGCTGTGCGTTGAGGGCAAACAGATGGACAGCGAACGCTTCAGCCGGCTGCTTTCCGATTACGCCACGGCGGGCAAAGACAAGGTCTGCTTTGTAATCGGCGGCTCGTTCGGACTCTCCGACGCCGTCAAGCGCCGCGCGGACCGGCGTCTGTCGGTCAGCGAAATGACCTTTCCCCACCAGCTGTTCCGCGTGATGCTGCTGGAGCAGATCTATCGCGCCAAGCAGATCGAGCGGGGAAGCAAGTACCATAAATAGGGACAAGGACCGAGGGGCAAGGGATGCGAGGAAAGCCCTGGCTGCCGGTTCCCGCTGCTCGCGTTTTCAGCGTCCCCTGATCCCCGGTCGCTGGTCGCCAGTCCCTAATCCCTAATCCCTCAATCCTTTTCCACCGGAGGTATCACCATGGATTTTACCAAAACCACACTCGGCATCGAGTTCGGGTCCACCCGCGTGAAGGCGGTGCTGATCGATAAAAGCTTTCGCGTGATTGCGGAAGGCGTTTATGACTGGGAAAACAGCTTTGACGGCGGCTACTGGACCTATGCGCACGACGAGATTCTCACCGCGCTGCAGCAGTCGTTTGCCGCGCTTTCCAAACAGGTCGTCGACAGATACGGCGCACCCCTGACAACGGTGGGCGCAATCGGCATTTCCGCCATGATGCACGGCTATATCGCACTCGACAAGGACGACCGGTTTCTGGTGCCGTTCCGCACCTGGCGCAACACGACGACCGGCGAAGCGGCAAAGAAGCTGACGCAGCTGTTCCGTTTCAATATTCCCGAACGCTGGAGCATTGCGCATCTGTATCAGGCGATGCTGAACGGCGAAGCCCACGTGAAAGAGATCCGCGCGCTGACCACGCTCGCCGGCTATCTGCATGACCGCCTGACCGGGGTGCGCACCGTCGGCGTGGGCGAAGCGGCGGGCATGTTCCCGATCGATGCCGCAACGTGCGATTATGACGAAACCATGCTGACGCAGTTTGACGCTCTGTGCGGCGATTATCCGTGGAAGCTGCGCGACTTGCTGCCGGAGGTCCGCACGGCAGGGCAGGCGGCAGGTACGCTGACGGAAGACGGCGCGCTGCTGCTCGATCCGACCGGCGTTTTGCAGCCGGGCATTCCGTTTTGTCCGCCGGAAGGCGACGCCGGCACCGGTATGGTGGCGACGAACAGTGTGAAGCCGCGTACCGGCAACGTTTCTGCCGGTACCTCCGTGTTCGCCATGGTTGTGCTGGAACACGCGTTAAAGAACGTCTATCCCGAAATCGACATGGTCACCACCCCCGACGGCGCACCGGTGGCGATGGTGCACTGCAACAACTGCTCCGCCGATATCGACGCCTGGGCAGGCATGCTGCACGGCTTTGCGGTGCAGGGCGGGCTGGAACTGACAAAAGGGCAGGTGCTCGACCTGCTGTATAACACCGCGCTGGACGGTGACGATGATTGCGGCGGTCTGCTGTCCTATAACTATCTGTCCGGCGAATCCATCACCGGCGTGCTGACGGGCGTGCCGCTGTTTGTGCGTCCGCGCGGCAGTGCACTGACGTTCCCGAACTTTGCGCGTAATCTCCTGTTTTCCGCGCTCGCAACGCTTTCTGTCGGCATGGACCTGCTGCAAAAAGAGCAGGTCGCCATCGACTGCCTGTATGGGCACGGCGGCTTTTTCAAGGCTGCCCATGCCGGACAGCGGATGATGGCGGCAGCCACCGGCAGCCCGGTCACGGTGATGCAGACGGCTTCGGTCGGCGGTCCGTGGGGGATGGCGATTCTGGCAATGTATCTGCTGGATGGCGGCAATCTGCCGCTGGCGGATTATCTTGCCGCACGCGTATTCAGCAACGCGCCGCAGACAACCGTTGCGCCGCTTCCGGCGGATCTGGACGGTTTCGCACAATACAAAGCACGGTACAAAAACGCGCTGCCGCTGGAAAAAGCGGCGCAAAACGTGCTTTACGGGGAGGAATAACCAATGCTGGAACAACTCAAAGAAACGGTATTGCAGGCAAATTTGCTGCTGCCGAAGCACAACCTTGTGACCTTTACGTGGGGCAACGTCTCTGCAATCGACCGTGAGACAAAGCTTGTGGTCATCAAGCCCTCCGGCGTGTCGTATGAAACAATGACGGCGGAGGATATGGTCGTGGTTGATCTCTGCGGCAACGTGGTGGAAGGTACCCTCAATCCGTCAAGCGACACGCCGACCCATCTGGAGCTGTATAAAGCCTATCCCGAAATCGGCGGCGTGGTACACACCCATTCTCGCTGGGCAACCACCTTTGCGCAGGCGGGGCTGCCGATTCCGGCGCTCGGCACCACCCACGCGGACGACTTTTACGGCGATATTCCTGTGTCGCGCCGCATGACGCCCGACGAGATCGCCGGCGCCTATGAAAAAGAGACCGGCACGGTGATTCTGGAAACCGTTGGCGACAACGCTATGGACGTGCCGGCGGTGCTGGTGCATTCCCACGGTCCGTTTGCCTGGGGCAAGGACGCAATGGAGGCTGTTCATAAAGCAGTGGTGCTCGAAGAGGTTGCTTTCATGGCGTGGCACGCGATGCAGCTAAACCCGCGTCTGCCGCGGATGCAGCAGGAGCTGCTCGATAAACACTTCCTGCGCAAGCACGGCAAACATGCCTATTACGGACAAAAATAACAAAACGCCCCGCGGGGCGTTTTATTCTTTTTGTGAGCGCTTGCGCCTAAGTCAAAACCCGCCGAATATCGGCGGGTTTTACTATCGACTGACGACTGTTGACTGTCGACTTATTCCGGCATACTCCATGCGTGGTGGTCGGTGTGGAGCAGGTGATGTGCCTTGTGGGAAAGCGGCTGTTCCATATAGTCTTCATAGAGCTTTGTGATCTCCGGATTTTCGTGGGAGAAACGCAGCGGCATGTTTTTGTCAAGCGTATACAGCATCTCGCCGCGCGGACCTGCCAGCTCTTCGCCGTCGTGGATGGGTTGTCCGCCGCCGCCGGCGCAGCCGCCGGGACAGGCCATGACTTCGATAAAGTCATACTGCACCTTGCCCGCTTTGACTGCTTCAATCAGGCGTCTGGCGTTGGAAAGTCCGCTGGCAATTGCCACACGCACCGGCGTGCCTGCCACGTCATAGGTCGCTTCCTTCCAACCGTCGAGTCCGCGCACGTCTTTGAATGCGTCTGCGTCTGGGTTTTTGCCGGTGGCAAGGAAATAGGCCGAGCGCAGCGCCGCTTCCATCACGCCGCCGGTGGCGCCGAAGATGACGCCCGCGCCGGTCGCTGTGCCGAGCGGAGAATCAAACGGCACTTCGGGCAGTTCTTTCACAGGGATATAATTGGCCTTCAGCATCCGCGCCAGCTCGCGCGTGGTCAGCGCGACATCCACATCCGGATCGCCGCAGGCGTCGTTGAGCGCCGGAATGGCGACCTCGTGCTTTTTCGCCGTGCAGGGCATGACAGACACACAGAAGATCTTGTGCGGATCGACGCCGATCTTTTCGGCAAAGTAGCTCTTTGCAACCGCGCCGAACATCTGCTGCGGGCTCTTGGCGCTGGAAAGATGGTCGGTCAGCTCGGGATACTGCCCCTTGAGGAACCGCACCCAGCCCGGACAGCAGGAGGTCATCAGCGGCAAGACGCCGCCGTTTTGCAGCCGGTCGAGGAATTCGCTGCCCTCTTCCATGATCGTGAGGTCGGCGGCAAAGTCGGTGTCGAACACATAGTCAAAGCCGAGCGCTTTCACCGCGGCGACCATGCGCGCTTCGGTGGCTTCCTCTTTGGAAAGACCGAGCTGTTCCGCCCACGCCGCACGCACGGCAGGCGCGATCTGAACAACGGTTGTAATTTCGGGGTCCTCCAGCGCGGCATAGACCTTGTCTGTGTCGTCGCGTTCACGCAGCGCGCCGGTGGGGCAGTGGGTGATGCACTGGCCGCACAGGGAGCAGTCGGTCTCCCAGATCTTTTTGTTGCCCTTCACGCCGATGGTGGTGCGTCCGCCGGTGCCGTTGACTTCCCAGATGCTCAGCGACTGCACCGTTTCGCAGACCTGCACACAGCGCATGCACTTGATGCATTTGGAAGCTGTGCGGATCAGCGGGAAGCCGCCGTCGGGTCTGTTGCGTTCGGGCTGCATGTCATAGTTGTTGCCGATGATGTTCAGATCGGTTGCCAC
>JAEEGL014247391.1_pt1 | contig 10359 bp, 10 predicted proteins | sample 9134231 | NCBI WGS metagenome assembly JAEEGL01 (sample SAMN16246548, study PRJNA631951) | gut metagenome | biome: gut microbiome; feature: rumen; material: fiber-attached | host: Bos | place: Iran: Karaj | collected 2018-10
ATCGCGGGGTAGAGCAGTCTGGTAGCTCGTCGGGCTCATAACCCGGAGGTCGTGTGGTTCAAATCCCACCCCCGCAACCAAACAAAATCCCTGAAACTGTTACGGTTTCAGGGATTTTTCTATACCTTGGATGACTCTCAAAAATAGATAAAAAATGAGAATAATTCAACATTAGTTCAACTGACACTGAAAAACTATGCTTTTTTAAGAAATATATCGCCTAAAATGTCTGCGTTCATTCTGTCAGCTTCTTCGATAACGTGGGCGTAGATGTTTGCAGTCGTTGATGGCTGCGCGTGCCCGAGGCGCTTGCTTATTGAAATCGTGTCAACATGATTGAAATATAGAAGCGAAGCCATTGTGTGCCGGAATGCATGTGGGTTAATATGTGGGAGTCCGTGACGCTCAGCGAATTTTCTCATCCATATTGTAACACTGTCTGGATGCATGGGTTGACCATTGTCTTGAGAAAACACAAAGCCTCTATCGAAGTAATAACCTTCAAGGCGTTGTTTTTCTTTCTCTTGCTCTTCTTTCCATGCGTGAAGCAAACTCATTGTTTCAGCCGGGAGGCTGACCCAACGAACTGAATTTTCGGTTTTAGGGCTATCTTCATATACCCCACGTTCAACCGTGTATAAAACAGAATTTTCTATGTGAATGCGATTATTATCGAAATCCACTGATTGCCATTTTATGCCAAGTACTTCCCCGCGCCGTGCTCCGCTTATCAAAAATAAATGCGTTAATGTTTTCCATTTCATGGGCTCGTTTTCAAGGGCGTCACGAATTGCGCGAATCTGTTCGGGTTGAAAATAATTTGCCTTTTTATGCTCAAGTTTGGGAAGCGTGGCTTTGGAGGCTATATTAAAGGGAATAAGCCCTTCGTCTGAAGCTTGCTCCAAGACCGCGGAAATAAAACGGTGGTATTCGATGATTGTTTTTGCTGCGAGGCTTTCGTGCGCGGTAATAGTAAGAAAAGCGTTTTCATACTTAACCCCAAGCACATTGCATATCTTTTCGGCATTTGTTCGACTAACAGATTTGGCGTTGACAGCTGCTTCAACGGTGGACGCGGCCAAACCACACTCTCGGGCAACTTGAGCGCGGCTCTTGTGTGCATCCTTCAAACAAGAGGAAAGGTCTATCTTGCTTTTTGCTTTTGCTGATGTGTTTTTCTCACCCGGGGCACCAAGTTTTGTGTATAAAGCGTTCAAATGGTCAACTCTTAAGTCACGGAGCTTTATGTGTCCGATTTCGGGATAAACTCTTTTTGTAAGCTCTTTATAACGAACGAGAGTAGAATGTTTAAGCAGATTTCGTTTTTCTTTTAGGTCTAAAACATAGTCAGCGTAGACTGAAAATTTTAATCGAGTGTCAGTAGCGGTCCCTTCCCGGCACTCTTTTTCAAAGGTCGCGGCAAAAGCCTCGGCCTTTTTTCTTGCGCTTGTTTCGTTCCATGTGGGCTTGACCTCGAATGTTGCAGTATAGGGTTTGAGCTGCTTTCCGTCATCACCACGTCCCCGGAATACACGTATGGAAAAGGATATTAATTTGCCGGATTTATCCCGGCGTTCTTGAATATTAGCCATATCTTATTGTGCAACCGATTGTTCGATTGCTTCACCTCCTCGTCTTTTTGCCGCTCTTTTTTCTGCCGCATTGTGTCTTTTCCTGCAAGCATAGCAACAATAGCCGCCATTATTTCCAGGAAAGAGCCTTAACACCTTTTTTTTGCAATTTGGATTTGCACAATTCGTATATCGGTATTTATTATGATTCAAAACCATCAAACTGAAATACATGAGTTGTATAAGACTAAAGGTGCCATCACTTATAATAGCGTTATTGTTTTCTGCGTCATATTGATATGTAATTTGGGGTACAAAATACTCGAATTCATCAGTGATAATTTTATTTGAAAGATCCTTAATGCTTTTAGCTATTGTAATCTCGTTATTCTTATTGTTCTCATCGGATATTGATTTATTAAGTGTTTTTTTAAGGTCGACAGTGTCTTTAAAATGTAATCTACCATCTTCTTCCACATAAAAGCTGCATTCTTGATAAATTTTTAAAAGTATTTTTAGCGTGTCGTTACCCATATCGGTCAAATAAGCTATTATAGGGCATCCATCGTTTATACCTAAAACATAGGATTTTAATTTCAGGAGCGGACTGCCGTTAGGCATATATTTATCATAGCTGTAGGTCTGAAGTTCCTGTAGCAATTGCAAACGATTACCGGTTTCACTGTATTTTTCTTCTTCATTATTGCATTCTCTGAAATCTAAGTCTATTCCTATATATTTGCACATTTTTCTCTTTTCAGCACCATAATCATAATCTCCTCCATAATCATCATCCTCATCTAGCTTAATATTAATATCGGGTCTGCCTAAATACTGGATTTGTATGCAATATTGAAGTAAATTAATGAAAGTTTCTGGTTTGTTTAGATTAAGTAGGGAACTACATTCGAGTATATCTAATAGTGTGCGTAACCGTTTGCTGTAGAGACAGAATATTTCGGCAGAGAAACTTGCGCTGTTTGTAGATGGTGTATTTATAAGCCCGTATATTCTTGTAAAATCAATAATTCTATTTTCAATCTTTTTATCGTCAATAGAAGAGATGGCAACAAGCTCTGTGATTGGGTTAGCTGACCGGACTCTTTTGTCTATTGTATTTGCAAAAAGACCGCTTTCTTTAAGTGAATAATGCTGAAACAGCTCTTTAGTGCTATTTTCACTTGGAACAGTAAAGCAATATTCAGTTTTCTTGTTTGAGCTTGCAGCCATAGTTGTAGTTATCGAACAATTGAGCTCAGTGGTGGGAATCTTAAAATTGTCATATTTTAGCATATGAGTCCTCCTTAGTACCCAATAAAGGCTGAGATTGAGTGTATTACTATCCATTGTGCAATAATTGTATCACTAAATATGGGTATTGTCAACACGTCTATACCCATAAATCGCCCGATTATATGACGTGTTTATTATTAATTGCCGCTATACACTAATGCTATGGGTATTATTTCGTTGACTATAATATAATATTATGCTATAATATGTATATCAAAAAAGAGAAAGGAGTAGATCTGCGAGAAATGTCAGATATCTGCGAGCCCACCAAAATGTTAACAATCCGAGAAGTCGCTAAGACCGGAATATTAACCGAGCACGCCCTCAGACTTATGGTCAAGCAACAAAAAATACCGGCGGTATTTATCGGCAGACGAAGTTATATAAATTTTGAGCTTCTCAAAAAAATACTCGGCAGCAACACAACATTAATAATTAACACGAAAAAGCAGGAGGAAAAAGATGCCAAGAAGAAAATCAGCAAAAAAGTGTGACATTAAGCCATGGCTCTCAGCAAATGCAGACTGCAAAGAGGGCAGGTTTATCCAGGTGGGCAACTCTCTATTGCTATCCAAAAAATACCACAGTCTTAAGCCGACGGCGCGTTCGCTTTATCTCGCTATGAGCATGGAAAGTTCTGGAAATAGTAGCTTCACACTCTCTCGCGGAGCGGCAAGCCGGAAGTACGGTATATCAAAATCTAGCTATGACAGAGGTGTCCTGGAGCTTACAAGGGCGGGGTTTATCGTCCGCGCGGATAAGGCATTTGAGCCGCTGCAGGCAAATAAGTTCAGATTTATCAGCTTATGGAAATAGCGTGCAGCAACATGCGCCCCCCTGCGGCCTCGTTGCGAGGTCGCAGGGGGGCACAAAAAATATAATCAATTTTTGAGTTTTTTAGGGAAAGGAAAATAAAGAAATGACTAGCATCTCGAGAGCAATAATACATAGTGTAGCAGCGTCCTATATAAGTAATGAGTCTTTTGAACTCGGAGAAGCGAAAGAAATAATTGTTCGGCTTTGTGACCAAATGGACTCTATCGAGAATCTTTCGCATGCGACGAAAATATTTATTGCGGATATACGCGAAGATTGCAAAATTGGGAAAATGGATATTTATGACATGGTGACATTTGTAAGCTGCCTTGGCGGTGATGAGTTCTCGAACAAGTTTGAGGATAATCCGTTTGTATTCGGCTTTTTCAAATGGCTTGAGGCGCAGCTCACCTGGCGCGAGGGGTGCAACAACGAGATTAATAAGCTTAATAAGCTTGTCCATGAAATCTATTGAGCGTTCCACTCCGAAAGGGGTAGCTAAAGGCGAGGGGGTGCCTTTGCTGCCATAAAGGCGGTAAAGGCAACCCCTCGCCTTTAGCGCAGGGGCGCGAACGCCCCTGCCCGCGGCCTTATCGTGAGGCCGCGGGGCGGGGGCAACAGTAGTAAAGTACTACAAGTACTTTACCACTGTTGCGTGGGGCAAAGCCCCAAACAAAGCAGCAGAGGGAACTGCTGCTTTGTGCCGTCAACGCGCAGGATGGCAACGCCGTCCGAAAGGGTTGCAAGAGAGATGACGAAGTCGTCTATCTTGTTACACCAGTTTTTGACAGAGTCAAAAACTTGGACTCGAAGCGATGAATTCATTTCATTGAGCGTGCAGCCTATGGCATTTATATGCTATAGGCGTGCCGCGAAAATGAAATGAATAGTCAGGACAAAAATATAATCACATATTAGGGTGGTCTTTTAAAGTGCACAATCAAAAAGGCTGTGAATGTATGGTTTGCGATATGAGAGTGTGATTATATTTTTTGTCCTGACGGTCATTGCGAAGAGGCCACAAACTATCGTTTTGCTTCAAAAAGAAAAGGGGAGTGATTTTAATAGCAAGCGTTCAAAAGTTTACGGCTTCTGCAATTTTAAACGAAATTCGCCATAATAACAGAGAAATTAAGCAAAGTAGCAATAAAGATATAGACAATAATCGAACCTTTCTAAATGATGACTTAACGCCTGACCATGGTGGTTTGACTCCATTTAAATACTATCAGAAAAGACTTTCTGAACTGTATATTTACGGGCGTGAGCGAAAGGATATCAACACCGCTTTCGGCTGGATCGTCACGCTTCCAAAAACAATAACCGAACCAGAGCCAGAAAAGATGTTTTTTAATGCAGTAGCTACTTTCCTTCTCGAAAGATATCACCCGGAGAACTGTATTTCTATAACAATTCACCGCGACGAGGGAGGTCAACCGCACATGCACTATTTATCTATTCCTGCGGTAACAAATTCGAAAGGGAATGCAGAAGAAAGACTCTGTTGTAAAGATGTAATTAACCGTTCTGAGTTACGCCGATTCCATAAAGATTTGGAAAACTATTTACGCAAAATTGACGCACCTGGAGCAGATGCGGTTTTTTCGGGCGTAACAGCAGGAAAAAACCGCACCGTGGATGAACTTAAGCGTGAAAGTATTACAAGACTGCGTGAAGAAAACGAACGCTTATACGAGGAAAATAAACGCCTTCACAGCGAAATAGAACGCAGCCGTTCCAGATGGGATAGAACGAATGATGCTGAAATTGAAAGAAGGGGTAGGTTTTGATTCTCAATGACCTTATAAATGAGTTAACTAATTTGGCGTGGCGTGTAGGAAGAATTTTGATTTTAGTAGTGTTTGGAGTATCATTAATTTGCCTACTCATCCGCTTGCTGTGGTATTACCGCCGCTCTAAATATAGAAAGAACCCCTTAGAATTGACCTTAAAGAAAGACAAAATACATGGAATAGTATTTGGCAGAAAGGGACGCAAATTTGCTTTTTCCCCGACTAACGACGAAGGACATGTTTTTGTCTCTGGCGGCTCTGGCTCCGGCAAAACGTCCGCGTTACTAATACCGACGCTTCGGGCTTGGAAAGGCACTCACTTTACAATTGATATTTCCGGTGACATAGAAAGGAACGCAAACAGCCTCGTTGACTTAGTATTTGCACCTTACGAAGATAATAGTTTGCCATACAATATTTTTTCGCCTATAGATAAACTTCCTGAATTTGAGCGTACCGAAGCAATTGTACAGCTTGCTTTGCTAATAATGCCAGAACTTCCGAAGAGTTCTGCAAATGCAGCATATTTTCAAGATGGAGGCCGGGCGATATTAACTGCTGCGCTCATTTGGGGGTATTCTATAGGTTATGATTTTGTTGAAATCTGTGATGAAATCATTAGCAGTAGCTATAAAGACCTTTTTAATAAAATTGATGCCTCTGATAATATGGTTGCAATTAATTTTATTAATCAGTTCGCGGGAAATAGTGAGCAGAATAATGCGGGCTGCAAACAGAATACAGATCGAGCTATCGCTCTTTTTGCGACGAATGAACATGTCAAAAAATGTCTCCGAAGGCCAAGGCCGGGCGAAACAGAAATTCATAGTAGCAGCATTGAATACAATAATGTGTTTATCAAAATCCCAGATTCAAGACTCGAATTGCTCTCACCGTTGCTAAAAATATTAACCGTTCAGTTGCTCAATTACTTGGCGGATCGACCTGAAAATAATAAAATGCCAGTTCTTCTTGCTCTCGATGAGTTCGCGAGTTTAGGGAAAATCGATATTACACCCGCACTTCGCAAACTCAGAAAAAAACACGTGCGTATAATGGTTCTTACTCAAAGTATGGCTGATATCGACGAGATTTATGGACGTGAAAGTAGAATGTCAATGCTAAACAATTTTGCCTATAAAGCTGTTTTATCTGCCGCAGATACCGATACGCAAAGATACTATGCTGATCTCATAGGCATGGAAGAAACGAAAAAAACATCGTTCACCTCGTCCGGTTCACTGTTTCATCCAAGTACATCAGAAACGCATACAACAGAACGCTCCTATGTTATTGAACCGTCTGCGTTTGCCAATTTGGGCAATAATCTCGTGTTGCTTTACCCGGGCGGCGCTATAATGCTAAAAAAGAATTTTTACTACAAGTAATAATTTGAAGCTTGTTGAATGTAAAACAACGAAGGCACAGGATTGCTCTAAGGAAAGTCCTGAGCCTTCGTTTTTTTTATGTGCACTTTTAAATTTCAATCATCTGCAACATACAGTCACCGCAAAGAATGTTTACCTTTTTGGTGGCCCGGACGGTTTGCCCGCATTTAGGACAAATTAGTTTCCTTGTAGAGCTCGGCGCTTTCGCGCCTTGCTGTTGGACTGCCCCGACCTGACTTGTTCCAGCTGCGCCTATCCGTATAGATTGAAGCGTGTTTCGTGATATTTGAATTTCGTTCCATCCTTTTTCGATTGCGTATTCAACGAGATTGTCGCCCGGTGTCGTGTTCCATCCGTAACGGCTTCCTGTGTAGATACAGTTCAGACCGTGCGATTCTGCAAGAGCTTTGAATCTTTTGTTGTGATATGCCGTGCCGTTGCTTACCTCACGTATGTCATGAAGCCGGCAATATAAATGCGTCATTTCGTGCAAAAGAGTGTCTATTGTTTCTTCAATCGGGAAAGAGAGAACCTCAGCGGCCACGTTGATTTCAAATAAACTATCTTCTTTTCGCTGCCAGACTTTGGCGCGGCTGCTATGTCCGTATGTTCCGGGCTTGCTCTGTACGGTGATAATTACTGCGGGAAGTTCGTCGCTCCAAAAATCGGTGTTCAGCGCATTAAACATGTGTTCAAGCTGATTTACGGCTCTGCTCATTTTTGTTGTCTGCTTCATGGTAATACCCCCATCTTTTATTTCGGCGCCAGCGCCTTGCGCCTTGCGCCGATTGACTACCACAAAGCAGAAGCCTTTTTATCTGTCAAGGTTGACCGTGGAATACCGCAGCTTAAGTGAGGATATGCCGCGAAAGCACCTTGACGGAGAAAAAGACTTCTGCAAGACACATTATGTTTGGAAACATAGTATATTAAACATATTCTTTAATTGCAAAAGGAATTGTTTTATGATATTATTTCAACACAGATTAGAGTGTATTCTGTAATGCAATATTTTTGAAAAGGCGGTTATTGGTCGTGGAACGGAACCAACCCATTAACAGCGGACTGCCAAAAGGCAATAAGAATCCGTTTACTACTATCGAATTATTTGCGGGTGCGGGCGGATTGGCATTAGGTGTCGAAAAAGCAGGATTTAATACTATAGCACTTATAGAACTAGATAAAGATGCGGCAAGTACATTAAAAACCAACCGCCCAAATTGGAATGTTATTTGTGATGATATAGCAAACATATCTCCTTTAGACTTGTTGAAGCATTTCAATCTTGAGGCTGGAGAACTGGATTTGCTTTCGGGCGGTGCGCCTTGTCAGTCATTTTCTTATGCTGGGAAACGCTTAGGGCTCGAAGATGCTCGCGGAACTCTGTTCTATCACTATGCGGTTTTTCTTCGTAAACTGCAACCTAAAACATTTTTGTTTGAGAATGTTCGCGGATTGTTAACTCATGATAGTGGAAGAACCTATGAAACGATAGTTGATGTTTTTACTGAAAGCGGATATAGTATTCAAAAGAAGGTTCTAAATGCTTGGGATTATGGAAATGCACAGAAGAGAGAAAGGCTTATTACGATTGGCATTCGTAATGACTTGGTGGGAAAAATATCAATAAAGTTTCCTGAGCCTCATAAGTATAAGCCTGTATTACGTGATGTCCTTCAAAATGTTCCTAAAAGCGAAGGTGTTCAGTATTCTGCATACAAAAGAGACATTTTTAAGCTCGTGCCTCCGGGGGGGTACTGGCGAGATATACCCGAAGAGATAGCAAAAGAGTATATGAAAAGCTGCTGGAATATGGGCGGTGGCCGAACCGGTATATTACGCCGTATGAGCATGGATGAGCCATCCCTTGCAGTTTTAACATCTCCAACGCAAAAACAAACGGAACGTTGTCACCCATTGGAGCCACGCCCATTTAATGTGCGAGAAAATGCACGAATACAATCTTTTCCTGATGAATGGCAATTCTGCGGGAATGTTAGCAGCCAGTATAAACAAGTTGGCAATGCCGTTCCGGTAAATTTAGCCTATGAAATAGCGAAAGAAATTAGAAAGGGGTTGGAGTTGCTATAATGTGGAAACTCGATTTTATATCTGAGCAAGATTTTAAATGCCATGTTCAAAACACAATACAGAATTACGGCGAAAAACTGGCTTCATATGACCTGAAAAGGTTCAATAGCAATATCATTGACCCTATAAAGCTGATTTTTGATAAAACTGTTTATCAGTACAATTGGGATGAGATAATCAAAAATGAAATTTTTCGTCAAAGGGATAAATCAAATAACAACGATATCGGCTATTTTCACCAGCGAATTTTTCAATATATGGACGGATGCACAGTTCCGCAAACTGGATGGGATGTCATCTTTACAAAAGAGAATGGCGTGATAGAAATTCCAGAGTGCGGAAATGTAAAAACAATATATGTTGAAATGAAAAACAAGCATAATACCATGAACTCGGCATCAAGCTCTAAAACGTACATGAAAATGCAAGGTCAGCTATTAAGCGACGATGATTGCGCCTGCTTTTTAGTCGAAGCAATAGCAAAAAAATCTCAAAACATTTCATGGGTCGTTACCTTGGACGGAACAAAGCAAAAGCACAGACGAATTCGTCGGGTAAGTATGGATCAATTCTACGAGCTCGTTACAGGTCAGCCTGACGCTTTTTATAGGATGTGCATGGTATTGCCTTCCGTGATTCAAGAGGTTGTTGCTGATGCTGATAACTTAATAGTTCCGCATGATACTGTGATAGAAGAATTACAACGCATTGCCGAAGAAAAGAATGGTTCATTTGCTTTAGCTCTATATATGCTTGGCTTTGAAAGCTATACTGGATTTTGAGTAAAAACGCTCCTATCCTGCTCGCAAAATACTCTTATTGATGGCTATATATAGCTATATTACTCCAAAATGATGTAGAGGGCAGAAGCAATTTGCTCTCACTGTTACACCAAAAAGACTACAAAATCAATTAAAGTGCACTCTTAATAATCAAAATGGTATAACAGATAGGTCGTGCATGTATCAAGATGAGATACCAAAATGCCATGTATTGGCAAATGGCGTTTTGCCGATTTTTATTTTCAAGGCAAAACGAATTAGCTAAACTTGAAAGCACGTTCGTTTAAATATTTTTTGTCCCCTGAACTCCTTTATTATATGGTTTGCAAAATTCAACAAAAATTCAACTACGATAGTAAACGATGGTAAACTATGAAAAATGATAATTGAAAAATATGTAGAGTTTATCAGTGTTTTCAAACTTTATAAAACATAATAACACGATGCTTCACACTAACATCAAAACTCATAACCCGGAGGTCGTGTGGTTCAAATCCCACCCCCGCAACCATCATGCATGAACGAAAAAGATATCATGGCAGAAAGCCTTAGAGCCACAACGGTTCTAAGGCTTTTTTGCACCCTGTTTTTTAGTGTCGAAACGAAAGATAATTTGTGATGACAA
>JAEEGL014666431.1_pt1 | contig 10359 bp, 4 predicted proteins | sample 9134231 | NCBI WGS metagenome assembly JAEEGL01 (sample SAMN16246548, study PRJNA631951) | gut metagenome | biome: gut microbiome; feature: rumen; material: fiber-attached | host: Bos | place: Iran: Karaj | collected 2018-10
ACCGCTATGCCGTCAATCCGTTCATCATCGTGCCTATCATCGGCGCGATGTTCGTGGACATCATCAACACCACTGTGATAACGGTGTTCCTGAATATCTTATAGCTAGAGTAGGAAGAACATGGCTACACCGGCCATGCAGATCATAACGCCCAGGATTTCCTTGGGCGTAATCTTCTTCTTGTTGATCATGACTTCCGGGAAGAGGATCAGAACCGGAGTGAGGGCCATCAGAGTTGAGGCTATTCCCGCATTGGCGTAGCGGACGGCCATGAGTGAAAGCGAGACTCCTAGAGCCGGGCCGAAAATGGTCAGGAGCGTGACGTATTTCATACCCTTTTTGTCAAGGATGCCGGCCTTCAGGTTGCCAAGACCTTTCTGCAGCGTCAGGAGGATGAAGAATCCGGCAAATCCTACAATCGCCCTTATCATCGTTGAGGCGAATGGAAGCATGCTCTCCATCATTGCCGTTGCATCTGTGGGGATGGATTCGGAATAGTATTCCATGCCGACTTTGCTAAGGACAAGGCCTACGCCCTGGCCTATTCCTGCTCCTATTCCGAGGATGATTCCTTTCAAGGGAAGGGAGAGTTGGAGGTGGTGCTTTTCACCGCCTCTGGTGAGGATGGAGATCGCGATACCGGCTAGGGTTACAAACATGGCGAGGACCGATTTCCAGCTAAGTGATTCTTCAAGCAGGAAAAAGCCTGCAATTGCAGCACAGGGTGGAGCAAGGGTCATGAGGAGCTGTCCGAACCTGGAGCCTATTGCAATGTAACAGTTGAACAGGCAGAAGTCACCGAAGACATAACCTACCAGGGCGGAAAGAGCCAGCCACAGCCATGCCTTCCCATCTGCGAAGGCAGGGTAGGGATGACCGGTGGTTATCCAAAGCAGGATACCTAAGAATAAGGTGGCGAGAGCTAGACGGATCACATTGGTTACCATCGAGCCCATCCGGCGGCTCGCCTTGTCGGCATACCAGGCAGAAAAAGTCCACGAGAGAGCCACCACAAGGGATATTATCTCACCTATATGATTCATAATTGATTAGGGCGTTCGCTTTATATTGGGTGCAAATATCGCTAAAAAACAAGATAAATAAGTATTGTTTTTCGGATAAAAAATGTAAGATATTGTAGGATTTCGACAAATAATGATTATATTGCAATGAATTGATAATCGTAGACATGGCAAGACCTGCAAGGATTTTCCATTCCGTTCCTTTTGATTCTTTGATCAAGGGCGGTCGATCCATGCTGCATATGATTCGCTTACAACGCAACCGCCGGGATTCTTCTGTTTCCTTGGTGTCTTCATACTCCATTTATAGCCAACTAATAATCATTACTTTTGACTAGGCAGGATAACCGGTGCTTCCCGATCGATTGATTCGGGATTGTAGCTGCTATTATTGCTATTGCATACGCTTTTTATGAACCGATCAACGAAGAAGGAGGACTATTGCCCCCCCGATTGCGTTATTTTTTATTTCACCGTCGAGCAGAATACGATGTCAGGTTTCGATCCCAAGGACTGGGAAGATGACGATGATGAGATAGGATAACAATCACAATTCATTCATATAGTTTCTTTTATAATGAGAACACCCAATCTGTTTGGACGTTTCCATGCCGCGGTTATTTTTCTTGCGGCCGGAGCGTTAATGCTGCACTCCTGCTCCATTGAGAAGGAGTTTGATTCGAGCGGTGACATGGAAGAGGAAGGGATCGAGATGACCATTTCCGCAGGCCCCATCGTGACCAGGACAGACAACGATGGCAACAGCACCCTTTGGTCAGAAGGGGATGCCTTGTCTGTGTTCCACTCCGCTGCCGGTCAGTCGACCTACTGGTCGTCCTGGTTCGGCTTCTACTACGGCAACATGTTCCAAGGAACAGTCAAGAAGCTCTCATCATCCAACGACTGGTACGCAGTCTATCCGTACCGCGAAGAGAATGTTTCTCCGGGCCAGATCCATCTTACCCTTCCCTCTGCCCAGATACAGGTTGGGAATTCCAACAAGGCGCATTTCGCCGGTGAGGACTTCCCGATGGTGGGAAAGACCAGGGATGTATCCCGTTCGGCGGATCTTTCAATCTCCATGGGCAACTTGCTTTCGGCAGCCCGGTTCAAGGTGAAGAATGGCGAGGAGGATGCTATTTTCATCAAGGAAATATCCCTTACCGCATCGGTACCGATTGCCGGAGACTTCGTGGTGGATATGACCGGGGATGCTCCGGTACTCACTCCCGGGTCGAAGACAACCAAGACTGCCAAGCTTTCGGTCAATCCAGTGTCTGATAGTGCGGAAGACATGACAGCTCTTAACATCGCCCCCGGCGATTCAGCATATTTCTTCCTTGCCGTAGCGCCTTTCGAGGTGCCAGCCGGAGGAGAACTAAAGATCAAGGTGATTGCGGCCCCATCATATGCTCCGGGAGTCAATCTCGAGTATATCCATACAATTACCATTGAATCAGGGACCACCTTCTCATCCGGTAGCATCAAGACTGTCAATGCCAACTTCAATACGGCGGAGTCCGAGACTCCGGACTCTCCTGGCGCAGCGGGTGAAGTCGATCTCGAGCCCGGTGACCAGCCGGAAGACGGTGAATACCTGCTGGTTTATGAAAGCGGAGACAACAGCATGGCTTTCGCTGCATTTGCCGACCAGAAAGACAATAAATACGCTATCCCGGTAACCGTTTCCGACGGGGTTGTAATACCCAAGGATGGTGAGGACCTTTCCAAATATGCAATTACAATCGAAGTAGCCACCGACGATTCCGGCAATCCGATTGAGCATTCCAACGATGCAGGCCACTACGCTTACAACGTACGGAACTCGGACGGCCAGTATGTGTTCTACTCCACAGGTGGCGGAACCCTCGATGCCAGCGATGCCCTCCAGATCAAGGATATCAACGAGATGGACATCGATGGGACTACCTACAAGTACTATCATTCCTTTGTCCAGGAAGAAGATGGTATCCAGGTGCTGAGCTCCATAGCAGGAGCCTCCGGAGGAAACAAATACCTCCTTGCTTACTCAGCTGCCAATGGCTTCTACTACGAGGAGAACAATTCCGGGCAGAAGCTCCATCTCTATCTTCTGGGAGGCACTGTCAAAGAGAAGCAAACGCTAAGTTTCAGTACGGACAAGGTTACTTACAACTTCGATGAAGGAGGAGATTTCCCCGAGCCTACCCTGCATGGTGCCAAGACTCCAGTAACTTACAAATCCAGTAACGAGTCCGTCGCCACAGTCGACTCCCAGGGTAACGTCACTATTCACAAGGCCGGTTCTGCAGTCATAACTGCCACTGCCGAGGCAAACGACCAGTATTATTCCGGCAAGGCGGAATATTCAATCAGTTCCACAACCAGCGAGGGCATAACATTCTATCGTGTAACTGAGTTCACCTCAGGTGAGGAGTATCTCATAGTGTCCGGAGGCTATGCCCTGGCTAACAATAATGGAACTATCGGTGCCACTTCCATCTCGGCTGCGGGTGATGAGATCATCGTCACCGAAGCTGCATCTATTACCTGGACTGCAACCGTAAGCGGAAGCGGCGTCACACTCACCAACGATGGGTATTACGTCCAGCGCGGATCCAGCTCGAGCGGCAAACCGTCCATCTCCAAGACCCTGAATTCTTCCTATGGTGTTTGGACTTACAGCAACAATAAGATGTCGACGGCTTCCGGCACCACATACTATCTCTATTACGGTAATAACGCCTGGGCTCAATCCAACTCCTCCAGCGCTGGCACCGTCACGATCTACAGCAATATCAAGCCACTCACCAAGCAGAACCTGAGTTTTGCTCAGTCGTCTGTTGTGTGGACCATAGGCGAGGGTTATGAGATTGACGGCAGTTATGAATTCCCTCAGATAGTATCGGGTAATATAACCCCTGTTACATACACTTCTTCCAGCACAGGTGTTGCTACTATCTCGGGCAACAGGATCAAGATTGTCGGCACTGGTTCTACAACCATTACCGCCAGTACTGATGGTAACGATGAATATGCTCCGGCCGAAGCGTCCTATACGCTGAGGATCAGGGCGCAGGTTTCCGGTGACTTCGTCGATCTGGGAGTCTTCAATTTGGAGAACGACAAGGTAAGCGATTATTTAGATGCTGCAGAAATCCAGTATACTGATGATAACTATAAAAAAATCGGAAACATCAATAGTGTCAGTATTGTCGATTCCTATTCCAGTAGTGCTAACAGTACGAGTTCGAAACGTTTAGATGTCCCTAAGCCTGTAACTATCGACTGGGGGACTTCGAGTTCAGGAACTACCACTATTACCATCTACTCAGACTCTGAGTTGAATAATGAAGTCTGGACCCAAAGTACTACCACCAGCAAGACTTCCGATGTAGTTTATAATCTCATTCCCGGTGAGACTTATTATTGCACGGTTGAAGATAATTCCGGATATCTGCTCAAAGGTACATTCACTACGGAGGGACGCCGGAGAATGATAAGGCTTAGCGACAGGGATGGTGCCTTTGATAGGGCGAACAATTTCCGTGATCTAGGAGGTCTCGTTACGGCAGATGGAACTAAGCGAATCAAATACGGATGGATCTTCCGTGGGACCAATCTTGATAGTACCAACGACGCAGAGCGTTCTGTGATGTTGGATTATTTGAACATCGGGTACGATATCGATCTACGTCAGTCAACCGAAGGTAAAAGAGTGTTCTCTCTTGATGATGCCAATTACCTTATGGCAGACTATGGAGCAAGTCTTAGTGATTTGCGGACAACGTCTAAGGTCCTAGCAACCGTGAACGCCTTCTTTGCCGCTGCAAAGGCTGGCAAGGCTTCTTACTTCCATTGCCGTATCGGTTCGGACCGAACAGGCTATTGGGGTCTGCTGATTGAAGGTCTGCTAGGTGTTTCCGCCAAAGACTGTTCAATCGACTTCGAACTTACGAGTTTTGCAAGGAATGTCACTTCCGGAATAAGAGATAGGAACAATTCTTCATATCTGTTCTATCAAGGAATGGAAGGTAGTTCCTCTTCTGCTTGGGGTGGTGGCTCTGCGCAACCTGGCTTTATGCAAGAGGATAATGGAGTTCCTAAATTCCCGGGATCTACCCTTCAGGAAAAGATTACAAACTATCTCATAGACCAAGTCGGTGTCGACCCTGACGCTATCGAAGAATTCAAGAGCATTGTCCTTGAGGATATTTAGTATTGATTTATAATAATTATAAAATACTTACAGAAATGGAAAAGAATAATGAAAAGGACCTCCGCGCCTACGTGCGCCCGGAAATGATTAACATCTATTTCCAAATTGAAAATGTTATGGCTGGTAGTCAGCTTGAGCCAGGAGAAGACGGGGGGGAGATTGATGATTAACTTTTTGTTGTTATGAAAAAGTATATATATATTTTATTCCTGTCACTGCTATCAGTTGTGACATCTTGCAATGTCAACGAAGATCAGGTTCCAGAGGCTCCTCCTATCCGTTTTCGAGGTGTTATGGAGTCCCCGGCGTTCCCTTCGGAAACACGTGCATATGCTGATGAATCTTATAGAATCTATTGGAATTCTGGAGATCACGTTTCCATATTCTCGAAGAAAACGTTCAATAGGGAGTATGCATTTGATGGTGACACAGGCGAAACTGCTGGTGGTTTTTATCGCACTGGACCAGATCCTGAGTTTTTTACCGAAGTTGATATTGAGTCTGGGTACAATTATTCGATTCTACCATATCAAGAACGAAATTCATGTGATTATGATGGGACTCTTAAAGTCCCAATTCCAGCGACCCAGGCATATTCTGAGACAACAAACGGTATAGGCGCAAATCTTTTCATGGTTGCCAGGGCATCAGATGGGGACTTCGCATTTAAGCATGCCGTTGGTTATATCGGAATAAAACTCTATGGAGAAGGTGTATCTGTTGCTAGTATTAAGATTAAAAGCAACAACAATGAACCTCTCTCGGGAAAACCTCTTGTCGTTTTCACTGATGATGGTACTCCTTATATGACTTTCCCCAGCAATGCTGACAATGCAGACAACATTACCCTAGTATGTAACTCTCCTATAGAGCTGGGCGCTAGTGCAACGGATTTCAAAACGTTCTGGTTTTCCCTTCCTCCGTCTGTTTTGACTAAAGGCTTTTCATATACCGTAACAGGAACAAATGGTGGAACTTTCTCACATTCTGTTAATTCCAGCGTTGTTATTGAAAGAAAAGTATTCAAGACAGTTAAGGCAAGAGAGGTCATTCTTGAAGGAGGTTCCGATACCCCAGAGGATGTTCCTGTTACTGGCGTCCAGTTGTCTCCGACATCCACGTCTCTTGTAGTTGGAGAAAGTATTAATCTTACAGCAACCGTCCTACCTTCAGATGCGACAGACAAGAGCGTTACTTGGGCCAGTACCAATCCATCTGTAGCTACTGTTAGCAACAATGGGAAAGTGACAGCAGTTGCTGCTGGTGAAGCTTCGATATTCGTGATCACAACCGACGGTGGAAAGACAGCTTCATGTACTATTACTGTAACATCATCATCTTCTTCAATAGCAGTAGAATCAGTTTCGCTGGATAAGACCCAATTAAACTTAAATATCGGCGAAGAGTCTATTTTGACGGCTACAGTTTCTCCAGATAATGCCACTAATAAGAGCGTTACCTGGACTAGCACTAATCCCTCTGTAGCGACAGTTGACAATAATGGAAAGGTGTCGGCTGTTGCTGTTGGAGATGCGATTATTATCGTAGTCACAGCTGATGGCGACAAGACTGCGACCTGTACCGTAACTGTCACCAATCCTGCAGTTCCCGTACAGTCGGTGTCATTGGACAAGACCACTCTTGACCTGAATGTCGGTGAAAATGCGACCCTTGTTGCAACTGTACTGCCTGAGAACGCTGACGACAAGACCGTAACCTGGTCCAGCAGCAATACGGCTGTCGCCACGGTCGATGCTACTGGAAAGGTAACCGCAGTCGCAGCCGGCGAGGCTGTGATCACCGTCACCACTACAGATGGCGGCAAGACTGCTACTTGCACCGTCAAGGTTAACGACAAGGAGCCGAACCATCCTGGCGATCCCATCGGGGAAGGAGAAGAAGAGCAATTTTAATAATGAATGAATATGAAAAATAGATTAGCATATCTCTTCCTGGGTGTCTTCGGTTTGGTCGGACTGGCTTCCTGCGAGAGCCAGCTCGAGGATGTACCGAGCGTCAAGACCAGGACTGTCTTCTTTTCCTCTGTCGAAAAGGATGCAGCGACCAGGACAGGTATTACAATAGAGAACAAGGTCGTCACGCCTGATTGGCGCAAGACCAAGGCTGCCAACGTCCACCTGTTCGAGACAGGCAATGATGGTGGAGTTTCCACCGGTGAGGACGTTGAGATTACTGTAGCTTCGGACAACCTTACCGCCAATTTCAAGGCGGACTTCCCGGCTGATATGACGATAATAGTTCCTCCAACCGATCCTTCCGAAGGTGGCGGTACGAAATCCGTGAGCAATGCCCCTTACACATATTCTGCAGTAGTCGCCCAGAAATCAGGCGAATCTTTCATCGTCCCTTCAGTCCAGTATCCTGACGCTGAGACCCTGATCGACCCTGATGCTGATTTCCTTATCGGTTACAGCAAAAAGTCGTATGGCGATCCTCATTACTATGAAGATAATGTGGTCGACCTGTATTTCGACCGTCCGGTAGCTCTTTCCCGCATTACTGTCACTAATTTTGAAGCAGGCGAGAAAGTCAAGTCCGTGACCATCAAGGCTCAGTCCGGCCTGACCGGTTCTGCTGCCTACAATGCCATTGACTTTGAGAATGCCAATGTCACCTTTACCCCGGGAACCGAATCCGGAACGATCGAACTTTCATACGGAAATGGAATTGACATCAAGACTGACGGCACTTTCGAGGCATACTTCGTATCGCTTCCCGGCACCGTTACCATCACGGAACTTGCGGTCGCGACTGACAAGTACAACTACGTGAAGACCATCGAAGGAGGCAATGAGTTCACCTTAACCACCACGTCTTTGAAACCGATCAAGTTCGATCTCACCACTGCTACCAAGGAAGAAGCTGTCCCGACCAAAACATACGTAAAGGTAACCTCTACTGAGGACTTGGAACTGGGAACACAGTACTTGTTAGTATACGAAGAAGGATCTAAGGTGTTTAAGCCGGTCCTTTCCACCACAAGTACTAATGCATCCTTCACTGTTACAAGTGAGAATGTTCTAGGTGTGACGATTTCTAATGGCAGAATATCTTCTCTGGAACTCGAGTCCTGCGAGATGACTTTAGAAGCTGGGTATCATTTCTATGTTGCATCGGCAGAGCGCTATTTGTATCCTACAAACTCCAACTACGATGCAGGTTGTATCGCCGCTGAAGAAGAAAAAACTAGTAGCCACGAATTCTCCATAGCCATCTCCAGTGACGGTATTGCTACTATTTCTCGTACAAGTAATGATAAAACATATAATCTTTGTTATGACGAGTATTTCCGAGGCAGTTCCGATGTTTCGGCTAACGTAGTACTTTACAAGCTTGATGACGGCCGCCTGCCTCAGACTCCTAGTTTCAGCCCTAATGAGGTCAACTACGATATGGCGGGAAGCGCTGCTCTGGTCAAGCCTACTTTGTCTAATGCCATTGGAACCGTCATTTACTCTTCCAGCGACGAATCGATCGCAACTGTCGCCCCCAGCACAGGTGACGTGACTGTCAAGAAGAAGGGTACCGTGGAGATTACCGCCTCTGCAGCAGGCAACAGCCAGTACAGGCCAGGTTCTGCCAGCTACACTCTTGTAATCACGAATAGCAGCAGTACCACTCCTGTTTGGTACAAAGCCGAGGAGATTGAGGACGGTGAGACCTACCTGGTTGTTTCCCACGGTTATATACTCAAGAACGATGGCAGCACAGGTGGTGTTGCGATTGACTTGGGCGCTACTGGAGACAGCTTCGAATATGAGGCCGATGAGGCTGTTATATGGACAGCGACCGAAAGTTCAGGAAAGTTCCGTCTGAACAATGGCGGTAAGGTACTGAGGCTGAGCAGCTCTTCGTTCCAGATCGGCACCGCATCCGGTACTGAGAGTAATAATCAGTGCGTGTTGAATGATGAAGCGCTCCTTATGATTTCCAGTTACTATGTCTATTACAGTACGAGTCAGAGCAAATGGGCTGTCAGCAATTCCGCTTCAGATTCTCACACTGGTTATCTTTATGGGCTGAACCCCGGCCGTAAGAAGCAAGAACTCGTATTCAGCGAGACTTCTGTGACCTATGATATCGCGACTGGCGGATCATTCACCGCTCCGACGCTCTCAGGGGCACAGACTGACGTTACCTATACCTCCAGCAATGCGGCCGTTGCCACTGTCAATGCTACATCTGGTGCTGTTACGATCGTTGGCACAGGTAAAACTGTCATTACAGCAAGCGCAGATGGGAATGACACTTTCAAACCTGCATCGGCTACTTATACGATCCATGTTATTGACGGCTCCGTTGCGCCTAAAACGTATGTTAGGGTATCCTCCAGTTCCAATCTTGTAATTGGCGCCAAGTATTTGCTTGTATACGAAAGTACTCCTTCCGTCTTCAAGCCGATTCTGAATGGAAGCACATTCAAGAAGACTGCGGATAATGTTCAGAGTGTAACGATTTCAAACCACTCGATCACTTCGGCAGAACTGACAGATTGCGAACTTACGTTGGCAGAAGGGTATTATCTCTATGTCGCCTCCGCGGATAGATATGTGTATCCCTTATTCGATGGTGATAAAACAACTACTCTTGAAGCCGAGAGCTCACCTTCACACAACCTGACGGTCACCATTAACAGCGATGGAACGGCCAAGATTACGAATGCGGCCTCTACTGAGTCCAGTTTCACCTGGTCGACGAGGAGTAGCTATTTCAGCAGCACGACCAGCGCAACGGCCACTATAAATGTGTGCCTTTACAAAGAGGATGATGGTTCGAACCCTGGCGGCGGAGACAATCCAACTCCAACGGGCACAACCTACTACCCTGCATCTAGCATCGTGGCTGGCCAGCAGTATCTGATTGTCTCCAATGGAAAGGCTCTTCAGAATGGCGGAAGTTCTGCTACCGCCCTTGATGTGACGGTTGCCTCCGGAACTATCACCATGGACGCCCCTGCCTCCGTGCTTTGGACCGCCCAGGAAGATGGGGAAGCCTTTGATTTCATCAATAATAGCCAATATTTAAGAAGGCCTTCGAGTGGTAGTACGGTAGGAATAGGAAGCAAGTCAAGTACTGCGGACAATAACCAGTGGTATTATGATGCTGATAATCAGCTAA
>JAEEGL014819577.1_pt1 | contig 10359 bp, 8 predicted proteins | sample 9134231 | NCBI WGS metagenome assembly JAEEGL01 (sample SAMN16246548, study PRJNA631951) | gut metagenome | biome: gut microbiome; feature: rumen; material: fiber-attached | host: Bos | place: Iran: Karaj | collected 2018-10
CCCCGCATCGTAGCTTGTTGATTTCAAAAGAGGCTTGCGTGCGCGATGCTTTGTGAGAATTTGCCTGCGGCAAATTCTCGCGGTTCTGAATCACTTGCTGTTCTTACCAATAAAAAAACACCCGCGATGCGAGTGCTTTTTTATTGGTGGAGCTTACCGGATTCGAACCGGTGATCTCTACACTGCCAGTGTAGCGCGATAGCCAACTTCGCTAAAGCCCCATGCCTTATTCAAACTGCTTTGCTATTATACGACAGTAACTCGTGTTTGTAAAGCACTATTTTAAAGTATATTATTTCCCGCGGGATCAAGCGCCCGATTTGGGATCGATCCGCATTAAATCGGCTCTTCCATTTTTAAAAATAATGTGCTATAATTTAAAGGTTAAATGAGCGGAGGTGTTTTCGTCTATGGCAAACAGCATGACCGGGTTCGGAAGAGCCGGCGCTCTGATCGACGGCAGGGAGATAACCGTTGAACTGAAAAGCGTAAACCATCGCTATCTCGATCTGTCTTTCAGGATGCCGCGGCATATCTCTTTCCTTGAGGAAGATATCAGGAGGATATTGACCGAAAGGCTTACGAGAGGCCACGTCGATATCTTCGTTTCCTATCGAAACACCCGTGAGGACGCGCGTACCGCCGTGTTCGATTCGGCGCTGCTCGAAGCCTATCTTGCGGCGGCTAACGAGTGTTCTGCCAAATACGGGCTGCGCAACGATCTTTCCGTTTCAAACGCGCTTCGCCTTCCCGACGTTATCGACGTTGTAGAGGCCGAAGAGGACAGGGAAGCGGTCGCGTCGCTCTTGTCCGAAGCGCTCAATAAAGCTTGCGACGAGCTTATAGGCATGCGCAGGCTCGAGGGCGAAAGGCTTTGCGCCGATCTGTTAAAGCGCCTCGATACCGTGCTTGAGATCAGGGCCGGTATTGCCGAGCGCGCGCCGCGCGTAGTGGAGGATTACCGTATCAAGCTGAACGAAAGGATCGCGGCCATACTCGAAAGCGCCGAGATCGATACCGCGAGGCTTGCTACCGAGGTCGCTCTGTTTGCCGATAAGGCCAACGTCGACGAAGAGCTCGTCAGGCTCATGAGCCACGTCGAAGCCGCAAGAGAGCTCCTGACAAAAGGCGCCGCCGTTGGGCGCAAGATGGATTTTATTGTGCAGGAGATGAATCGTGAATTCAACACCATCGGCTCCAAGGCGAACGACAAGGAGATCACGGCGCTTGTGATCGAAGGCAAGGCCGAGATCGAAAAGATAAGAGAACAGGTTCAGAATCTTGAGTAGTATTTGGAGGGGAATATGAAAAAAGGTATTCTGTTAATAATCTCCGGCCCGTCCGGCGTCGGAAAGGGAACCGTATCAAAGGCTCTGCTCGAAGGAAGCAACGGAGGCATGGTATTCTCCGTTTCCGCTACCACGAGAGCGCCGAGACCCGGCGAGGAGCACGGCCGCGAATACTTCTTCGTTAGTAAGGAAGAGTTTGACGAGATGATCGAGAACGGCGATTTCCTTGAATACATGAACGTGTTCGGGAGGAATTATTACGGCACCCCGCGCAGATACGTTGAGGAGCAGCTTGCCGCGGGTCATGACGTTCTTCTCGATATCGACGTCAACGGCGCGATGAAAGTTAAGGAGAACTGCCCCGAAGCGGTTGCCATCATGCTCGCTCCGCCCACCATGAAGGAGCTTCGCAGAAGGCTGGAGGATCGCGGTACCGAAGAACAGCCCGTTATCGAACGCAGGCTTGCGGAGGCCAAATCCGAGCTTTCGCGCCTGAAGGAATACGATTACGTTGTAGTTAACGACGATCTCGAGCTTGCTATCGAACAATGCAGGCAGATACTCGAAAGCTCCAAGCATACCCCCGGGTACTGCGTTGATTTTGTAAACGACCTCATTGCTGAGGATTTTTAAGAATACATTACCCATTATATAGAAGGAGGAAAACAACTATGATGAATCAACCCCCCGTCAACGAGATCGAGGTAAAGGCCGGCTGCCGTTATATGCTCGTGACTTCCGTTGCAAGGCGCGCAAGGCAGATCATGCGCTCCGGTGAGGATATCGGCAACGAAAAGCCCGTTTCCATCGCAGTTGAGGAGCTCAACAACGGCAAGCTTCAGATCAACTATCCCGAAGAGTATAAGAAGACTTCCGAATATTAATAATCACGTTTGGCGAGGTGAAGGGCTTGTTTGCGAAGCTGATAATCGACATAGCCAATTCCGGCGTTGACAGGCTTTTCACCTACCGTATCCCTGAGGAACTCGAGGTCAGAGAAGGCCATCGGGTTCTTGTGCCTTTTGGCCGCGGCAATAAACCTGTCGAGGCCTTTGTTATTGAAGTCTGCGATGAATACGACGCCGGCTTTGAGATCAAGGATATCATTCGGACTATGGAGCCTTATACGGCGCTCCTTAAAGATCAGCTTGAACTCGCCAAATGGATAGCAAGGGCGTATCATTGTACCCTGTGCGACGCGCTGAGACTGATGCTCCCGTCGCAGCTGAGGGGCTCCAGGGTCAAGGAGAAGACCGTCAGGACGGTTTGCGTCACGGATGGGCTTGATGTTTCGGCCGCAAGGAACACGCTTTTAAAAAAGGACGGCACGGCGAGATCGCCGAGGCAGCTTGAGGTATTCGATCTGCTTTCCCGTTCCGGGATGCCCATGTCCGTAGATGATATTAAAGCGTACGTGCCTTCTTCGGCGCAGGCGATCTCAACGCTTATCGACAAGGGCTATATAACGGAGCAGGGCTTTGTGACCTTCCGAAGTCCCTTTTCCGGCAGCGTCGAAAGGGATGCTTCACCCGAGCTTACCCCGGCCCAAAAAGAAGCGCTCGACGCGATCGACAACGGCCGCGAAGGCGACGTGTTCCTGCTGCACGGCGTCACGGGCAGCGGCAAAACGGAGGTCTATCTTAACGCCATCAGCAGGGTGCTTGAAGAAGGCGGGGGAGCGATAGTGCTCGTTCCGGAGATATCTCTCACGCCTCAGACGAACGACCGCTTTCGCAGGCGCTTTGGAGATACGGTCGCCGTGCTGCACAGCCATCTCAGTCCCGGGGAAAGATATGATGAATGGAGAAGACTGAGGCTCGGGAAAGCGCGCGTCGCGATAGGGGCGAGGAGCGCCGTTTTCGCGCCGGTAGAGGGACTGAAGCTCATAATCATCGATGAAGAACACGAGCCTTCCTACCGATCCGAATCCCGTCCGGAATACTCCACGGACGAGGTCGCGATACGCAGGGTCAGGCTGACGGGAGCACGGCTCGTTTTGGGCAGCGCCACCCCTCAGCTCATATCGTATCTTCGTGCAAAGCAGGGCGCGTATAAACTGCTTTCGCTTCCCGAAAGGATCAACGGCATCCCGATGCCCGAAGTCGACGTCATCGATATGCGAAACGAGTTCATGTCGGGCAACACGGGGATATTTTCAAAAGACCTTGCAGATAAGCTTATCAAATGCGTTCGCGAAGGGGAGCAGGCGATACTTTTCCTCAACCGAAGAGGCTACTCGTATCACGGCGAATGCAGGTCGTGCGGATTCGTTTTTACCTGCCCGCATTGCGACGTTGCAATGACCTATCATAAATTCGACGGGACTCTTCGCTGCCACTACTGCGGATGCTCTGTCAAGGTGCCCGACAAGTGCCCGTCCTGCGGTTCGCGCTATATCAAATACAGCGGCATAGGCACTCAGCAGGTCGAGGAGCAGCTTAAAAAGCTGATACCGGGCGTGCGCTGCCTCAGGATGGATACCGATACTACGGGCGGGAAGACTTCCCACAGGGATATCCTGGAGGCGTTCACAAAAGGCGAGGCGGACGTACTGATAGGCACGCAAATGGTCGCCAAGGGGCTTGATATTCCGGGCGTGACTCTGGTCGGAGTCGTATTCGCTGATTCGTCGCTATTCCATTCGGATTACAGGAGCGGCGAGAGGACTTTCCAACTGCTTACCCAGGTAGCCGGCCGCGCCGGCCGTGCGCTGAAGGACGGCGAGGTCAAAAAAGGAAAGGTAGTTATCCAAACCAACGCGCCGGAGCACAGAGCGATAAGGCTTTCCGCCGAGCATGATTATAAGACCTTCTTCGAACTTGAGATAAACGACAGGCTTCGCACTCTGTTTCCTCCCTTTGCGGTATTTGCGAGAGCGCAGTTTGAGTGCGCGGAAGAAAAAACGGCCGCCGAAGCTTCCGAAAGGTTTGCGTCGGAGGCGGAAAAGGCGATCCTCGGCGCTCTCTCGTCATTCGGAAAGGACGCCGAAAACGAACTGCTGTTTCTTTCATACGGGCCTTCGCCTATAAGAAAAAGAGAAAACCTGTTCAGGTATTCCGTAATGATAAAGCTCGCAAGGACAAAGCACACCTCCGCGGCAATAACCGAGCTATGGAAGCTTTCGGATTCGTTCGATCCGGAGGGCTTCCGTGGAGTGGAGATAAACCCGAACGATCTGTTATAAAAGGCTGTCGGCTGACAGCCTTTTTCATATGCGCAGCCAGCCGAAGAGCATCATCATGATACAATCTCCGAAAGTCAGCCTGCGCACCTCCTCGGCGGCGGCAAGGGGAATCTTTGCAAGGATCTCACCCGAAGCGTTTTTCAGGTACAGTCTGCCTATCTCCTGACCGTAATAAACCGGCGCGTCGAGGCTTTCGGGCAGCTCCAATTCGGAGATGATCCTTGCGTCGCTTACCGGCATGAGCGCTTCGCAGCTGCCCACGGCCCGGAATCTTACCGCGGCTGAAGAGCCGAAGTTTACCTTGACGTATCCTTCGGCGCCGCTCTGATCGTTGAGCTGCGCAAGCCTGTAGCCGGCAAAGCCCGAATCAAGAAGCGCCGAGGCGCATCTGAACCTCGAAGCGGAATCCTTTGCTCCTGCAATAACCGCCAGGAAAGATGTGTTTCCGCGCTTTGCTATGAATGCGCCCGAATACTGCGAGGAGCCCACCGAACCGGTCGCAAGCCCATAGCAGCCCGAATAGAAGCGAACGAGCCGGTTGGGGTTCGTCAGTTCGGTATCGGCGGCGTTTTCGTGATGAAGAATATCCGTATAGATCGAGGAGTATTTTTTAAACGATTCACACCTTGCCAGCTCGATACAGACAGAAGCAAGCTCGCGGACGGAAAACATCGTTCCGGCGCCGAGCGGCGATGTAATTGCCGGATCTGTTGCGATCTCTTCAAGCCTCGTTTTAACTGCGCTCAACGCGGTCGATTCGTTTGAATACAGCGCATACAGCAGCGCGCTGACGGCGTCGCCCGGCAGAAGCATCACCGACGCCTTCAGCAGCTCTCCGGCCGGTATATGCTCGTTCGGCGAAAGAAACGCGGTCGTTCCCTTTATCGAAGAGGAAGCCGAGGTGACGGTCACTACGGTATCCTCGCTTATTTCTCCGCTGTCAAACGCTTTGCAGATCGTCAGCAGAGCCGGCAGTCTCACGAGCCCCGCCGCTTCTATGGGCTCGTCGGCGTTCTTTTCCGAGATCACGTCGCCCGTTTCGGGGCAGATGAGTATAGCCGCGGCAGCGTCGGAAAGGATATCCTCTTTTTCCGAAGACGAAGCGCAAACGACGATGGGCAGTATCGATCCTATCAGCATGACCGCGGCCGCCGCCAAAGATGCAAAGGTTTTCAAATCGAGCCTCCGAATAAATGGTTTTTACTATTCTATATTCGTCAGATCGATCAATATTAACAGCCCGATGCTTTTTTATTGCCATTAACACGGATTTGTATTATAATGTGAATATGAGAAATATAGCCAGTTGAACTGAAGCGGAGGAAGAATTGGATATCGGTATTTTGAACAGAGTCCTGAAAACCGTCGAGAAGCCTTCGAGGTATACCGGCGGCGAATTGAATATGCGCGTAAAGGATCTCTGCCGTGAAAACGGAGATAAGAGATTCCGTTTTGCTTTGTGTTTCCCGGACGTTTACGAGATCGGGATGAGCCACCTCGGTTCTAGGATAATCTATAACGTTCTTAACGAGCGCGATGACACCTACTGTGAGCGCAGCTTTGCTCCGTGGTTCGACATGGAGACCGCCATGCGCGAGAACGGTATCCCGATGTTTTCACTTGAAACTCATTCGGAGCTGAAGGAATTCGATATAATAGGGTTCTCGCTGCTTTACGAGATGTGCTACACGAATATCCTTACGATGCTCGATCTTGCCGGGATACCGTTAAGAAGCGGCGAGCGTTCCGAAACAGATCCTCTTATCATAGCCGGGGGGCCCTGCGTTTGCAATCCGGAGCCCGTAGCCGATATAATGGACGCTCTCGTTTTCGGCGACGGCGAGGAAGTAATGAACGAGCTCATGGACGTTTTCGCAGAAGCAAAGCGCGAAGGATGCCCCAAAGGGGAGCTGCTGTCAAAGCTTGCGGGCGTCAAGGGCGTTTACGTTCCTTCGCTTTATGAAGCTGAATACGACTCCGCCGGAAGCTTTATTAAACTCGTAAAGAAGACGGAGAAAGCGCCTGACAGAATTGAACGCAGGATAGTAAAGGATCTTGATAAGGCGCTTTATACGGGCAAGCTTATAGTGCCTTATATGAGCATAGTTCATGACCGCGTTGCCCTGGAGGTGTTCCGCGGATGCACAAGGGGATGCAGGTTCTGCCAGGCCGGGTTTATTTACAGACCCGTCCGCGAACGCGAACCCGAGACCGTCATCAGGCAGGCAGACGAATCCCTCGATTGCACGGGCTATGACGAGATATCGGTATTCTCTCTTTCGAGCGGCGATTATTCCCATATTCACGAGCTCGTTCCTGTGATCCTCGAAAGATACGAAAAGGACAGGGTGAGCGTTTCGCTGCCCTCTTTAAGGATCGACTCCTTCCTGAAAGACGATCTTGAAAAGATCCAGAAGGTCAGGAAGACCGGATTGACTTTCGCTCCCGAAGCGGGGACTCAAAGGCTGCGCGACGTTATCAACAAGGGCGTTACCGAAGAGGATCTGCTCCGATCCGTTCACGACGCGTTCGTCTCGGGATGGCACGGAGTAAAACTGTATTTTATGATAGGTCTGCCAACCGAGACCGACGAAGACGTGCTCGGTATCGCCGAGCTTGCGAGAAAGGTCAGCCGTGAATTCTACTCCATGCCAAAGGAGCTTCGCGGCAAGGGCCTGCGCTGTACCGTATCCGCGTCCACTTTCGTTCCAAAGCCTTTTACCCCCTTCCAATGGGAACCGCAGATCCCCGTCGACGAAGTGTTGAGAAGACAGGCGCTTTTAAGAAGCGCGCTTAAAGGTATCAGGGGCGTTGAGTTTTCGTGCCATTATTCCGAAACGAGCAGGCTTGAAGCGGCTTTTGCAAGGGGAGACCGCAGGCTTTCCGATGTGCTTATCGCGGCCTATAAAAACGGAGCGAGGCTCGATTCCTGGGATGAGCATTTCAATAAGGAGGCATGGGAAAAAGCCTTTGCCGATAACGGCTTGACCGTTGAAGGGTACGCCAACAGAAGGATAGACGTCGGCGCTCCGCTTCCCTGGGAGCATATGGACGCCGTCGTCAGCGCGGAGTATCTTGAAAAGGAACACGAGAAGGCTTGCGCGGGCGTTACCACGCGGGATTGCCGCAAGGGATGCAACGGCTGCTTCGGGAAAAGAGCGGCGGAATTCTGTAATATAAAGGAGCGTCTGTAATGAGATTGGCAGTAGTTTTTACAAAGGAAGCTCCGGTGAGATTCGTTTCCCATCTTGACGTTCAAAGGCTTTTTCAGCGCGCGTTCCGCCGCGCCAAGATCCCTCTTGCATATTCGCAGGGCTTCAATCCTCATCCGCTCGTTTCTTTCGCGACCGCATTATCGGTCGGGATGGTCAGCAGGGGAGAGTACCTTGACGTGACTCTTACCGAGGATATGGATCCGGATGCTTTTCGCAGCGCGGTATCTCCCATGCTGCCGGAGGGAGTCGGGATCGTTGAAGTATTCGATCTCGGAGCCTCAAGAAAAAGCCTGACTTCGGCCATGCGCACGGCTTCTTATTCCGCAAAGGTAAGATTTGAAGGCTCCGTGTCAAAAGAAGATATCGAAAAAGCCATATCCGGCCTTATGTCCTCCGAGATCGTCGTTCAGAAGAAGACCAAGGGAGGTATCAAGCCGACGGATATCCGGCCCATGGTAATAGAGCTGAAGCTTGATTCGTTTGAAGACGGCGCGGCGCGCTTCAATATCAAGGGCGTTCTGACCGCGGAAGGCGGTTTAAATCCCGACGTGCTCCTTCAGGAGCTTTACAGGAAGCTCGGGCGCGAAGGCTATTCCGAAACGGAGAGGATCGAGATAGAAATGGACAGGGAGTATCTTCTGTCCTGAAAAGGGGTTTATATGAAGACCAGGCCAAACGAAAACGCCGAAAAGACCATACTGATCGACGTTAACCCATATAGGACAAGGGTCGCTCTGCTTGAGAACGGCCTGCCTGTCGAGTTCTATTTTGAGCGCAGAGACAAAAAAAGACTTGTTGGCAATATCTATAAAGGCTGGGTGCAGAACGTGCTTCCCGGCATGTTCGCCTCGTTTATCGAGATCAACGAGGAACGCAACGCTTTCCTCTATGCCGGGGATATCAAGCCCGGTAACGGTCTTCTCGAAGGAGAGCAGATCGAAGGCGAGATGACCCCGTCCATGATATGCGATATCATTCGAGTCGGACAGGATATCATGGTGCAGATAGTTAAGGAACCCATCGGCACCAAAGGAGCGCGCGCAAGCACGCAGATATCGCTTCCGGGCAGAACGCTCGTATTCATGCCAACGGTCGATTTTATCGGTATCAGCAAGAGGATATCCGACGACGCGGAAAGGAAGCGCCTGAAAAAGATAGTTTCGGAAATGCTTCCCGAAGGCACGGGTGTGATCGTTCGCACCGCCGCGGAGGGACTGGATGAAGACCTCATAAAGCAGGATCTTAATTCTCTTTTAGAGGAATGGGAGCAGATCAACCGCCGGTTCAGCAGCGGCAAAGCCCCCTGCCTGATCCATAAAGAAGGTTCCCTGCTTTTCAGAACCGCCAGGGATATGCTCGGCGGGAACGTCAAAAGCGTTATGATCAACGATCGCGTTCAGTACGATCTGCTTTGCAGGATCGCGGATCCTGCGATAAAGGACAGGATAGAACTGAATGAAAGCGCGGGCGATCTGTTTGCTTATATGAATATCGACGGCGCTCTCGACGCTGCGCTTTCGAGAAAAGTATGGCTCAAAAGCGGCGCATACATCGTGATAGATCAGACGGAAGCGCTTACCAGCATCGACGTAAACACCGGCAAATACGTCGGCAGCTACAGCCTTGAAAAAACCATCGTCGAAACCAATAAGGAAGCTGCGGCCGAGATAGCAAGGCAGCTCAGGTTAAGGGATATAGGCGGCATCGTAATAATCGACTTTATCGATATGCTCGATCCGCGCGACAGGGAAGCGGTCATCTATTCCCTTAACGAGGCCCTGAAATGCGACAGCACCAAGACCGTGGTGCTCGGTATGACCGGGCTCGGGCTGGTCGAGGTCACAAGAAAAAAGCTTGGCACCAATATCTCCTCATGGCTCCAGCAATCATGCCCTTATTGCGGAGGAACGGGGAAGATACTCTCCGCGGAGACCGTTGCGCTTAAACTCAGACGCGATCTTATTGACAGGATGAACGACTTCCCGAACGATGCGGAATTCACCGTGACGGCTCATCCGGATATCATAAAACTGCTTGAGGATCATCTTGATGAAGAATATGCGATGAACCCCTCGCTCGGAACGAAAACCATCATTCGGATCGCCGATCCCGCGCTCCACAGGGAAGAGTACGTTATTAAAAATATATAGTTAAAATAAGGGTTTTTAAGCAAAAAAACGCTTGACAGCACAAGTGCGTCTGGGTATAATAGCACTTGTGCTTTGTTTATGGTGGAGTAGCACGGTCACTAGCCCCGAACGTGATGATCCATTATAAGCGCAGATAATAATTTGTACTATACCTATTTGGAGGTCATTGCATGAAGAGCTATATGGCAAAGGCAGAGACCATGGAGCGCAAGTGGTATATCGTAGATGCAGAGGGCATGGTGCTCGGCCGTCTCGCATCCCAGGTCGCCGCTATCCTCCGTGGCAAGCATAAGCCGATCTATACCCCGCACGTTGACTGCGGCGATCACGTTATCATCATCAACGCCGATAAGGTCGTTCTTACCGGCAGGAAGCTTGATGAGAAGCTTTATCGTCATCACAGCGGTTATCCCGGCGGACTCAAAGAAGTTAAGTATCGCGACCTCATGGCTAAGAAGCCCGAATTCGCCGTTTACGAAGCAATCCGCTGCATGATGCCCAAGGGCCCCCTTGGCAGGCAG
>JAEEGL014874244.1_pt1 | contig 10359 bp, 9 predicted proteins | sample 9134231 | NCBI WGS metagenome assembly JAEEGL01 (sample SAMN16246548, study PRJNA631951) | gut metagenome | biome: gut microbiome; feature: rumen; material: fiber-attached | host: Bos | place: Iran: Karaj | collected 2018-10
GACAAGCAAAATCATCAATGACATGGCAAAGGTACAACAAAAATCTGAAAAAATCAGCACTTTTGGCGGAATATTTTTCGTCTTGGACAAATTTGACCGTATTCTGTCCTCTGTAATCGACTCCCACCTAGGACTTCGCAGTAGGCTGATAGGCTAAAAACAGACAGACATATCTCAAAGGACGGCAAAATTAGACCATTGAAAAATTATCTGCGGATTTTAGGGAGTAATAAAACTATAATATTTGCGATTTTGCGGTCTATAAACATTAAGTTTTTCAATTATCAGCCAGATTGTTTGGCGGTTTGAAGGAAAATTGTTATTTTTGCAGACGAATTACAAATCAAATACAGCATCACACTAAAAATCATTCAACAATGACCGCAAAACAAACTATTGAGGCTGGAAAAGCCATTCTCGGAATTGAATTTGGTTCAACACGTATCAAGGCCGTCCTGATTGACGAGGACAACAAGCCCATTGCCCAAGGCTCGCACGAATGGGAGAACCAGCTCGTCGACGGACTGTGGACCTACTCGACTGAGGCCGTATGGTACGGCTTGCAGGACTGCTATGCCGACCTGCGCAAGGACGTGCAAAAGCTGTACGACTGCGAGATAGAGTCGCTGGCCGCCATCGGCTTCTCGGCCATGATGCACGGCTACATGGCTTTCAACAAGGACGAGCAGATCCTTGTGCCCTTCCGCACCTGGCGTAACACCAACACAGGCAAGGCTGCCGCTGAGCTGTCGCAGCTCTTCAACTACAACATCCCGCTGCGCTGGAGCATCTCACACCTCTATCAGTGCATCCTCGACAACGAGGAGCATGTCCATGACATCAAGTACCTGACCACGCTGGCAGGCTATGTGCACTGGCAGGTGACTGGTCAGTTTGTACTGGGCGTGGGCGATGCCTCAGGCATGATTCCCGTCGACCCCGCCACGAAGACCTACGATGCCGAAATGGTGCGCAAGTTTGACGAACTGATTGCGCCGAAGGGCTTCTCGTGGAAGCTGCTCGACATCCTGCCGAAGTCGCTGAATGCTGGCGAGAACGCAGGTTTCCTCACCCCTGAGGGTGCCAAGAAGCTCGACGTCTCTGGGCACCTGAAGGCTGGCATTCCTGTATGTCCTCCTGAGGGTGATGCCGGCACGGGTATGGTAGCCACCAACGCTGTGAAGCAGCGCACGGGTAACGTCTCGGCAGGCACATCGTCGTTCTCGATGATCGTGCTGGAGAAACCGCTGTCGAAACCCTACGAGATGATTGACATGGTGACCACGCCTGACGGCAGCCTCGTGGCAATGGTGCATTGCAACAACTGCACCTCAGACATTAACGCATGGGTGGGACTCTTCAAGGAGTATCAGCAGCTGCTGGGCGTACCCGTGGATATGAACGAGCTCTACGGCAAACTGTTCAACAAGGCCTTGGAGGGCGATACCGACTGCGGTGGTCTGATGGCTTACAACTACGTCAGCGGCGAGCCTGTCACAGGTCTGGCTGACGGCCGTCCCCTCTTCGTGCGCTCTGCCAATGACAAGTTCAACCTCGCCAACTTTATGCGTGCCAACCTCTATGGTGCCATCGGCGTGCTGAAAATCGGCAACGACATCCTGTTCAAGGATGAGAAAATCAAAGTCGATCGCATCACGGGTCACGGCGGCTACTTCAAGACTCCTGGCGTGGGTCAGCGCATGCTGGCTGCTGCCCTGAACTCGCCCATCAGCGTGATGGAGACCGCTGGCGAAGGTGGTGCCTGGGGTATCGCCCTGCTGGCCGGCTACCTGATCAACAAGAACGGTAAGAACCTGGCCGACTATTTGGAGGACGTCGTCTTCGCAGGCAACACGGGTGTCAGCATTGCTCCTACTGCCGAGGATGTCGCCGGCTTCGAGAAGTACATTGAGAACTACAAGAAGTGTCTGCCCATCGAGCAGGCGGCGGTGAGCAATAAAAAATAAACATTAAAATTTAAGCGGCCACTTGAAAGAATCAGGTGGCCGCTTTCTTTTAGTATTCCTGCAATTTTAGTATTCCAGCAGTTTCGTGCTTAACAGTCCGTCAGTCGTGATGACGTTCTCAACGACATAGCAGCTGGCAGCATCGGGCTGACACAGCGTGGCATTGAAATGGAAGCCGTCCTTGTCGGCATGGTCAAACTCCATATCGTTCAGGATGGCCTGATCCAGGAAGTCCTTCGGCACTCGCGGCGCATAGATGGCCTTGCGCAGGTCTTGTGAGAACAACTGGTTGCTGCCCTGGAAGATGCTGACATGGATGATGTTGTCGTAATAGACCTGGTCAACCTGAATGCCGTCTTCATTATAGGTAGATTTCACCACCTTGTAACGGGTGGGATTGATAGCGATATACCAGTGGTAGCGCTGACCGTCGAGGAATACCACTGAGTCACGCTTCAGCACTTCCGTCAGTTGCAGAATCTGCGTCTTTTTCGTGTCATACACCTCTTCGGCACTGTCCTCGTCAGCCTTTCCCAGCTTGACGACTTCGCCGCTATGATTCGTAAACCACAGCAGGTGCTCCGTCTGCTTCTCGATATGATAGCCGGCACTCTTGCCAATATAGAGGGTATCGTCCACCACCTTGAAATAGGCAGTCTGGCTGACAGAGTCGGGATAATAGACGGAGTCGCCCTTCATCTGGAAGAACACTTCCTCGGACTCTTCGTCTATCCACACACCCTGCAGCAATTCCTTAGCCGTAAGACTCTCAGGACGGTCGTAGAAGCTGACCTTCCCTTTCTTGCAGCTAAGGAACTGCCCAGTCAACAACAGGCAGCAGACGGCACACAATAAATATTTAACTATCCTCATCTATTTTCCAATACAATGATACTCAAAACCGTTTTCTACCAAATCCTCTTCGTCGAATATGTTACGTCCATCGATAACTAAATTTCCTTTCATGGCCTTGCGGATTACAGCCCACGTGGGCAGACGGAACTCCTTCCACTCCGTCAGCAGCAACAAGGCGTCAGCCTCCAACACGGCATCGTACAGGTCGTTGCAATAGACGATGGAATCGCCGATTCTGCGCTGACACTCCTTCATGGCCACAGGGTCGTAGGCACGGATGGTACAGCCAGCCTCCAGGAGCTGCTGAATCATCACTAAGGCCGTTGACTCACGCATATCATCCGTCTCCGGCTTGAAGGAAAGACCCCACATGGCGATGCATTTCCCCTTCAGTGCCTCCTTGCTGCCAAATGCCTTGATGAGCTTGTCGTAGAGAATACTCTTCTGGCGCTCGTTGACACGCTCAACGGCCTTCAGCACCTCCATGGAATAGCCGTTCTGGTCGGCAGTCTTGATAAGTGCCTTGACATCCTTGGGGAAGCAGGAGCCGCCATAGCCGCAACCGGCATACAGGAACTTACGGCCAATGCGGGTGTCGGCACCAATGCCGGCACGTACCATGTTCACGTCTGCCCCTACCCGTTCGCAGAGGTTGGCAATGTCGTTCATGAACGAGATACGCGTTGCCAGCATGGAGTTGGCGGCATATTTCGTCATCTCAGCAGACGGAATATCCATGAAAATCACACGGAAGTTATTGATCAGGAAGGGCTTGTAGAGCTTCGTCAGCACCTTCTTGGCGTGCTCGCTCTCTACGCCCACCACCACACGGTCAGGCGACATGAAGTCCTTGATGGCATTACCCTCTTTCAGGAATTCAGGGTTGGAGGCCACGTCGAACTCAAGGTCACTCATGCCTCGTTTCGCCAATTCCTGCTCAATGGTCTTGCGTACCTTGGCAGCCGTTCCGACAGGTACAGTCGATTTGGTGACCACGACCACATAGTGGTTCAGGTTCTCGCCGATGGTCTTGGCCACCTGCAGCACATATTTCAAGTCTGCCGAGCCGTCCTCATCAGGAGGCGTACCCACGGCAGAAAATACGATTTCCACGTCATTGATGACACTGGCCAGGTCGGTGGTGAACTTCAGGCGTCCTGCCTTCACATTCTTGGCCACCAGTTCGTCCAATCCCGGCTCAAAGATGGGTATCTCGCCACCCTTCAGCCGTTCTATCTTCTGGCTGTCAACGTCAACACACGTCACATTGGCACCCGTATCAGCAAAACAGGTACCTGACACTAATCCTACATATCCCGTTCCAACAATCGCAATATTCATAACAATACCTTATATAATAATTACCTTTTACTCAAACACTTCGGCATCAGCCAGAAGAGGCTGTTTCAGGTCCTTCTCGCTGGTCAGCACCTGCTGCGGGTCGATGGGCCACTCCAGCTTGAGCGCTGGGTCGTTCCAGCGAACGCCTGCCTCTGCCTGCGGGGCATAGACATTATCTACCTTGTAGGTGAAAATGGCCTCGTCGCTCAATACCAGAAAACCGTGGGCAAAGCCACGCGGAATAAAGAACTGGCGCTTATTCTCCTCGCTCAGCTCCACCATGACGTGCTGACCGAACGTCGGACTTGACTTGCGGATGTCAACGGCAACGTCCAGCACCTTGCCCTTGATGACCCTGACCAGCTTGGCCTGCGCAAAGTCACCTTTCTGGAAGTGAAGGCCGCGCAACACGCCAAACGACGACTTCGACTCATTATCCTGAATAAACTCCACTTTTCCGATGTGTGCCTCAAACTCCTCTTTCTTCCAAGCTTCAAAGAAGTAGCCACGGGCATCATTGAACACTCTTGGTTCAATAATATACACACCATCTATTGCTGTTTTTTTAAACTCCATTGTGCATTTATTGTTATTTTTCCGATGCAAAAGTAGTAAATATTCTCGTAATACGAAAAGATTTTTTCATTTAATCTTATTTTTAATCACATTTTTATTTGTTCATTTCATAAAAAAAACGTAATTTTGCAACCGTGATACAGTTACATAGACATATAGAGATACTGCTTTTAGAGAGCGACTGCGTGATAGTTCCTGATTTTGGGGGCTTTATGGCGCATCGTGTCCCTGCCCATTACGACGAGGAGGAGTGCCTGCTCTATCCCCCTTCGCGCACCTTGGGTTTCAATCCCCAGTTGCAGTTGAACGACTCGCTGTTGGTACAGTCCTACATCGAGGCCTACGACATCAGCTATCCGGAAGCCATGCGGCGCATAGAGAGCGAGGTCGAGGAACTCAAGGAGCATCTGCACAACGACGGCATCTACGAGTTGAACGGCTTGGGAACGCTGACGGTCAATGCAGAGGGCAACTATGAGTTTGCACCCTGCGAAGCCGGCATCCTGACACCTTCGTTGTATGGACTTGGCACGGCCTACATGCAGAAGCTGGGTGACAAGCGACTGATTCCTGACGTTGACGCACAGGCTGCGCTCACCGTCCAGCTGGCTGAGGAAGACACCGCAGCTCCTGTGGTTTCCATGGATGAAGAGACTCCAGACTCCCAAGAGCCGGCAACCGACCTCATCGAGTTTGAGGATGACAACCGCACGATTTCGCTGAAGTATTCCTGGATTCGCAACACAGTGGCTGCCGTTGCTGCCGCCGTGCTGTTCTTCTTCATTGCCACACCAGTGGTCAACAGCGACCTGGAATCGACCACCATGAGCCACATCGGCAGTCAGGTGCTTTACAAGCTGATGCCCAAGGACTCGAATGTCGTTCCTGCCACACTGGTCACCAAGACTGATGCTGACACCACCCACAAGGTTGCCGTCAACACAGAGAAGACAGCCGACATTCAGCCGGCACTGGCAGTACGCGACGAGGCTCCGCAGGCAACCGCTCTTGCCGACTGCTACACCATCGTGCTGGCCAGCCAGGTCAAGAAGAGTAATGCCGAGGAATTTGTTGAGCAGTTGCATAAGGAAGGCCACGAAGATGCCCGCCTGTATATATATAATAATGTAGTACGGGTGATTCTGGGCAGTTTTGCCACTGAGAGCGAGGCCTACAAGAAGCTGAACCGCATCCAACAGGAAGAAGGTCTGGAGGATGCGTGGATTTACAAGATGAAATCATGAAACGAGTCAGATGCCCCAAATGTGACGCTTACATCACCTTTGACGAGACACGCTACGAAGCCGGACAGTCATTGGTGTTCAAGTGTGACAGTTGCGGGCGTGAGTTCGGCATCCGCATTGGTGTCTCTAAGTTGCGTGCCACGCAGAAGGAGGAGAATGCCGGACGTCAGGCATACGACGATGCTGAGCCAGCATCGGCAGTCGGTCATCTGGTAGTCATCGAGAATGTGTTCCACTATAAGCAGGAACTGCCGCTGGTCATGGGCGACAACGTCATTGGCCGCTACCAGAAGGGGAATCCCATCAACTGTCCCTTTGAGACCGTTGACCCCAGCGTAGATCTCAACCATTGTACTATCACCGTCAGCCGCGACAAGAAGGGGCAGTTACGCTACACGCTGACAGACAACAACAGCAATACAGGAACTTTCGTTGACAATGTGGAAATCAAGCCACGCGAGCGACGACTGTTAGAAGACGGCTCGCTGTTCACCATCGGTGCTACAAGTCTGATACTGAAAACCTCCTGACTTGAAACCTGAAACTTGAAACTTGAATCAATTAACTTAAAACAATAAAATTATGTCATTACTAATGATCCTACAGCTCATGATAGTGCTGGGAGCACTTTGGGTTGGTTCCCGTTATGGAAGTCTCGCATTAGGTGCTATCTCCGGCATTGGACTGGCACTGCTCGTTTTCGGATTCGGTTTGAAGCCTGGCACGCCGCCAACTGATGTCATCTACATCATCATTGCCGCCGTGACCTGTGCAGGCATCATGCAGGCATCGGGAGGAATGGACTGGCTGATACAGATAGCCGAGAAACTGCTGCGCAAGCATCCCGACCGCATCACGTTCCTCGCTCCGCTGACGACGTTCTTCCTCACCGTGCTCGTCGGTACGGGACACGTAGTCTACACGCTGATGCCCATCATCTGCGACATCGCACTGAAGAAAGGCATACGCCCCGAACGCCCCTGCGGCGTGGCTTCCATTGCCTCGCAGGTGGGTATCACCTGTTCGCCCATCGCTGCCGCTGTGGTAGCCTTCGTGAGCATCAGCAACACCAACGGTTTCGACATCACCATCCCCCAGGTACTGATGATTTCCATCCCTGCCTGTCTGTGCGGACTGATGGCTGCTGCCGCTGCCTCCTACCATCGCGGACTGGACCTGGACAAAGACCCTGCATTCCAGAAGAAGATACAAGACCCAGTACAGCGTGATTATATCTACGGCTCTAACGCCACCACCCTCGACAAGGAGATACCACAGTCGGCCAAGAACGCCGTGTTCATCTTCCTCGGAGCATTGGCCGTCATCGTCTTCTTCGCCATCTTCCAGGAAGCACTGCCTTCCTACAAGACACTGCGTGCCGTTCAGGATGCCAACGCGCTGTATATCAACCAAGACTTGGCCGTGACGGGCGACCAGCTGGTGAAGGCCAACGTCTATCTTGAAGGCACCACCGAATGGTTTCAGAAAAAGCTGCCCATGAACGTGGTCATCCAGATTGTCATGATCTCCGCTGCTGCCCTGATGATTATCTTCTGCAAGGCCGCACCGAAGAAGGCCGTCTCCGGCCCTGTGTGGCAGAGCGGCATGGTGGCCGTGGTAGCTATCTACGGCATCGCATGGCTGGCTGACACCTATTTCGCCAACTACCTGAACGAGATGAAGTTCATGCTGGCTGGCGTGGTGGCCAAATACCCATGGAGCATCGCCTTCGTGTTCTTCCTCGTTTCCGTGCTCATCAACTCACAGGGAGCCGTCGTCGTGGCCATGCTGCCGCTGGCCTACTCGCTGGGCATTTCAGGACCGGTGCTGCTCGGCGTGCTGCCAAGTGTCTATGGCTACTTCTTCATACCCAACTATCCCTCGGACATTGCCACGGTGAACTTCGACCGCTCAGGCACCACGGTCATCGGCAAATACCTGCTGAACCACTCGTTCATGATGCCCGGCCTGATCTGCGTCACCACATCGACCATCGTGGCCTACCTGTTGTCGTTGCTATTCTATTAATGAACGCATGGAGTTGTCACAGCGCATTCAACGACGCTTTCAGAAAGCCTTGGTGCAATATCGGCTGATTGACGACGGTGACAACATTCTCATAGGACTGTCCGGCGGCAAGGATTCCCTGTGTCTGCTGGAACTACTGGCAAGACGGGCGCGGATTCAGCGCCCGTCTTTTCAGGTGGCAGCCCTACATGTGCGGATGGAGAATGTTCGCTACGAGACAGATACCGACTACCTGCAACAGCAGTGCGACAGCCTGGGCGTGAGGCTTCACATAGCGACCACCCGTTTCGATGCCCCCTCAGAAGGACAGAAGGAGAAACCGGCCTGTTTTCTGTGTTCGTGGATGCGCCGCAAACAACTGTTCAACATCGCGCAGGAACTGGGCTGCAACAAGATTGCGTTGGGCCACCATCAGGATGACCTCATCCATACGGCGCTGATGAACCTCTTCTATCAGGGACACTTTTCCACCATGCCCGTCCTGCTAAAAATGCGGAAGATGCCGCTGACCATTATCCGCCCGCTCTGTCTGCAGGAAGAGGCTGACCTGGCAGCCTACGCCCAACAGCAAGGCTACCGCGAACAGCTGAAGACGTGTCCCTACGAACACGACACCCAGCGCACGGCCATGCGCCATTGTTTTGAACAGATAGAAACCCTGAATAGCGAGACGCGCTATTCCGTATGGAACGCCCTGGAACGCGCGGGCAAACTGATAGAACGCTGAGCATTCCGTCTTCTTACCGCTTTCCTGTTACCCAATTCCAGCGCTCCGATTCCTCTGGCAAATGCCGGCGAGATAGAGTCGATGGTAAAGTCGTAGTAGAGATTTTCCTCATCGAAGACGCGGAAGTGCTTTTTCCCCTCCACGGAGTCTTTCGGCGTTTCCCAGATGATATTTTCCAAGCGCTCATCATCTACAGAGTCAGTACGCAGGATGCAATTATTAAAATGGAAACTGAATTGCCCCAGTTTCGTCGTGTCCTTCTCGTTCTTCTTTTCCATCTCCTCACCCATCACGACATCGGCTTCATAGCCCGTTATCAAGGTGTTCCGACAACTTAGAATCAAGTCTATATTGGTGTTGCTGAAACGGATGGCCGCCTTCCTGTTGGCAGAGAACGGATAGAACTGTGCCAGCGTGCAATGATCTATCTGCGCAGTACCGCCCTTCACGGTCACGCAGTCGCCCAGCGAATTGGTAAACTGACACTGGTCGAGGTAGATGTTCGAGTTGTAGGCTGACAATCCGTCACCACGACTGTTGTGTACTTTGCAGCTGTCCATCCTCAGCGTCGTACTGTCACAGACGACGCCCGTCATCGCGTTGCGAATCTCACAGCTTATCAATGTATTCAGTTTCGACGTGCGCATGAGTTCGATACCCTTCCACTGCCCATTGACGCGGTCATAGGGCAAGTAGTCGAACATGTGGTCCAGTCGGTCGCCACGGAATACGCTGTTGACGGCATTCAGCTGACCATAGGCCTTGATGCCCGCATTGCTGTGGAAATAGAGCGTCGTGTTGCGGATGGTCAGCGTGCAGCCGCTATCCACTTGCAGACTGTCATAGATGATGATGGGCTGCGAAGACTCTATCACCGAGTCGCTTCTGACCACCAGTCCGTTGTATTTCTTGGCGTCCCAGCTGTAAGTGCGCAGGTTCACGCGCTGCACCACCCCACTCTCCAGCGTAAACAGCAGGTTGTCCTCCACCAGTTGCGGTTCTTCGGCATGGTTCTCACGGGTGGTCACCTCCACGAATACGCGGATGCTGTCGCCCTTGCGCACCTCGAAGTCGCTACCCACCGGGTTCAGGAAGGTGCCATCGACATTGACGCGGAAACCTGACTGCACGCCACGTTCCAGCCTTACCGTCGAGATACGGATGCCCGAAGAGGAATGGTTGAACACCCAGAAGTTATACGTCGAGGAGGGTTCCTTACTGAACAGCGTGTCCAACGTGAGGGTGTCAACAGAGAAATTGAGCATATTGCCGCTGTCTGCCGAAAACTTATCGTCCTCCGAGCAGGCCAGCAGCAACATGCTTGCTATGGTGCATAAAAAGAAAAGCCGTTTCATCATATAACAGATAAACGACTTTTCTCCTATTTTATTTTACCTCCATTTACTTTTTTTACTCCCTTTCTTTTACTCCCCCTCTAAATTAGAGGGGGTGGCCTTTAGGCCGGGGGCGTTAAACTCCCCCTCCTTTGGAGGGGGCGGGGGGAGGCTCCTTACTTAAAGTAGCGCTTCAGCAGACCGGCAAAGCCAGCACCATGACGGGCCTCGTCCTTGGCCATCTCATGAACGGTGTCGTGGATGGCATCGAAACCGGCAGCCTTGGC